>Ga0209693_10000101_pt1 | contig 32112 bp, 32 predicted proteins | sample HubBroMetageWRM3_FD_188345 | JGI IMG/M metagenome (GOLD analysis project Ga0209693, IMG submission 188345) | Warmed soil microbial communities from the Hubbard Brook experimental Forest, New Hampshire - Hubbard Brook CCASE Soil Metagenome WRM 3... | ecosystem: Environmental > Terrestrial > Soil... | reverse complement strand
TCCCAAGGGTTGGGCTGTTCGCCCATTAAAGCGGCACGCGAGCTGGGTTTAGAACGTCGTGAGACAGTTCGGTCTCTATCCGCCGCGCGCGTCAGAAACTTGAGGAAACCTGTCCCTAGTACGAGAGGACCGGGACGGACGAACCTCTAGTGCACCAGTTGTCCCACCAGGGGCACCGCTGGATAGCTACGTTCGGACAGGATAACCGCTGAAAGCATCTAAGCGGGAAACCTTCTCCAAGATCAGGTTTCTCACCCACTTGGTGGGATAAGGCCCCCCGCAGACCACGGGATCGATAGGCCAGACCTAGAAGCTCAGTAATGAGTGCAGGGAACTGGCACTAACCGGCCGAAAACTTACCAACACATATCGCAACCACTTATTCAGACCCACGACAGTTTTGTCGTGGAATGCCGCACCCCCCACCAGCACAAACCAAAAAGAATAGTGTTACCGTAATAGAGTTACGGCGGTCACAGCGACAGGGAAACGCCCGGTCCCATCCCGAACCCGGAAGCTAAGCCTGTCAGCGCCGATGATACTGCCCAATCCGGGTGGAAAAGTAGGACACCGCCGAACATACACAAAAACACCCCCTGTCAAAGGGGGTGTTTTTGCATTTCGCGGCCTGGTCGACTTAGTCGAATAATGTCAAATTCACCGATGTCCGGCGCTTCTCCAATGCGAGCAGGGTTCGCTTTCGGTCGAGTCCGCCGCCATAGCCGGTGAGACTTCCGCTGGCGCCGATGACGCGGTGGCACGGAACGATGATCGCAATGGGATTGTGGCCGTTGGCCAATCCCACGGCGCGGGCCGCGCCCGGGGCACCGATTTGTTCGGCGATCTCTCCGTAAGACCGGGTTTCGCCATATGGGATTGTCAGCAGTGCCTTCCATACTCGTCGCTGAAATCCCGTCCCCCGCAGATCAAGTTCGATATCGAAGTCGCTGAGCTCGCCGGCGAAATACGCGTCAAGTTGTACGACGACGTCAGTGAATGCTCCGGGATCGAGCGACCAGCCGGTGTGGCTCGGCTCGTACGTCTGATCGACCATCCGAAGATTCGTCAGCGCCGAGCCGTGCCCGGCCAGGGTCAACGGTCCGATTGGGCTGTCGATGGTTCGGTACTGGATCATGCAACCTCCTGTGGTGGCCAAAGGTTTACCGGATGCTCGAGGGTGGTCCACAGATGTTGGGTGGCGTAGGAGCGCCACGGACGCCACCGGGTGCTGTGCTCGATGAGTGCCCGTTGTCGGGTGGGCAAGCCCAGCTGCGTGGCGGCAACCCGAAGGCCGAGGTCGCTGGCGGGAAAGGCGTCCGGATCTCCAAGGCCGCGCATCGCGATCACTTCTGCGGTCCAGGGACCGACCCCCGGCAGGGCCAGCAACTGTCGGCGCGCGCTTTCCCAGTCGCTCCCGGCGTCCAGGCCGATGCTTCCGTCGGCAAGCCCCGCGACCAGCGCACTCAAAGTTCGTTGTCGGGCCTTGGGCACGGCCAGATGGACGGGATCGATCGCGGCAAGCTGTTCGACCGACGGGAAGGTACGGGTCAGTGCGCCCCGGGGATCGTGGACCGGTTGCCCGTAGGCCGCGACCAGTCTGCCTGCGTGCGTTCGCGCGGCCTTGGTCGATACCTGTTGGCCAAGGACCGCACGCACGGCGAGTTCGGTCTCGTCGACGGTGCGCGGAATGCGTTGTCCGGGTGCCTTGGCCACCACAGGGGCCAGGTCGGGGTCGCAGGCGAGCGCGTCGACCACCGCCTCGGGGTCGGCATCAAGGTCCAGGAGTCGCCGGCAGCGGGCGATCGCGGTCGCGAGGTCGCGGAAGTCGTCGAGCGCGAGCACGCAGCGGACGTGGTCGGCAGCCGGTGTCAGGCTGACCACGGCGTTGCCGCGGGGAAGCCGCAGGCTGCGTCGATACGCGCCGTCGCGGACTTCCTCGCAACCGGGTACGGCGCCGGCGGCCAGATGACCGAACACACCCTCATAGGCGAACGGTGTGCGTACCGGCAGTCGAAGGCACACGGTCCCCGGCGAAGTGGCTCCGGATTCGAAGGACCCGAACCGGACCGCTGCGCGCTTGCGCAAGGCCGTCGGCGTGCTTTCGAACACCAGGCGCACGGTGTCGTTGAACTGGCGGATGCTGCAAAACCCGGCGGCAAATGCGACATCGCCGAACGGCAGGTCTGTGGTCTCGATCAGCACCCGCGCGGTCTGCGCTCGTTGCGCGCGGGCCAGTGCGAGCGGGCCGGCGCCGACCTCGGCTTGCAACAGCCGCTCCAGCTGTCGGGTGGTGTAACCGAGGTGGGCAGCCAGGCCACCGACGCCCGCACGGTCCACCGTGCCGTCGGCGATCAGCCGCATTGTCCGCGCAACGACGTCGCCGCGCACATTCCATTCCGGAGAGCCCGGAGATGCGTCAGGACGGCACCGCTTACATGCCCGGAACCCTGCCCGTTGCGCGGCCGCGGCGGTCGGCAGGAACCGGACGTTGCGAGCGAAGGGCGGCCGTACGGGGCAGCTGGGTCGGCAATAGATCCGGGTCGTCAGCACCGCGGTGACGAACCAGCCGTCGAACCGGGCGTCCTTGGATTGGACCGCCCGGTAGCAGCGTTCGAAATCGTCGTGCACGCTTCCACGTTTACACCTGCCCACCGACAAAACTGGCGGAAAAGCGACATCATAATGACCACCCAGCTCATATGCGCTGTTAGCTGGCACTTTCGGGCGTCGAACGCGTGTGCCCCTGGCCCTGCCGTGGCCACATTGGGCAGAACACGCCGCGACGCGGTGAAAGTCTCACACTCCTCTCGTGGGCCATAGATGCCGCGCGGGAATTGCGCGAACGACTTCAAGGAAGTCGCGGTGGTCGCATATCATTCCTGGCACGGCGATTTCGCCTTCGACGCCGGCGCAGAAGTCGTCTTTGTTGCCGGGTTTGGGCTGGTGGATGGTCAGCATCTTCACGTTGGAACTCCTTGTCAGCCTTCGCGAATTGGCGTACGCATCACGCCGACTTCGGCGCCTCAGCGAAGGGGTCGGTGTTGTCCCGCGGGGCGCGCGACAGTTTCATTTCGGTTCGCATCGCAACCAGTTCTTCCCCAGCGGTGTAATAGCGGCCTCGTCGCTCGCCATGGGGTACCAGCAACCCCATTGCTGCCATGGTCTTCAGATCCTTGCCCGCGACTTGGTCGGAAATCTCGTCCTCGGTTCCGGCTAGTGACGCTCGATAGACCGAATTCCGTACGCGCAGCGCATAAACGGCGTCGTACAACGCTGAAATTGCCCGCTCTGGGAGCCGTCGCTTCCGTGTGATCTTGTCTAGTCGAATCCAGACAGATTCGCTGTCCCTTATCCGGCGCAACATGGTGTGGGCCTGACGGAGATGGGCGGTCAGGATATACCGGATCCACGGTCTTGCGTCTTGCTCTGGCTGCCAGCTGGCGGCCCCAACTTCGCCGAGGATGTCGTAGTACGACTGGGTATTGCGGCCGAGGTATTCCTCGATGCTGCAAAACGACGGCGCGAGGATCTTTTCTCGAGCAAGCACCAGGGTTTGCAGGCAGCGAGCCATACGGCCGTTGCCGTCCTTGAATGGGTGGATGAGAACCAGGTTGAGATGTGCCATCGCGGCACGAACCATCACCGGGGTTTCGTTGTCGGCGTTGAGCTGGTTGACGAGTTCGCGCATTAGGCCCGGGACCATTTCAAGGTCGGGACCCTCGTACACCACCTGCCCGCTAGAGTCGTCGCGCACATAAATCGATCCTGACCGCCACAGTCCCGGACGGTTCGTCAACGAGTAGTTCGTCATCATGAAGTGCAGGCTCTTCAGCAGCTGCTCACCATAGTGGAAACCGTGCGTGCCATCCGGCTCATCGGCGATCTGCAAGACGTAGGTCATCGCGTCTCGATAGCCCTTGATCGCCAGTGCGGTCTCCTCGGACGCGTCCAGCGGGGGCTCGCCGAGTTCAATAGCCAGGGCGTCGTCAAGAGCAGCATCGAAGCCCTCGATGCTGTTGGAGCCCTGCACAGCGCGCGCGAACTGGGTGCGACGCAGCAGGCCCGACCACCTCTTAGGCTCGTAGAGGTACATCCGCATATCGCGGCGCAGTGCCTCGATGCGATCGATCACGGCCTCCTCCACAGGCACGAGGTCGGGGGTTGCGTATAACATGATTGAAATTCTCTTTCCATCCGTACTTGATATAGATAATATCAGTACTCAGGATGAATCAACACTATGTATCCGTACAGACGCGCCAGCGCCGCCTCGGTCGACTTGGAGGCCCTGAAGCTGGCAGAAGACCAGAAAGGGGTGTCGTGTCGAGACTTTCTGACATCATCGCCGCGGGCCACCACGGACTCGACCTTCCCGGTCGCCTCGGTCCTAAGGGATGGTGAAGGTGGTGGCGGCACGCATGGATACGCCGCCGCTCGCAAACTGGGTCGATAACGAACGCGAACCCGAGAGCCCGGCGCATCACCACATCGCCGTCGACCAGCATCGCTGAAAATGTCTGGCGGAAAAACGAGATGGTGGTGCTTCTGGGCGGCGGCAGGAATAGGGGCCGAGGCCGGCGCGTTTCGGTGCACATGAATCCGTTCACCGAGCCCGAACGTCAGCAGTTCCTGGCGGACAAGCATGTTGCCGTGTTGTCTGTCGCCGCCACCAACGGCCGTCCGCCGGCCAGCGTCCCGATCTGGTATGACTACGTCCCCGGCGGGAACATCCGGATCAACACCGGCGCGTCGGCGCGCAAGTCCAGACTCATTGAGCTGGCCGGTGCGGTGACGCTGGTCGTCCAACGCGAAGAGCCGCCGTATCAGTACGTGGTTGTCGAGGGCACTGTCGTGGAGACCACCACGCCCACCCCGCTAGAGGTGCGCGAAGCGATCGCCATCCGTTACCTCGGCGAGGAAGGTGGACGCGCGTTCGTCCGCAGCCTCGAAGGCTCGGAGAGCGTGCTGTTCACCGTCCGCCCCGACCGCTGGCTCACCGCTGATTTCTCCGCTGAGTACTGAGCTCACGCGGCGGTCGCAGGACCCGGGATTAGCGCTCTAGCTCGGCCGGCTCGATCGGAGCGGCCAGCCGGGTGGGCTGCTCGTGGCCGCGAAGGGTCACGGTCTCACCTAAAGTCCAATGAGCACGCTCGTTTTCGCTCGCCCCCTCGATTGCGTCGGCGGTCGCCAACAATTGGCCGGGACGTGATTTGGCAAGCTCGCACAGTCGGGCCGCCTCGTTGACAGGCTCGCCGATGACGGTGTATTCGAACCGCTCTTTGGCGCCGACATTGCCGGCGACGACCTGGCCCGCCGCCACGCCGATGCCGGCCTCGAGTTCAGGTATTTCGGCTGCCAGCCGGCCGGCGATGGCTCGCGCGGCGGCGAGCGCCTCCTCCTCGGGCCGGTCGAGGTGATTCGGGGCCCCGAAGATCACCAGTGACGCGTCACCCTCGAACTTGTTGACCAGTCCGTGATGTCGGTCCACTTCCTCGACGACGATCGAGAAGAACCGGTTGAGCAGCTGAACCACTTCGGCCGGCGGACGAGTGGTCACCAACTGGGTGGAGCCGACGATGTCGATGAAGACCACGGCGACGTGGCGTTCTTCCCCGCCCAGTTTCGGCCGGTCGCGTTCGGCAGCAGCCGCGACCTCGCGCCCGACGTGCCGGCCGAAAAGGTCGCGCACGCGTTCGCGCTCACGCAGGCCGTCGACCATCGCGTTGAAACCACGCTGCAGCTCGCCGAGTTCGGTCCCGTCGAATACCACCAAGTCGCCCGGCAAATCACCCTGCTCGACACGCTTGAGCGCCGCACGCACCACCCGCACCGGTGTCGCCGTCAGCCACGACACGATCCACATCAGGAGGGAGCCGAAGATCAATGTTGCGATCGACACCATCACGACGCTCACCGCGAACTGGGTGTCGGTCAGATTCCGCATCAACATCTGGAAGATCGCGATCAGGGCGATACCGATGACGGGCACGGCCGAACCGAGGAACCAGACCATCATGGTTCGGCCCATGATGCCCGCCGTCAACCGCCGCGGCGGTCGTCCCGCCTCGAGCGCCTGAGCGGCCACTGGGCGCAGCGCGAACTCGGTGATCAGATAGCTGCAGGTGGCGACCAGAACGCCGGCAAAGCTCACCACGAACAGGAACCGCGGGATGAACATGGTGTTCGCCAGGCCGTAGAGAGTCGCCAACAGCACCGCCGCGACTCCCCACAGGACGAGGTCGACGACCGCGACCCGCCACGGGGCCAGGAAGGTGTTGCGCTCGTCCTGGCGACTGGGTTTGCGCTCCTCGATGGCCCAGCGCAACGCGAGCACCGTCCGCCGGGTAATCGAATACGTGCCCAGCGCCAACGCGACCGCGATATAGGCCGGCACGGCTGCGAATGTGATCCACGATGGTGCGTCGTCGAACACGCTCGGTTCGGGCATGGCGACGGTCACCAGCAGCACGGCGACGCCGATTCCGGTCAAATTCGCCGCCAGGACTACGACGGTCACGATGACCTGGATGCGTACCCGCCGGCGTCGTTGGCTTTCCGACACCCGCCCTAGCAGCCAGGAGCCGTACGCGGGAGTCTCTGGCAGCCGGCCGCTCTGACGGGTCACCGCCTCGAGCACCCGGCCCAAGCGTTGCGCAATGCTTTTCTTGGGGGCGTTCTTCGCCGACATGGTGGCGCCAGCCTAATTTGTCGGTCGCGCTCTAAGGTGAGTCGGGTGCGTCTAGTGATCGCCCAGTGCACCGTGGACTACGTTGGCCGGCTCACCGCGCATTTGCCGTCTGCGCGCAGGTTATTGCTGTTCAAGGCGGACGGGTCGGTCAGTGTGCACGCCGACGACCGCGCCTACAAGCCGTTGAACTGGATGAGTCCTCCGTGCTGGTTGACTGAAGACCTCGGCGGCCAGGCGCCGGTGTGGGTGGTTGAGAACAAAGCCGGCGAACAACTGCGCATCACCGTCGAGGAGATCGAGCACGACTCCAGCCATGATCTGGGCGTTGACCCCGGATTGGTCAAAGACGGCGTCGAGGCCCACTTACAGGCGTTGCTCGCCGAGCATGTCCAACTGCTGGGCGAGGGATACACGTTGGTACGCCGCGAGTATATGACCGCGATCGGGCCGGTGGACTTGCTGTGTCGTGACGAACGGGGTGGCTCGGTCGCGGTGGAGATCAAGCGGCGTGGCGAGATTGACGGCGTGGAGCAACTCACCCGCTACCTCGAGTTACTCAACCGCGACAGCGTCCTGGCGCCGGTAAGGGGGGTGTTCGCCGCGCAGCAGATCAAACCGCAGGCGCGCACTTTGGCCACCGACCGCGGTATCCGTTGCCTCACATTGGATTACGATGAGATGCGCGGGATGGACAGCGACGAGTACCGGCTGTTCTGAGTCAACCGATTAGACTACGGGCCATGTCTCGGCGCCGGACACCCCCTCGTGGGCCGCGGTCGGCATTGCCGTCGCCGCCGCTGCGCCGGGTGGAAACAGGGCCGGACGGGTACGAGTACGAAGTGCGTCCAATCGCCGCGGCCCGCGCCCTCAAGACTTATCGCTGTCCCGGTTGCGACCACGAAATCCGTTCCGGCACCGCGCATGTGGTGGTATGGCTGGCTGACTCAACCGAAGCGGCGGTCGAGGACCGGCGGCATTGGCACACCCCGTGCTGGGCCAACCGGGCCAACCGGGGCCCTACCCGGAAGTGGTCCTGAAAAGGCAATGGTCCTAAAAGGCTTGGGGAGCCGAGTCGACCAACTCGATCAGAACTCCGCCGGCATCCTTGGGGTGGATGAAGTTGATCCGCGAGTTCGCCGTACCGCGTCTGGGGGCGTCGTAGACCAACCGGACGCCTTGTGCGCGGAGCCGCTCACTGAGGCTGTCGAGATCGCTGACCCGAACGGCCATCTGCTGGATGCCCGGCCCGCGCTTGTCCAAGAACTTCGCTATCGTCGACGAGTCGTCGATCGGGGCCATCAACTGGATCTGTGCCGTGCCGCCCGGCGCGCCGGGCGCCGCGATCATCGCCTCGCGGATACCCTGGTCGTCGTTGACTTCCTCGTGCACCAGGATCATCCCGAGGTGGTCGTGGTACCAGGCGATGGCAGCGTCCAGGTCGGCGACTGCGATGCCGACGTGATCGATCGCTGTGACGAGCGCAGTCGTCAGCAACTGACGGGCGTCAACTTGATCGGTCGTCATCACATAAAGGTAACCTGGCGGCAAAGATTGCGCTTCTCGGGTAGGCCGAATCGCCTTTCCCCCGCGCCTAGGAGGTAGGCATGACGACGTCGGTGATCGTTGCTGGAGCGCGGACTCCCATTGGCAAGTTGATGGGTTCGCTGAAGGATTTTTCGGCCAGCGATCTGGGTGCCATCGCGATCGCCGGGGCGCTGGAGAAAGCCTTCCCGAATAGCAAGGCACCGGCCTCGGCGGTGGACTACGTGATCATGGGCCAGGTGTTGACGGCCGGAGCTGGTCAGATGCCCGCGCGACAGGCAGCAGTGGCCGCCGGCATCGGCTGGGATGTTCCGGCACTGACCATCAACAAGATGTGCCTGTCCGGTATTGACGCCATAGCACTGGCTGACCAGCTCATTCGCGCCGGAGAATTCGATGTTGTGGTCGCCGGTGGGCAGGAGTCCATGACGAAGGCGCCCCACCTGCTGATGGACAGCCGGTCCGGCTACAAGTACGGCGACGTCACGGTTTTGGACCACATGGCCTACGACGGCTTGCATGACGTGTTCACTGACCAGCCGATGGGCGCGCTCACCGAGCAACGTAACGACGTGGACAAGTTCACCCGCCTGGAACAGGACGAGTTCGCTGCGCGTTCACACCAGAAGGCGGCCGCGGCGTGGAAGGACGGCGTCTTCACCGACGAGGTTGTGTCGGTGAGCATCCCGCAACGCAAGGGCGATCCGCTGCAGTTCAGCGAGGATGAGGGCATTCGGGCAAACACCACTGCCGAGTCCTTGGCCGGCCTCAAACCGGCATTTCGACGCGATGGAACCATCACCGCCGGTTCGGCGTCGCAGATCTCCGATGGCGCGGCCGCGGTTGTGGTGATGAACAAAGAAAAAGCGCAGCAGCTGGGGCTGAGTTGGCTGGTCGAGATCGGTGCGCACGGCGTCGTGGCCGGACCGGATTCCACCCTGCAGTCACAGCCGGCCAACGCCATCAAGAAAGCACTCGACCGCGAGGGCATCACGGTCGACCAACTCGAAGTCGTGGAGATCAATGAGGCGTTCGCGGCGGTGGCGCTGGCCTCCACCCGCGAACTGGGCCTGAACCCCGAGATCGTCAACGTCAACGGCGGCGCGATCGCGGTCGGGCATCCGATCGGCATGTCGGGCGCCAGAATCGCGCTGCATGTGGCGCTGGAGTTGGCCCGTCGCGGCTCCGGTTACGGCGTTGCTGCCTTGTGCGGCGCCGGCGGCCAGGGTGACGCGCTGATTCTGCGCGCAGGTTAGCCGGCTTCGACGGTCCCGTCAACGTGGCTGTGCGTTGCTGGTGTGCGCCGCGCCGCGTTTCCTGTGATTTTCGTCATATCGACCGATCACGGCCCTTCCAGCGGCGGTCAGGGTGGTTTTGCACCCGCACGGGCGTCGGCGCCACCGGGTGGACCGGAAGCCGGGCCGACGTGACAGACTTGAGTGTGTGACACGTCCGCGATCCTCAATCGGGCCTGCCTTGGCTGGTGCGGTCGATTTATCCGGTCTTAAGCAACGAGTTCAACAGAACGCCTCGGCAAGTGGCCCTGCAGGCCGCGCAACGTCGGGTGCCGCCGGGCAGGTAGAGGTCACCGAGGCGAACTTCGAGGACGAAGTACTGGTCCGGTCCGACGAAGTACCGGTCGTGGTCGTGTTGTGGTCACCGCGCAGCGACGCCTGCGTTGAACTGGTTGACACACTGTCCGGCCTGGCCGCCGAGGACAACGGCAAATGGTCGCTGGCGACGGTCAACGTCGACGTGACGCCAAGGGTCGCGCAGATATTCGGTGTCGAGGCTGTCCCCACCGTGGTGGCCCTGGCAGCCGGGCAGCCACTGGCCAGTTTCCAAGGCGTCCAGCCTCCCGATCAATTGCGGCGCTGGCTGGACTCCGTGCTTTCGGCGACAGCCGGCAAGCTAAGGGGTCCAACAGGTTCCGACGACCCGCCAGAAGTCGATCCGGAACTCGCTCACGCTCGCCAGCAGCTCGAGGAAGGCGACTTCGCCGCCGCCAAAGAGTCCTATCAGGTGATACTGGATGCCAATCCCGGCAGCGTCGAAGCCAAGGCCGCGATCCGGCAGATCGACTTTCTCGCGCGGGCAACCGCGCAGCGCCCGGACGCCGTCGCGATCGCCGATGCCGCGCCGGGCGATATCGAGGCCGCGTTCGCGGCCGCCGACGTGCAAATCCTCAACCACGATGTGAGTGCGGCGTTCGAGCGCCTGACCGCGTTGGTGCGCAGTACATCCGGGGATGAGCGCACTTCGGTGCGCACCCGGCTGATCGAGCTGTTCGAACTCTTCGATCCTGCCGATGCTGAGGTGATCGTCGGCCGGCGCAACCTCGCCAACGCCCTCTACTGAGACCCCGCTGGCTGAGACCCCACTGGCCGAGACCCCCACTGGCTGAGACCCCCACTGGCGAGCAGACGCAGAATCGCCCTGAAACCGCGGTTTCAGGGCGATTCTGCGTCTGCTCGCGCTGTCAAGCGCGCTGTCAGGCGCTACGCGGGCTCCAGCCACAACGCCGACGTAGGTGGCAGCGCCAGCACCGCCGACGCCGGGCGCCCGTGCCACGGGTCCTCGGTGGCATCGACGCCGCCCAGGTTGCCCACACCGGAGCCGTGGTAGGACGTCGCGTCGGTATTGAGCACCTCGCGCCAGCGCCCGGCGGAGGGCAGGCCCAGCCGGTAGCCGCTATGTTCTGACCCTGCGAAATTGAACACGCAGGCCATCACCGAGCCGTCACGGCCGTAACGCAGGAAGCTCAGGACGTTGTTGGCGGAATCGTTGGCGTCGATCCAGGAGTAGCCCTCGGGAGTGGTGTCCTGACTCCACAGCGCCGGATGGCTGCGGTAGATCTCGTTGATATCGCGGACCAGGCGCAGAATCCCGTTGGAGAAGCCATTCTCGTCGAGTTGGAACCAATCCAAACCATTCTGCTCTGACCACTCGGCGCGTTGGCCGAATTCCTGGCCCATGAAAAGCAGCTGCTTGCCGGGGTGCGCCCACTGGTAGGCGAGCAGACTGCGTAGCCCCGCGGCCTTGGTGTGATTGTTGCCGGGCATCCGCGCCCACAGTGTGCCCTTGCCGTGCACCACCTCGTCGTGGCTGAGCGGCAGCACGTAATTCTCGCTGTACGCGTACAGCATGGAGAACGTCATCTCATGGTGGTGATAGCTGCGGTATATCGGGTCACGACCGAGGTAGTCGAGCGTGTCGTGCATCCAGCCCATGTTCCATTTCATCGAAAAGCCCAGGCCGCCAATACTGGTCGGTCTCGTCACGCCCGGCCACGACGTCGACTCCTCGGCGATGGTGACGATGCCGGGCGCGGCTTTGTGTGTCGTGGCATTCATCTCCTGCAGGAACTGCACCGCTTCCAGGTTCTCCCGCCCGCCGTAAATGTTGGGCGTCCAGCCGCCCTCGGGGCGCGAGTAGTCCAGGTAGAGCATTGACGCGACGGCGTCCACTCGCAAGCCGTCAATGTGGAACTCTTCGACCCAGTACATGGCGTTAGCCACCAGAAAGTTACGGACTTCCGGGCGGCCGAAATCGAAGACGTAAGTCCCCCAGTCGAGTTGCTCTCCGCGCGTCGGGTCGGAATGCTCGTAGAGCGGGGTGCCGTCGAACCGGCCCAGCGCCCAGGCGTCCTTCGGGAAGTGCGCCGGTACCCAGTCCACGATGACACCGATGCCGGCCTGGTGCAGGGCGTCGACAAGCGCCCGAAAGTCGTCGGGTGTGCCGAATCGCGATGTCGGCGCATAGTAGGACGTGACCTGGTAGCCCCACGATCCGGCGAACGGGTGCTCGGCGACTGGCAGCAACTCGACATGGGTAAACCGTTGCTCCACCACATAATCCGTCAGCTCGCGGGCAAGCTGGCGGTAGCTGAGCCCGGGGCGCCACGAGCCGAGATGGACCTCGTAAGTGCTCATCGGCTCGAAGACCGGGTTTCGCTGCGCGCGCCGCGCAATCCAGCTTTCGTCATTCCAGGTGTAGTTGCTCGACGTCACCCGCGATGCCGTGTGCGGCGGCACCTCGGCGGCGAAGGCGAACGGGTCGGCCCGGTCGGTGACGACGCCGTCGGCGCCGCGCACCCGGAACTTGTACAGACCGTCGTTCGCGAATCCGGGCCAGAACAACTCCCAGACCCCGGAGGAGCCCAGCACCCGCATCGGGGCCTCGTTGCCGTTCCAGCCGTTGAACTCCCCGACCAAACTGACGCCCTGGGCGTTGGGCGCCCACACCGCGAACGACACTCCGTCGACGACGCCGTCGGCCGTGGTGAATGAGCGGGGGTGGGCGCCCAGCACGTCCCAGAGTCGTTCATGGCGACCTTCGCCGAACAGATGCAGATCCATCTCACCCAGGGTCGGCAGGAAGCGGTAGGCGTCGGCGACGCTGTGCACGACGGGTGCACCTCCCGGGCCCTGATAGCTCACTTCCAGCCGGTAGTCGATCAGGTTGACGAACGGCAGCGCCGCGGCGAACAAGCCTGATTCGATGTGCTGCAGCGGGAATCGGTCGTCACCGACGATCGCGACGACTTCGAGCGCGTGCGGCCGGAAAACCCGGATGATGGTTTGGCCGCCGTGCTCGTGGGCGCCCAGGATACCGTGCGGGTTGTGATGTGCGCCGGCCACCAGGCGAGCCAAGTTCGCCGGGTCCGGCGCCAGGTGCGTCTCGGTTCGACTCTCGCTTCGACTCATCTTCGGGCTTGTTCACCTCCTGCGCAGTAACGTGATTCGAGATTCGTACGGTATGAGTGGCATGTTGATGATGTGGGCGACTGCTCGCCCTGGGTCGATTCGTATGTAATTAGCTTGCCCCCACTGGTATTCCTCGCTGGTTATCTCATCGCGTACCCAGAACCGTTCGTACGGCTCCATACCCAGCGCCGCCATGTCCAGCCACACCGTGGCCTCCTCGGGCCCGAATGCGTTGAGCGTCACCACCACCAAAACGCAGTCACCGGTGGCCGGGTCGAACTTGCTGTATGCCAGCACGGCGTCGTTGTCCACACTGTGGAAATGAATAGTGCGCAACTGCTGCAGTGCGGGGTGGAGCCGGCGAATTACGTTGAGCTGCCGAATGAACGGCTCCAGCGATCTGCCTTCGGCGAGCGCGCCCGCATAGTCACGGGGACGCAACTCGTACTTCTCCGAGTTCAGGTATTCTTCGCTGCCCTCCCGCACCGCGCGATGCTCGAACAGTTCGTAGCCGGAGTAGACACCCCAGGCCGGACTCATCGTCGCCGCCAGCACCGCGCGGATGGCGAACATGCCGGGACCGTTGTGCTGTAGTACCGCGTGCAGGATATCGGGGGTATTGACGAACAGGTTCGGTCGGCGGTAGTCGGCGAGTGCGGCGATGTCGTTGCCGAATTCGGCGAGTTCCCATTTGGCGGTGCGCCAGGTGAAGTAAGTGTAGGACTGCGTGAAACCGAGCTTGGCCAGCCCGTACTGGCGGGCCGGTGGCGTGAAGGCCTCGGAGAGAAAGAGCACGTCGGGGTCGGCGGCCTTGACCTGGCCGATCAGCCAGGCCCAGAAGTCCGGCGGCTTGGTATGCGGATTGTCAACCCGAAAGACCTTGATGCCGTGGTCAATCCAGTGCCAGACCACGCGTAGCACTTCGTCATACAGACCGGCGGGATCGTTGTCGAAATTCAGCGGATAGATGTCCTGGTACTTCTTCGGTGGATTCTCCGCGTAAGCAATGGTGCCGTCCGGCAATTCAGTGAACCACTGCCGGTGTTCGCGGGCCCACGGATGATCGGGTGCGCACTGCAGTGCCAGGTCCAGGGCGACCTCCATACCCAGGTCGCGCGCGGCGGCGACGAAGTCGTCGAAGTCGTCGATGGTGCCCAGGTCGGGATGAACAGCGTCGTGGCCGCCCTCGTCGCTGCCGATCGCCCACGGAGATCCCACATCTGTCGGGGCGGCGGTGGGGGAGTTGTTGCGGCCCTTGCGATGCACCTTGCCGATCGGATGAACCGGCGGCAGGTACACGACGTCGAACCCCATCGCGGCGATGCGCGGAAGATCCGCCGCCGCCGTGCTGAAGGTGCCGTGCACCGGATTGCCGTCGACGTCGCGGCCGCCGGTCGAGCGCGGGAACATCTCGTACCACGACCCGAAGCGGGCCAACGGCCTATCCACCCACACCCCGTACTGCTCGCCCCGGGTGACCAGCTCCCGCAGCGGATACGCGGTGAGAAGTTCGTCGATTTCAGGTGTGAGCGCCAACGCGGCGCGGGTCATCGGATCCCCTGGCGTGCGCAACGCCGCGGCGGCCGCCAACAGCGGGCCGCGCAGTGCGCGCGGGACACCGGTCGCGGCACGCTCGAACAGCGCAGCCCCGGCCAGCAGATCGTTGGACAGCTCCGTTTCGCCCTGGCCGGCGTCCAGCTTGGCAACCAGACCATGTCGCCAGGTGTGAATCGGGTCACCCCAGCCGTCGACCCGAAAGGTCCACAGTCCGACCCGATCGGGGGTGAACTGGCCGTGGAAAACGTAGGGCTGCCGGCCCATCGTCATGGGCAGCAGCAACGGCTTGACCCTCGCGGCGACCCTGGCCGCGGGCGCGGATGCCGGCCTTTCGGGAGCCTCGACAGCCTTGATCCGGCGCATCTCCGTCACCTGCGGATAGCGCGGCCCCAGGTAGCGCACCACCAGAGTGGCCGCAACAGCGTCGTGGCCTTCCCGCCATACTGCGGCGCTGACCGGGACCACCTCACCGACCGCTGCTTTGGCGGGGTACGCGCCGCAGGAAACGACGGGCTGGACGTCATCGATCTCGACCCGACCGGGCACCACCACTCCGTTCCGATTGCGTGGGGCCAAACCACAACTACCCGATACCCACCCTAGTGTCCGGTCACACACCCGGAGGCAAGCCGGCGGTCGCCGGCACTGCGCGCCCGGGAATCCTCGGTAAGCTCGTGACGTGTGAAAGCCCTCCGTCGCTTTACCGTCCGTGCCCACCTTCCCGAGCGTCTCGCCGCGCTAGACCAGTTGTCGACCAACCTGCGCTGGTCGTGGGACAAGCCGACGCAGGATCTGTTCGCGACCGTCGACCCGGCGCTGTGGACGCGATGCGGCAGTGATCCGGTAGCACTGTTGGGGGCTGTCAACCCGGCACGGCTCGACGAATTGGCGCTCGACGACGTGTTCCTGGGCCGCCTCGATGAACTGGCGGCTGACCTGAACGACTATCTGAGCCGTCCGCTCTGGTATCAGCAGCAGCAGGACGCCGGCTTGGAAACAGGCCAGGCGATGCCGACCGCGATCGCGTATTTCTCGATGGAGTTCGGCGTCGCCGAGGTGCTGCCCAACTACTCGGGCGGCCTGGGGATCCTCGCCGGTGATCACCTGAAGTCCGCGTCCGATCTGGGGGTGCCGCTGATCGCGGTCGGCCTGTACTACCGCTCCGGCTACTTCCGGCAATCCTTGACCGCGGACGGTTGGCAAAACGAGACCTATCCGTCGCTGGACCCGCAAGGGCTCCCGTTGCGACTACTCACCGATGCCACTGGTGATCCCGCGCTGGTGGAACTGACCCTGCCCGACTCCGGGCAGCTGCGGGCCCGGATCTGGGTCGCGCAGGTGGGTCGTGTCCCGCTGCTCCTGCTGGATTCCGACGTCCCGGAGAACGAGCACGAGCTGCGAAGCGTCACCGACCGCCTCTACGGGGGCGACCAGGAACATCGCATGAGGCAGGAGATCCTGGCGGGCATTGGCGGGGTGCGCGCGATCCGCGCATTCACCGCCATCGCGGGACTGCCCGCACCCGAGGTGTTTCACATGAACGAGGGCCACGCGGGTTTCCTGGGCACCGAGCGCATCCGCGAGCTGATCACCGGTTCGGGGTTGGACTTCGACACCGCGTTGACCGTCGTGCGGTCCAGCACCGTGTTCACCACGCACACCCCGGTGCCCGCCGGTATCGACCGGTTTCCGGTCGAGATGGTGCGGCTCTACTTCGACGACCATCTGGACGAAGATCCCGACGATCGGGCGCCGGTGTTGTTGCCGGGCGTACCGACTGCCCGAATCATCGCCCTCGGCGCCGAGGATGATCCGGGCAAGTTCAACATGGCGCACATGGGTCTGCGGCTGGCCCAACGGGCCAACGGCGTCTCGTTGCTGCACGGCCGGGTGAGTCGGTCCATGTTCAACGAGATGTGGCCCGGGTTCGACGCCGCCGAGGTGCCGATCGGGTCGATCACCAATGGAGTCCATGCCCGCACCTGGGCGGCGCCGCAATGGTTGCAGCTGGGACGCGAGCTGTCCGGCTCGGATTCGTTCGGTGACCCGGGTGTCTGGCTGCGGCTGCAGGACGTGGATCCCGGTCATCTGTGGTGGATCCGCGCGCAGTTGCGAGCGCTGCTGGTCCAGGACGTCCGGGTGCGGCTGCGCCAATCGTGGCTGGAACGCGGTGCCTCGGACGCCGAGCTGAGCTGGATCGGTTCGGCATTCGATCCGAATGTGCTGACCATCGGGTTCGCTCGGCGGGTGCCGACGTACAAGCGGCTGACGCTGATGTTGAACGATCCGGATCGGCTGGAACGGCTGCTGCTCGACGACGAAAAGCCGATCCAACTGATCGTCGCCGGGAAATCCCACCCGGCCGACGACGGCGGCAAGGCGCTGATCCAACAGGTGGTGCGCTTCGCCGACCGGCCAAAGGTGCGCCACCGCATCGCATTCCTGCCCAACTACGACATGTCGATGGCCCGGCTGCTGTATTGGGGTTGCGACGTGTGGCTGAATAACCCGCTGCGACCGCTGGAGGCCTGCGGCACTTCGGGAATGAAGAGCGCGCTCAACGGCGGATTGAATTTGTCCATCCGCGACGGCTGGTGGGACGAATGGTACGACGGCGAAAACGGTTGGGAAATACCGTCTGCCGACGGCGTGGCCGACGAGGCCCGTCGCGACGACCTGGAGGCCGGCGGGCTCTACACCCTGCTGGAACAAACGGTGGCGCCGAAGTTCTACGAGCGCGACGAACACGGGGTGCCGCCACGGTGGATCGAAATGGTCCGCCACACTTTGCAGACCCTCGGGCCGAAGGTGCTGGCTTCCCGGATGGTGCGGGACTACGTCGAGCAGTACTACACGCCGGCGGCGCAATCGCTGCGCAGGACCGTCGCGGCCGCTGAGGGCGCCGAAAATGCGAGTGGCGGCGAGTTCGGCGCTGCCCGCGAGCTGACCGCCTACCGTCTGCGCGCCGAGGAGGCGTGGTGGAAGATCAACATCACCGACGTCGACAGCACCGGCCTGCCGGATACTCCGCTGCTCGGCTCGAAACTGACCCTGACCGCGACCGTGTACCTGGCCGGGCTGGCGCCCCACGAGGTGACGGTGCAGGCGGTGCTGGGCAGGGTCGACGCCGGCGACGTGCTGCTGGATCCCGTCACCGTCGAGATGTCGCACACCGGCACTGCCGATGGCGGCAGGGAGATCTTCTCGACGACAGCGCCGCTGCCGATGGCGGGAGCGCTCGGATACACGGTGCGAGTTTTGCCCCACCATCCGCTGTTGGCTGCCGCCAACGAACTCGGCCTGGTCACCCTCGCCGGATAAGCGGGCATGCCGCGTCAGCCTGAAATGCCGTCCGGCGCGCTGCGCAGCCGCTCCAGCGCTCCGCGGACCTGCGCGGCGTTGGTGGTCTGCCAGAACGGCGGCAGCGAGGCGCGCAGATAGCGCCCGTAGCCGGCGGTAACCATCCGGGAGTCGAGCACCGCAACCACCCCACGATCGCTGACGCGGCGCAGCAGCCGGCCCGACCCCTGCGCCAGCAACAGCGCCGCGTGGCTGGCGGCGACGGCCATGAAACCATTCCCTCCGCGAGCGGCCACCGCGCGCTGGCGGGCGCCCAGCAGTGGGTCGTCGGGGCGGGGAAATGGGATGCGATCGATCAGCACCAACGACAGCGACGGTCCCGGCACGTCGACGCCCTGCCACAGCGACAGCGTGCCGAACAGCGAGGTCTCCGGGTCCGCGGTGAATTGCTCCACCAGCGCGGAGGTGCTGTCGTCGCCCTGACACAACACCGGCGTGGACAACCGCTCCTGCATGGCGTCGGCGGCGGCCCGGGCGGCCCGCATCGACGAGAACAACCCCAGGGTGCGTCCACCTGCGGCGGTGATGAGCTCGGCGATTTCGCACAGCTGCTCCGCCGAGCCGGTGCCATCGCGGCCCGGTGGCGGCAGGTGGGCGGCGACGTAGAGGATTCCGGCCTTGGCGTGCTCGAACGGCGATCCGACGTCCAGGCCACGCCACCTCAGATCGTCTCCGGTCTCCGATCCGGTCAGGCCCCACGCGGTGGCCATCGCGTCGAAAGACCCGCCGACCGTCAGCGTTGCGGAGGTCAACACGGTGGTCGAACGGGTGAAGACTTGGTTGCGCAGCAGGCCCGCCACCGACAGCGGGGCCACCCGCAGCACGGCGCGCGCCGAACCCCGGTTGTCTTCGTGATCCAGCCAAACCACGTCGGTGCGATCTGGAATCGCGGGGACGAACGACGTCAGGATTCGCGACGCCGTGTCGGATATCTCGGTCAGCGCCGCAGCCGCTTCGGCCCGCGCGGATGCCGCCTTCGCGTCGCTGGTGGACTCGATCGCCGAGCGTGCCGCGCCGGCCGCATCGCGCAGTGCGGTCAGGTAGGTTGCCATCTCTTCGTCCAGATGATCGACGCGGCCCACTTTTATTATTTCGGCGTCATGGATCGCCGCGGCGAAAGTGGCCGATGTGGCCTCCAGCCGCTCGGTCAGTTCGTGGCCCACCACTCGGGAGATCCGTCGTGCGGCGACCCCGAGCGCAGCCGACGTCAGCTCCCCGGTGGCCACCGACGTCACCCGGTCTGTCAACTCGTGTGCTTCGTCGACAACCAGTAGCGCGTGTTCTGGCAACACAGCCGATTCGGCAACGGCATCGATGGCCAGCAGGGCGTGGTTGGTGACGACGACGTCGGCGGCCCCGGCGAGGCCGCGCGCCCGTTCGGAAAAGCACTCGGAGCCAAACGGACAGCGGGCCACGCCGAGGCATTCCCGCGCGGAGACGCTGACCTGGGACCAAGATCGCTCCGGCACACCGGGCTTGAGGTCGTCGCGGTCACCGGAATCGGTCGTCGATGCCCAGGCGGTGAGCCGTTGCACGTCACGGCCCAGTGCGCTGGCCGCCATCGGGTTGAAGAGTTCTTCTTGGACCCGTTCGTCGTCGGTGTCCGCATCGCCCGCGCCCCCGTTGTGGATCTTGTTCAGGCACAGGTAATTCCGCCGCCCCTTGAGCAATGCGAACTGCGGGCGGCGGGGTAGCGCATCGGCGAGCGCATCGGCCAGCCGGGGCAGATCACGCTCGACGAGTTGACGCTGCAAGGCGATCGTTGCCGTCGACACCACGACCGGTGCGTCGTCGCTGACCGCACGGACGATCGCGGGGATCAGATATGCCAACGACTTGCCGGTGCCGGTGCCGGCCTGCACGACGAGGTGCTCACCGGTTTCGAAGGCCTGCGCCACCGCGTCGGCCATCCCCTGCTGGCCGGCGCGTTCGCTGCCGCCGAGCGCGGCCACCGCGATGGCCAGCAGCTCGGGGACGGATACGGACACGTCTGACGTGGCTACTCCTTGATTGATTGCTATGTCGACGGTATCGGAGCTATGTGTTCAGACGCGGACATGTACCGTCGGGATCGCCGGGTCGCCGTGCGCCAATTTCAGTCCCTCCCACGGCAGGCTGTGCAGCCCGGACGCGACCAGCGCCCGCGCCGCGGCCAGGGCGCGCGCACCTGTGTCAGCCACGATCTGCCCACCGCGGACCAACGGGGTGGTCAGCGCCCGGAACGGTTCGGTGGTGGCGGGCGGTTGGCCCGCCGGATACACCACCTCCTCGGTGATGGTGCCGGTCGGGCGGGAGCGCCGCAGCGCCTCTTTATGGCCGCCGTGCGATTCCTTGTGGCTGCTGCGCTTCTGCACCGGCATGCCGTCCACTTCGACCAGTTTGTAGACCATGTTCGCGGTCGGGGCACCCGAGCCGGTCACCAACGAGGTGCCGACGCCGTAGCTGTCCACCGGCTCGGACCGCAAGCCGGCGATGGAGAACTCGTCAAGATCTCCGGAGACCACGATGCGGGTCCCGGTGGCGCCTAACTGATCGAGCTGCTCGCGCACCTGGCGGGCCAGCACCCCCAGCTCGCCGGAGTCGATGCGCACCGCGCCGAGTGTCGCCCCGGCGGCGGCTACCGCGTTGGCCACGCCGGTCGTCACGTCGTAGGTGTCCACCAGCAGCGTGGTGCCGACGCCCAGCGCGTCGACCTGGGCGCGAAACGCCGCCAGTTCAGCCATTTCAAGGGGAGCGTCCTCGCGAGTGTGCAGCATGGTGAACGCGTGTGCGGCGGTGCCCTCGGTGGGTATTCCGTATCGTCGCTGGGCCTCCAGGTTGGATGATGCGGCGAAGCCGGCGATATAGGCCGCCCGCGCCGCCGCGACCGCAGCGCGCTCGTGGGTTCGCCGTGATCCCATCTCGATCAGCGGGCGCCCCCCGGCGGCCCTGACCATGCGGGCCGCCGCTGACGCGATCGCGGTGTCGTGGTTGAAGATCGACAGCACCAGCGTTTCGAGCACCACGCATTCGGCGAAACTGCCGCTCACCGCCAGCACCGGTGACCCGGGAAAGTACAGCTCGCCTTCGGCGTAACCGTCGATATCGCCGCCGAATCGGAAATCGCGCAGGTAGCCCAACGTGTCCGGGTCGAGGAATTGCGCCAGCAACTGGCCTGCCTGGTCGTCGAACCTGAACTGCGGCAAGGTTTCCAGTAGCCGTCCGGTTCCGGCGACCACCCCGTAACGGCGACCTTCGGGGAGTCGGCGGGCGAACACTTCGAACGTGGTCCGGCGATCGGCGGTGCCGTCGCGCAGCGCGGCTGCCAGCATGGTCAACTCGTACTTGTCGGTCAGCAGCCCAGCCAGAACCGGGTCGTTCATCCCGCAACGGTAACGGCCGGCGTCGGGCGCGTTGAGTCTCGGTATCGTAGGGATCATGGTTGTTGCCACAACGCCCACTAAGCCGGGCACTACCGGGCAACGAGAGTCCGCTCCGGTAGAGGTCACAGCCAGTCCATGGGTCACCATCGTGTGGGATGACCCGGTCAACCTGATGACCTATGTGACGTATGTGTTCCAGAAGTTGTTCGGCTACAGCGAGCCACACGCCACCAAGTTGATGATGCAAGTCCACAACGAGGGTAAGGCCGTGGTGTCGGCGGGCAGCCGGGAGTCCATGGAAGTCGACGTGTCCAAGCTGCATGCCGCCGGTTTGTGGGCGACGCTGCAGCAGGACCGGTGAGATTCGGGGCATCCAGGATTCCTGTGCGCAAGTGGAAGCGGGTCGAGACCGCCAACGGTCCCCGGTTTCGGTCCTCCTTGGCCGTGCATGAGGCGGCCCTGCTGACAAACCTCGTCAGCGCGATGATGGGCTTGCTCGACGAACGTGAGTCTTCCTCGCCGCCAGATGAACTCGAGGAGATCACCGGCATCAAACCCGGGAATTCCCAGCCCCCGGCGGACCCGACGCTTCGTCGGCTGCTGCCGGACTTCTTCAGGCAGGGCGATTACTCGGACGCCGGTACTCCCGATAGCCTCAACGCCGCACTGCGCAGTCTGCACGAGCCGGAGATCATCAACGCTAAACGTGTTGCTGCACAACAGTTGTTGGACACAGTTCCACAAAACGGAGGCCGGTTCGAGCTGACCGAGGAAGGCGCCAACGCGTGGATCACGGCCGTCAACGACATTCGGCTCACCTTGGGAGTCATGCTCGAGATCGGGCCACAGGGCCCGGAGCGCTTGCCGGCCGACCATCCGCTGGCCGTGCACTACGACGTCTACCAGTGGCTGACCGTCTTGCAGGAATACCTGGTGCTGGTGCTGATGGGGCCCGGACGATCTTGATGCAGGCCCGATGAACTCCATCACCGACGTCGGGGGCATCCGCGTCGGGCATTACCAGAGGCTGGACCCCGACGCGTCCCTGGGCGCGGGTTGGGCCTGCGGGGTCACCGTCGTGCTGACACCGCCCGGGACCGTCGGCGCGGTCGACTGCCGGGGCGGCGCGCCCGGCACCCGCGAGACCGATCTGCTGGACCCGGCCAACAGCGTGCGCTATGTCGATGCGGTGTTGTTGGCCGGCGGCAGCGCCTATGGTCTGGCAGCCGCCGACGGCATCATGCACTGGCTGGAGGAACACGAACGCGGCGTGGCGATGACTGGCGGTTTGGTGCCTATCGTGCCGGGTGCGGTGATTTTCGATTTGCCGGTCGGTGGTTGGGACTGCCGCCCTACGGCTGAATTCGGTTACGCCGCCGCGTGCGCCGCCGCCGCGGGTGACGGCGCGGCGACGCCGGTCGGGACGGTCGGCGCCGGGGTGGGGGCGCGGGCCGGTGTGCTCAAGGGTGGCATCGGAACGGCGTCGACGACATTGCCGTCCGGCGTGACCGTGGGGGCGCTCGTCGCGGTCAACTGCGCGGGCGACGTCGTCGACCGGGCCACCGGCCTGCCGTGGATGGCGGACTTGATCAAAGAGTTCGCGCTCACCCCGCCACCGGCCGACCAGATCGACGCACTCGCGCAGTTGCCGTCCGGCCTGGAACTGCTGAACACCACCATCGCGGTGGTCGCGACCGATGCCGCGCTGAGCCCGGCGGCGTGCCGGCGCGTCGCGATCGCCGCCCACGACGGGCTGGCCCGCACCATCCGGCCGGCGCACACCCCGCTGGACGGCGACACAGTGTTCGCTCTGGCCACCGGGGCCATTGAGGTGGCACCGCCGGTGCACGCGCCGGCCGCACTGTCACCGGAGACGGCACTGACCACCGACGTCGGCGCGGCCGCGGCCGATTGTCTGGCGCGTGCGGTGCTGGTCGGTGTCCTGGCCGCTGAGTCGGTAGCCGAAATACCCACCTACCGCGCCATGTTGCCCGGAGCATTCGGGTCCCATTACACGGGCTGACGCCGGTATCCTGAAGGGTGCCATGACTCAGCCGGCCAGAAGTTCGCGCACACCCGCCACGCAGGCGAAACAGCGCCCCCGATGGCTGGTGGGCGGGGCGACGATCCTCACCTTCGCGGCGCTGCTGTACCTCGTCGAGCTGATCGACCAGCTGACGGGGCACCGCCTGGACGCCAACGGCATCAGGCCGCTGGAAACCGACGGCCTGTGGGGAATCATCTTCGCGCCGGTTCTGCACGCGAACTGGCAGCACCTTGGCGCCAACACCATCCCGCTGCTGGTGCTGGGATTTCTGATGACGCTGGCCGGATTGTCCCGGTTCGTCTGGGCCACCACCATCGTGTGGATCCTGGGCGGCTTCGGCACCTGGCTGATCGGCGACTGGGGCAGCGACTGCGGGCCGACCGACCACATCGGGGCCTCCGGCCTGATCTTCGGCTGGCTGGCCTTCCTGCTGGTGTTCGGGGTATTCGTGCGCAGGTTTTGGGACGTCATCATCGGGCTGGTGGTGTTGTTCGTCTACGGCGGCGTGTTGCTGGGCGCCATGCCGGTGCTCGGCCGGTGCGGCGGCGTTTCGTGGCAGGGCCACTTGTGTGGTGCGATTGCCGGCGTCATAGCCGCCTATCTGTTGTCGGCTCCCGAACGCAAGGCCCGTGCACTGAGAAAAGCCGGCACCGGTTCGCCGCACCTGAAGACATGAACTCGCCACTGGCGCCCGTCGGGGTCTTCGACTCCGGCGTCGGGGGACTGACGGTCGCCCGCGCGATCATCGACCAACTTCCCGACGAGGACATGATCTACGTCGGCGATACCGGAAACGGCCCCTACGGTCCGCTCACCATCCCCGAGATTCGCGCGCACGCGCTGGCGATCGGCGACGACCTGGTCGACCGCGGCGTCAAGGCGCTGGTGATCGCGTGCAACTCCGCATCAGCGGCGTGCCTGCGCGATGCGCGTGAGCGCTACGACGTGCCGGTGATCGAGGTGATCCTGCCGGCGGTGCGTCGTGCGGTCAGCACCACCCGCAACGGCCGCATCGGGGTCATCGGCACGCGCGCGACCATCACCTCGCACGCCTACCAGGACGCGTTCGCCGCGGCTCGCGATACCGAGATCACTGCGGTGGCCTGCCCCCGGTTCGTCGATTTCGTCGAGCGTGGCGTGACCAGCGGCCGTCAGGTGCTCGGACTGGCTGAGGGCTATCTGGAGCCGCTGCAGCGCGCCGAGGTCGACACGCTGGTACTTGGGTGCACGCACTATCCGCTGCTGTCCGGACTGATCCAACTGGCAATGGGCGAGAACGTCACGCTGGTGTCCAGCGCCGAGGAAACCGCTAAGGAAGTGCTCCGGGTACTCACCGAGCGTGACCTGTTGCGCCCGCATGACGCGCCGACGGCCAGCCGGGTGTTCGAAGCCACCGGCGACCCCGAGGCGTTCACCACATTGGCCGCGCGATTCCTGGGTCCCGCGGTGAGCGGCGTTGAACCAGTCCGTCGCACGCACGTTAGTTAGGTATGCAGATGATTCCGATCACCCAATGCGGCGATGTTTTTCTCATCGTGCTAACGGACATGGCACAGTGGTGTCCGTGCGAATAACCGTGCTCGGCTGCTCCGGCAGCGTGGTGGGTCCGGACTCGCCTGCGTCCGGTTATCTGCTCCGGGCGTCAGACTCTCCGCCGCTGGTCCTCGACTTCGGCGGCGGTGTGCTCGGCGCGCTGCAGCGTTACGCGGATCCCGGATCGGTGAACGTGTTGTTGACCCATCTGCACGCCGACCATTGTCTGGACATGCCCGGGCTGTTCGTGTGGCGTCGCTACCACCCGTCGCGCCCGCTGGGCAAAGCGTTGTTGTACGGACCCAGCGATACCTGGTCGCGATTGGGCGCGGCATCCTCGCCCTACGGCGGCGAGATCGACGACTGCTCGGACATCTTCGACGTTCACCACTGGGTCGACGGTGAATCGGTGACCCTTGGCGCGCTCACCGTGGTGCCGCGGGTGGTGGCGCACCCGACCGAGTCGTACGGACTGCGGATCACCGATCCCACCGGTGCCTCGTTTGTGTACAGCGGCGACACCGGCTTCTGCGACCAGCTCATCGAGTTGGCCCGCGACGCCGATGTGTTCCTCTGCGAGGCCTCCTGGACGGATTCGCCGGACCATCCGCGTGCGCTGCATTTGTCGGGTACCGAAGCGGGCAGGGCTGCGGCGCAGGCCGGCGTTCGCGAGCTGCTGTTGACGCATATCCCGCCGTGGACGTCGCGTGAAGACGTGATCGGCGAGGCCAAAGCCGAGTTCGACGGTCCTGTGCACGCGGTGGTGTGCGGTGAGACGTTCGAAATCCGGCGCTCCGAACGGGTCTGAGCCACTCGGGTTAGGGTTGGCGTCGTGTCCAAACGAGAAGACGGTCGCCTCGACGAAGAGCTTCGCCCCGTGGTCATCACGCGCGGATTCACCGACCACCCGGCGGGCTCGGTACTGATCGAATTCGGTCACACCAAGGTCATGTGCACCGCCAGCGTCACCGAGGGGGTGCCACGCTGGCGTAAGGGATCGGGCCTGGGCTGGCTGACCGCGGAGTACGCGATGCTGCCGTCCGCGACACACACCCGCTCCGACCGTGAATCGGTGAAGGGCCGGGTCAGCGGTCGCACCCAGGAGATCAGCCGGCTGGTCGGCCGGTCGCTGCGCGCGTGCATCGACCTGGGCGCGCTGGGGGAGAACACCATCGCCGTCGACTGCGACGTGTTGCAGGCCGACGGTGGTACTCGCACCGCGGCCATCACCGGTGCCTACGTGGCCTTGGCCGACGCGGTGACTTACCTGTCGGCGGCGGGCAAGCTCTCAGATCCCAGGCCGTTGTCGTGTGCCATCGCGGCGGTCAGCGTCGGGGTTGTCGACGGCAGGATTCGGGTCGACCTGCCCTACGAGGAAGACTCGCGCGCCGAGGTCGACATGAACGTCGTCGCCACCGACACCGGGACCCTGGTGGAGATTCAGGGCACCGGCGAGGGTGCGACGTTCCCGCGTTCGACGCTGGACAAGCTGGTCGACTTGGCAATGAGCGCTTGCGACGAGTTGTTCGCCGCGCAGCGCGAGGCGTTGGCGCTGCCGTATCCGGGTGTGCTGCCCGAGGGTCGTCCACAATCGAAGGCGTTCGGAAGCTGATCCGGCTGCTGGTCGCCAGCCGCAACAAGAAGAAGCTGGCCGAACTGCGCCGCGTGCTGGACGGCGCCGGCCTGTCCGGGCTGACGTTGGTGTCGCTTCACGATGTGGCGCCCTTCGACGAAGCGCCGGAGACCGGTGCGACCTTCGGGGACAACGCGCTGGCCAAGGCGCGGGACGCGTTCGCCGCGACAGGTCTGGCGAGTGTGGCCGACGACTCCGGTTTGGAGGTCGCCGCGCTCAACGGCATGCCGGGCGTGCTGTCGGCTCGATGGTCGGGCAGCCACGGCGACGACGCCGGCAACACCGCGCTGCTGCTGGCGCAGTTGCGTGATGTGCCCGACGGACGACGCGGTGCGGCGTTCGTGTCGGCATGCGCGCTCGTCACTGCGTCCGACGAGGTCGTCGTCCGCGGCGAATGGCCGGGCACGATTGCCCGGGAGCCGCGCGGCGATGGCGGGTTCGGCTACGACCCGGTCTTCGTACCGCAGGGAAGCGAGCGCACCGCGGCGCAGCTCAGTCCGGCGGAGAAGGACGCGGTATCGCATCGGGGTCGCGCGCTGACGTTGCTGGTGCCGGCGCTCAAGCGTCTCGCCTAAGCCGAGCGTGACGCTGCAGTCACGCTCGCCGCCGAGCGTGACTGCAGCGTCACGTTGGGCGCTGACCTAAAGCCCGAAGCGGGCCTTGACGTCCTTGGTCTGGAAGTGCTCGACGATGATGCCCAGCAGCGGGATGGTGCCGGCCAGCAGCACGCCGATGGTCTTGCCGATCGGCCATCTGACCTTGATCGCCAGGTTGAAGGCGGCCAACACGTACACGAAGTACACCCAGCCGTGCACCACTTCGATCCACCGGATTTCGTGGTGAAACACCAGGTGCGAGACGATCTCGTAGCACAGTGCGATAAGCCAGATACCCGTTGTCCACGCCATGATTCGGTAGCCGAGTAGCGCGGTCCGGATCTTGTCGACGGGGAACACCGAGGCTTGTGCATCAGGTGTGTCGGGAGCAGTCATGCGGTGGTCCTGTTCTGCTTTTCGGCATCGTGCTTCGCGAGCCCGGCCAGGTAAGCGTTGTACTCCCGCAGCGCGGGATCGTCGGGCGTTTGATGTGTCGGCTTGGGTCGTTCGGGCAGCAATCCGGCCGGTATCTCGGTCATCGCGCCATTCGACCGTGGCTCTGGAGGTGTCTCTTCATAGCGAACGAAGTTGCGGTACGCGTAGACGCAGAACCAGGCGAACAGCGGCCACTGCAGCGCGTAGCCGAGGTTCTGGAAGGTACCTGAGGGCGCCTGGAATCTGGTCCACTGCCACCAGCCCAGTGCCAGGCAGCCGCAGGCCGCGACGATCACCAATGCGATCAGCGCGGGCCTTCTACGACGTGTAGTCGACACCCTATGACGGTACCGCGCGGTTGCCGGTGCGAAGTCCATGCGCGAGGGCTTCGTCTCGTCACGCGATGACGCCAAGTCAGGGAGCATCACCGACATTTCGTCGCCTGACGAGCCGGTAGGATCGCGGTGCGCGCGGGCGTGGCGAAATGGAAAACGCGCCGGCTTTAGGTGCCGGTGCTCGAGAGAGCTTGAGGGTTCGAGTCCCTCCGCCCGCACTGTAGCTATGGAGGCATCCGCGCAGGTAAACAGTGGTTTTCATGGTTGCCCCGCAGCGCCGTGCCCACCCTGTGCCCACATTTTGCCCACACTTTCGGGTGAATACCGGGCATGCAGAGTGGCCGCAACAGCGTCGAGATCGGTGTCGAACAGGTCTGCGTATATCCGCAATGTCACGCTCGGATCTTTGTGTCCGAGCATCCGCGCCAGCGCCAGCACGTTGACGCCACGCTAAAGACCTGCGAAAGATGACTGCCGACAAGCGCAAAGCCGAACAAGAAAAGCTGGACAAGGCCAACGCGGACCTCGACCAGATTCAGGGCGAGAGAGACAAGGCTGTCGGTGACGCGAACATCGATGCGTACAAAGCGACTGAGCCCAAGGGCGGACGCGGCGGCAGGGAGTCCGGTGCCGACTCGGCTGCACGCGGCTTCGGGTCGAGCTTCATGGGTGGCCTGGCGCAGTCCCTCGGGTTCCCTGATGTCTTCGGGGGTAAGGCCCCGTGGGACTTTGGGGCCGTCAAAATGCTCGGTGGCTTTGCCAACTACGTGATGAGCGGTCTGCACTTCGGCGAAGGCTCACCGCAGGGTGCATTCCCGAACATGGCTGCCGGTGCCGCCGCACCGTTCGGCATACCAACAGCGGCGTTCAACCCGACTGCTAATGCACCTGTGCCGACGCCGGTACCCCAGGCACCTGGTCTGCCCTATGCGGCCCCGGTTATCGGGGCACCGCCCACGGCACCGGGCCCCACGCCTGGACCGCAGATGCCGGTGCACACACCGAAGCCGTCGCCCGGCCACGGTCGCACCGTCGCCGACCATGGAACCCCCCAGATCCCCGCCGGGGCACCGGGTTCCATAGTTCCCCACAGACCGCCACCGACGCCGGGGCCGACCTCCCCGACACCGCAAACCGTACCGGCGGACTTCAGCGGGCCGAATTTATACGGATATCGTTATGACGCAGGCTTTCCTGATGGGCACGGTGGCCGCATGGCTGCGCCGCAAGGCGCGCCTTGGGCGTCGGCCGCGTCGAGCCTTACGACGATGGCGCTGGGTTTCGCTTCGAAGATGGTGCCCAACATCGGAAGTATAAAAGGTGGGCAGCCTGCCGGTTTCCAGATGCCCGGCACGGGGGGCGGTAGCGGCGGTGATGGTGGCCAGGGCCAGCCGCTCGGCGCTACCGGGATCATGCAAACCACCGGGTCGGTGCCGACCTTTTACGGCGGCGGCGACACGCACACGCACAACTATGGGGATACGCACAATCACATCGATAACAGCACGACATGGAACGTGTCCCCCAAAAATGACGCTTCGATGGTGCAGCACCTCCGTGAGCATCAAAACGCTCAGCGCTCCAATGCCGCGCTGGCGTCCGCGCCGGGCACGCTGATGAGCTACCCATAGGCCGGGCAACCCGTTGTCCGTTTGTGCCCCGGCGGTCCAGCCATAAACCGTTCCCCTCGGCGGCACGGTGTCTCTTCCAGACCGCCAGCGCGGGGCTCAGGTTACAGACAGCCTGAGTCCCGCGTCGGTGCTGAGTCGAAAGACTCATGGCACAACGTGATTCGACTTTCAGTCGTAATAGAAAAGGCCCCGACCGTGAGCCGGGGCCTTCGCTGGTGGAGCTGGTTAGCAGTTGTTACGTGAGGGCAAGGTGGCGGGTAGAGACCACTTCGTGCCTGGGCACCCACGAGGTAGTGGCAACTCCGACTGCCTGCAGCGCCGTCCGCAGGGCGGTTAGCGCACCGATAAGGGGCTCCTCGGATGCGTCTGGCACATCAATCGTCCAGATCACCGTCAGATCGCGAATCGAAGCCGTGTAGTCGGCGTCAATGCCGACCTTCAGTAACTCGTCAGTCACCGCGTCGAGGAGTTCCTCGAATTGAGAGGGGCTGTTTTTGCCGTCCGCGAAGCGTAGCTCGATCTCAAGCATTCCAGCCATAGTGTTCGCTCCTCTCCTTACTCGTCGTCCCAGCATGTCTTACGGGAGAGTTCCCCGCGCAGTTGCCTCTCATAGTAGGGGTTCGACGGGCTCAGCTTCACCGTTTTAATATGCCTCAGGTCACACGGGCATTTCATCTTGAAATACCTGTTCGGGCGCTTTGTGACACGCCATCCCTTCGCTTCCGCCTCCCGCAGAACGCGCTCCAACGACGGCTTGGGGTGCTTCGGCCGCTGCGGAGCAACGTTCAATTTGTGCAACGTACCTGTAGGCGATAAAAGTTCATGACAGCCCCTGTCCGACGACGGTAGATGTCAGTCATCGGGACACCCCGGCATGGCCTGCCAGACCCGCTGGGTTGCCCGCTGCCGCGTGATTGTCGCGTTGCCGTCGTGCAGCTCCCCGGCGACCTGTCCCGGCGACTGGCCTAACGCCAGCTGATTGCAGATGGTTTGGTCGATCCCGTCGTCGGCGTGGGCTACGCCGGTGCCCAGCGCGGCGGCGGTCATCGCGATCGCCAGAATCAGTGTCCTCATGACCGTAATTCTGCCTGCGAGGTCCGACAGTCGCCCTCGACGCAGATGCTCAGACGCCAGCAGTGTGCCAGCGCGTCGTTGATTTTGTTCGTCAATTCGACGGTCCTTGATTTGCGCGCATCGGTGAGCAGGGGCTCAGCCTGCAGTACAGCATCGCGCGCGGCCACCAGATGCTCAAGGGTGGTGCCCAGGTGGTTGTGTGCAGCGGTGAGGTCATTTTCATTGGTCATGGTTGGCTCCTTTTGGTTGACGTTTGCCGATCGGTCGGTTGAGTTCCGTACCGGGCGCAGTCAGGGAGCGTGCCCACATTTTGCCCACATTTTTGGGGCAGTTACAGATAACTGGCGTGAATACCCGTTATGTCTTTTCGCAGGTAGAAGCGGAATCAGTCCATGGGCCAGGTAGCTGAATAGGGTTCGAGTCCCTCCGCCCGCACTGATTCTCGGGGAAGTCTACGACGTCGTTGCTCATGGGTCGCGGCTCCAATCGGTGACGTAGCGAACCGTTGCGCCACCAGCGGAGTCGGCGTCTGATTCCTTGTGCAGTCCGAGCCCATCCACGATGCGCTCGGCGATGGTGTTCAGATCGTGGGCGAACCACCAGCCCGGTTTGAAGTGCTCGCGGAGGATCTTGGCGACTGTTTCTTGAGGGTCCACGGCCGAGCCTCGTTCCATAGCACTCATTGATGCATCCGATTCAAACTTGCATCCGGATGGTCATGTCACCATCCCGTCTTGTCTTGACGCCGTCAATCCTTTTCAGGTATTTGCCAAGTTCGGCTCAGTCCGTCAACAGGAATGTCGCCGATGTTTGCTCATAGCCAGAGAAAAACTCGAGAAGCTGATCAGCCCCGCCGCTGTCGGCGCAGCACGCGGATAACGGTCCACGCCGGCGAAAAGTGACCGTCCAGGTCAGCCGTTCGGTCGGAAGCTGAAGGTGCCTTTGCGACTGCCCATGCTTGTGGCCCCGAGTCCGATGTAGTTGAGCAAAGCCCCCTGACAATCGCTCCCGCGGTAAACGGCGATTGGCTGATCGCTGTGGTTGGCCGCGCTGAAGCCGATGTTGGCGTTGGGAGGCAGCGTGATGGTCAAACAGGTGGTGTCACCGTTCCACGCGAGTGTTTGGTTACCGACATCGGTGGTGGCGTACGGATTAGACGCGTCGGAGCCTTGGAAGGTCACGTCGAGCGTGCCGGTGGCGGCTCGGGCCGGTGTTGCGGTGCAGACGGCCGTGATCGCAGCGGCCACGAGCCCGACGAGTGCGGTCTTGGTGACGACGCCGGCCGCGTGAACCACCCGTCTGAGGGAGGGGCCCAGAGCTATCACGAAACGATCCCATCTTCTTTAGGGCCACGACGACTTAGGGCCACGACGAGTTGATCAGCTGCGCGGGACTGCTTGCCGCAATTATGCGGCACTTGTCCACGCCGCGGAACGCTGCAGCCTTAACGGCCACCGAGGATCGCCCCGGTGGCCGCTGTGCTGTTGCTGGGCTCAGGAGAACGACATCGTGTAGCTGCCGTTGCGAGTGAGTGATCTTTAGTGGTCACGCGACTCGCACCCCATCTCGGGGTTGTTCGGCAGCCTTGCGGCTGCGTCCCTTCCGCGCTTCAC
>Ga0209693_10000100_pt1 | contig 32213 bp, 33 predicted proteins | sample HubBroMetageWRM3_FD_188345 | JGI IMG/M metagenome (GOLD analysis project Ga0209693, IMG submission 188345) | Warmed soil microbial communities from the Hubbard Brook experimental Forest, New Hampshire - Hubbard Brook CCASE Soil Metagenome WRM 3... | ecosystem: Environmental > Terrestrial > Soil... | reverse complement strand
AACGACCAAACGACCAGAGGACACCGTGGCAAACACTTCGAACCTGTCCAAAGGTTTGGCCGCAGTCGTCACGGCATCGGTTGCCGCGTTCGGGCTCTGCCCGAGCGCGGCAGCCGACCCGGCGGCGCTGCAGCCGACACCGCAACCGAACTCCACTCAAGGGCTACCGGGCCTACCGGCCTTAGCGCAGCTGAGCCCGATAATCCAGCAAGCGGCTAGCGACCCTGCCGGTGCGACGCAACTGCTCATGGCGGCTGCGCAAGCATTCACCCACAATCCGACAGCCCCCACCGAGTCCAAAAACGTGGCCGCGTCGGTGAACCAATTCGTCCAGGAGCCGAATGGGGTCAAGCCGCCTGACACCGCACCGGTGCCTCACGTGCCGGCGGCAGGGGTAGAGCCGGGCGCCCAGGCGCACCTGCCGACAGGTATCGATCCAAGCCACGCGGCGGGTCCCGCGCCCGCTGCTGCCGTGCCCGTTGCCGCGCCAGGCGCAGCACCGGCGCCGGTTGCACCGCCGGCAGCCGCACCGGTGCCGGCTCCGGCGCCGGTTGCCCCAGCACCCGAAGCAGCGCCGGCACCAGCGCCCGCGCCGGCTCCGGCGCCGGCCGCCGCCCCGGCGGCAGCCCCGGGCTTCGGCCCCGACTCCCCGCCCACGCAAGACTTCATGTACCCCTCGATCGGCACCAACTGCCTTGCGGACGGCAGTAACGCCCTCGCGGCCGCGCTGTCGGTGGCCGGGCCGGCGAACATTCCGGTTCCCGGTCCGGGGGCCGGCCAGACCGCATATGTGTTCACCGCCGTCGGCACCCCCGGGCCCGCTGAGGTGCAGAAGCTGCCGTTGAACGTCACCTGGGTGAACCTGACCACCGGCAAGTCCGGGAGCGCCACGCTCAAGCCCCGCCCCGATATCAATCCCGACGGGCCCACGACGTTGACCGTCGTTGCCGACACTGGTTCGGGCAGCATCATGTCGACGATCTTCGGGCAGGTCACTACCAAAGAACGGCAGTGCCAGTTCATGCCGACGATCGGCTCAACGGTAGTGCCCTAGAAACCAGCTCTAAAGGGGCTGGCGCCCTTCCCTGCCGCGAGCGCGCGCTGCCGACATGCGCGCTCGCGGCAGGTGCGCACTCAGTACGCCATGAACAAAATCGAGTCGCGGTCGTAGTCCAGGCCCGGATGGACGCTGGCCAGGTGCGCCTGGGTCAACTCAACCAGATCGTCCTCGTCCTTGCCGACGATGGCTTCGCCGCACGGACACGTTATGTGTGTCTTCACGTTGCTGCCTTTCCCTTACTTCGGTTTCGCCGCCTTGGCTGCTGCCTTCAACTGCTTCTTATACGATCGCACCTGCCCAAGTGACTGGGCGTCGACGATATCGGCGACGGATATGTGCGTTCCGGGTTTGCCGAACTCTCCCGCCGCCGCCTGCCAACCCGTCGCCGTCACGCCGTACTGCTTGCCAAGCAACGCCAGAAAGATCTGCGCCTTCTGCTCGCCGAACCCCGGTAGCCCCTTGAGTCGCCGCAGCAGCTCCTTCCCGTCGGGGTCCCCGGCCACCCACACTGCGGCCGCGTCCCCGTCGTAGCGGTCCACGACGATCTGCGCGAGGACCTGGATACGCTTGGCCATTGATCCCGGAAAGCGATGTATCGCAGGCCTTTCCGAGCAGAGCGCGGCGAACTTGTCCGGGTCGTAGTCGGCGATCACAGCGGCGTCGAGGCCGCCCAGCCGATCCGCGATCTTCTTAGGTCCCGCGAAAGCGGTTTCCAACGGCACCTGCTGATCCAAGACCATCCCGACCAGCAACGCGAACGGATTCTCGGACAGCAGTTGATCGGCCTCGCGCTCCTGTGCCAGGCAGAGTTTCACGTTAAAAGACGCTACCCCTTCGCCCCTGAGGATTCGCCCCACACCCGCAGTGCACACCGCCGAATGACTTATGGCGCTGCAGTGGGACTTGGTTTCCGCGACGCCGCCGATCACCGGCTCGCCGGTTCTCAAAAGGGGCTCGCGGGGCCTAACCGTGCCTGTAGTTGGTCAGCCAATGCGAGTGCTTCCTCACCTAGCTTGCGGGCCTGATCCACGGTTAGGTGTTGGACGCCGTTGACGTCAATGATGATCCGGTGCTCGCGCTCGAGCGAGACGCCGTGGCGCCAACTCGCGTCGCAGCAGATGCCGATCCAGACGGGGCCGATGTAATGTCCCCGCTGTAATCCTTGAAATGCGGTCATATGCCCTCCTCCCGTTTGAGGGCCGCGCAGGAGTCCTAGTCCGATGATTACTCCCGCGTGGCCGGCGGTCCCCGGGTACGATCATACCGATGATACGCTTGAAATCGCATTTCACATACTAAAAGGTCGGATCTGAAGCTATACCGGACTTCTAGTCTGGAGGCTCCCGCCATGCAAGGGTGGTCGTGGTCCAACATTTCCCGACCTCGTCCCGACGACGAGAAGAACTACCAGCAATTCGGCCAGCGACGATTACCTACTCCACGCGGTCACGCAGTGATCATTGCCGCGCGAAAACGCGAGTTATCGTGACGTGGTGGTGGATGAGGCCAAATTGGCACTGATGCTGGCCCGGGACGAACTGCACCAGCTCGTTACTGCCTATTGCCGGGCCGTCGACCGTGCTGATTATGGAGCGCTTCGCAGCCTGTACCACCCCGACGCGACCGACTCTCACGGTTCGTTCTCGACGGGCGGCGTCGACCAGTTCATCGCACAACTACAGGCGGCGGAACCGTATGTGCTCGTCTCCCAACACAACATCACCACAACGAACTTCGTGATCGAGGGCGACACGGGCCGCGGTGAGATCTACTGCCTGGTGTTTCACACCTTCGCCGGTCCCAAACACGACATAGACGTCATCATCGGCGGCCGGTACCTGGACAACTACACCAGACACGACGGCCGCTGGAAGTTCAGTCAACGCACCATCGTGGCGGACTGGGCATACCAAAACGACCCGTCCCAAGTGAACTTCGAACACCCCAGCACCCGAGGAAGCCTACGCGGCAAACCAGGCCAAGCCGACCCTTCGATCAGCCTATTCACGCAGCCCGAAGGCTGAACCGCCTCAAATTCGGATCAGCCGCTCTTACGGCGGAATTCGCGACGGTTCTCTACCGGACCATGCACCCGAGGCTGCTTACCGCCGCTGTCTTTGTGGTCGGATCCGCCCGATGACTTGGCCAACTTGCGATCGAGGGCTTCGCGGAACTTGCGCTTGGTCTCGTCCTCGTCCTCGGACCCCGGAGATCCGGCAGACTCGGCATCTTGCCGAGAGTTCGATTCAGCCATAGGGGGAGCCTAGCCTGGACGGCGCGGACGGTCTGGCTGACGGCGCCACTACCTGTTGCCCGGGGGCATGCCGTACACGTGCGAGATCGGCAGCGTCAGCAGCACCCGCCGATCGGTGACCATCGCCTGTCGGTAGTCGTCCCAGTCTGGATGCTCGCCGGCGATGTTGCGATACAAGCCAATCAGCGCCTCGACGGTGTCGTCGTCGGGCGCAGCCGCCGGCGGAGTGAGTTCCGCCGTGCCCTCAGCGACGGCATACGACCATCCATCGTCGGCGTCGACCAGGATCGACGCCCGCGGGTCGCGGCGCAGGTTACGAGTCTTGGCCCGCGGCTCGGTGATCGATATCCGCACCGCCACCTCACGCGGGTCGAAGTGATAACTCACGTTCGACAGCTGGGGCCGTCCGTCACGTTTGATGGTGGCCAGCACCGCGAGGGAGTTCCCACTGATCAGCGCCAGCAACTTGTCGTCGAAGACTTGACGTCCCATGCCGAAAGCCTACGTCGCGCGCCAGGCCGGCCGGTCCCGGATCGCCTCGGTCACCGCCCGCCTGGTGGAATCGGATCATGACCCAGTTCGCGGCGTTGCTGCGCGGCGTCAACGTGGGCGGCGTCAACCTCAAGATGGCCGAGGTGGCAGCAGCGTTGACCGCCGCCGGATTCACCAATGTGCGCACCGTTCTGGCCAGCGGAAACGTACTGCTGGAGTCGTCCTCCGGTGTGGCCACCGTGCGCAAGAAAGCCGAAGCCGCGTTGCGCGAACGGTTCGGTTATGACGCGTGGGTGCTTGCCTACGACATCGATACCGTGCGCACCATCGACGAGGCGTACCCGTTCGAACGCGAAGTCGACGGATACCAGTCCTACGTCACCTTCGTCGCCGACGACGCGGTGCTCGTCGAACTCGCCGCACTCGCCGATCAAGCTGGTCCCGATGAGAAGATCAGCTGCGGCGACGGCTTGGACTACTGGATCGTCTACTGGCAGGTACCCAAGGGCAGCACCCTGGACAGCACGATCGGCAAGACGATGGGCAAGCCGCGCTACAAGTCGTCGACCACCACCCGCAACCTGCGCACGCTGGCCAAAGTCCTGCGGGGAGGCGACCATCGGTAGGGTTGGATTCGATGAGCGTTGCCAAAGACTCCGCAAGACAGTCCACCAAAGAGAGGGTCGTCCTCAGCGGCGTTTCCGAGACCGCCCTGCTGACACTGAACGCCCGAGCCCGGGAGGCCCGCCGCGACGATCCCGTCATCGACGATCCGATGGCAATAGCCTTGGTCGATTCGATCGACTTCGACTTCACGAAGTTCGGCCGGACCGGCCAGAACATGGCGTTGCGCGCGCGTGCCTTCGATACCCAAGCCCAGTCCTATCTCGCGCAGCGTCCGTCGGCCACCGTGGTGGCGCTGGCTGAGGGCCTGCAGACCAGCTTCTGGCGCTTGGACGCAGCCATTACTGATAGCCAATTCCGTTGGCTGACAGTTGATCTGCCACCCATCATCGATGTCCGGACGCGGTTGCTGCCGTCGTCGCCGCGGGTGTCGGTCTGCGCCCAGTCCGCGCTGGACTACAGCTGGATGGATTCCGTCGACCCTTCGGGCGGGGTGTTCATCACTGCCGAGGGATTGCTGATGTACCTGCAGCCCGAGCAGGCTCTGGGACTAATCGCCCAGTGCGCCAAGATATTTCCCGGCGGCCAAATGCTCTTCGACCTGCCCCCGGCGTGGTTCTCCAGAGTGAGCCGCTACGGCGGCCTGCGGACCTCGCTGCGCTACAAGGTGCCGCCGATGCCGTTCAGCCTGTCCGTCGGGCAGGCCGCAGACCTGGCGAACACGGTGCCGGGTGTGCGCACGGTCCGCGATCTGCGGCTGCCACCGGGGCGCGGCGTGGTATTGAACGCCGCGGTGTCGTTCGTCTACCGCGCACGGTTCTTCGACCAGCTGCGTCCTTGTTTGACGCTGCTGGAGTTCGGCTAACGGCCTCAGTCTTCGGGCACGTTGGCGAGGTAGCGCATCGCGTCGGACCTGGTCAGCCCCAGCGCTCGGGCCACATCGACGTATTCCTTGGCCGCGGCCGCCATCGCGGCGTCGGTCGGATCAAAGCGGGAGATGAAAGTGCCGAAGCGCCCACGTGTTTCGACGATCGCCGCCGACTCCAGCTCACGATAGGCGCGAGCCACGGTATTGGCGGCCACGCCGAGCTGAGCGGCGAGGTCACGTACCGTGGGGAGCCGGGTACCCGGAGGCAGTGCGCCGGCTCGGACTCCGTCAATGACCTGCGTTCTGAGCTGGTCGAACAACGGCCTGCTCGCCGTCACGTCGACCCGCAACCAATCGCGCTGCTCCACGTACCCAGTATCTCCCAGTAGCTCCCGGTAGCTCCTGATGCCCGGCTATGTTTGTGGGATGCGGGTGACGGTACTGAGCGGCGCGGGAATCTCCGCGGAGAGCGGCGTACCGACGTTCCGCGATGACAAGAACGGCTTGTGGGCCCGCTTCGACCCTTACGAGCTGTCCAGCACCCAAGGGTGGCTGAACAACCCCGAGCGGGTCTGGGGATGGTACCTGTGGCGTCACTACCTGGTGGCCACCGTCGAACCCAATGACGGGCACCGCGCGATCGCAGCCTGGCACGACCACGCTCAAGTCAGCGTGGTCACCCAGAATGTCGACGATTTGCATGAGCGTGCGGGTAGCACCCCGGTGCACCACCTGCATGGCAGCCTTTTCGAATTCCGTTGTGCGCATTGCGGTCTGCCCTACACCGAGCCGCTGCCGCAGATGCCGGAACCGGCACTGGAGGTAGACCCGCCGACCTGCGGACGCTGCGGCGGCCTGATCCGGCCCGACATCGTGTGGTTCGGTGAGCCACTGCCCAATGCGCCATGGCAGAGTGCCGTCGAGGCGACCGAGGCCGCCGACGTGATGGTGGTAGTGGGGACCTCCGCGATCGTCTACCCGGCCGCCGGGCTACCCGATCTGGCGCTGTCCCGCGGCACGGTCGTGATCGAGGTCAATCCGGAGCCCACGCCACTGTCCGCAAGCGCCACGATCAGCATCCGCGAGAGTGCCAGCCAGGCGCTGCCGGGATTGCTGCAGCGGCTGCCCGCCCTGCTGAAGTAAGCCCGCCTCGGCGCAAAAGTCAGGGCCGGCGCGCGCGACCCAGCGCTAACTCCGATACCGGCATGGGCGACCAGATCGGCAACGTCCACTCGCGGCGGGTGATGTCCACCTCGAATCCGGCGTCGGCGACCGCGCGCTCGGTATCGCGATGCGTATGACAGTTGCCGAACAGCCTCGGCCATACCGTTGCGTCGAGAAACCGCTGCCACCGGCCCCGGGCTCCTGCGCTGGCCACATGTTCGAGATAGCGCAGCTGCCCACCCGACCGGAGAAACGAACCCAGCTGCTGCAGCACTGTGTGAGGGTCGCTCACCGAGCACAGCACCAGCGAGCACACCACCGCGTCAAACGGCTCCCCGCCGCTGAACTCCTCCACCGTCTCGCCGACCACGACAACCGGAACGGGCGCAGCGGCAGCCGCGGCTCGGGCCCGGGCGGCCAGCCGCGGCTCGGGCTCGAGGGCGACCACCTGCTCGACCGACTCCGGGTAGAAGGCAAAGTTCGTCCCGATACCCGCACCGACTTCCAGCACCCGGCCCGACAAGCCGAGCAGATTCTCCCGGCGAAGAGTCCGCACCGCCTTGGCTTCGTGGGTGACGACGACAGGCCAGACGTGGGCAAAGAACGGATTGTCGACCGTGGGAACCGCGGCCTGCGTCATACCCGAGACTCCTCCGAAGGTCGATGCGCCATCACCCAGGTAACCCACTGCTCGGGCATTGCGTCCGGGCCGGCCAGGCCGGTCGCCACACGCCCACAGAAGACGGACGACAACACCCTATCTGCAAACGCTTCGGCGTCGCCGAACGGCAAGTGCGGCTTGGCGATCAACATGGCCGCCACACCGTGCGCGGCGGTCCAGAGTTCCAGGGCAGCGGCGGTCGGGTCGTCGGGCTGGTAGACACCGCCGTCCATCAGCTTCTGAACGGTGGCGCGCATGTGCTTGAACGCCGAGGTTTCCAGCGCCATGTCGATGGTGCTTCCCGACCTCCACTCCCCCATCGTGGCGATCCGGTACAACTCCGGGGTTTCGGTGGCGAACCGCACGTAGGCCAGCCCCTGGGCACGGAGCACCTCGACCGGGGACGAATGCTCGCCGGCCGCCCGCCGCATTTCCTGGTCGAGCTTTTCGAAGTAGCGCGCGCATACCGCGTCCAACAGCGCATCTTTATCCTCGAAATGCAGGTAGATCGACGGTGGAGTGACGCCGACGCGTTGTGCCACCGAACGGATCGAAACCGCCCTGGCGTGCGCGGTCTCCAGCAGCAGGTCGGTGGCCGCGTCCAGGATCTCGTCGCGTAGCCGATCACCGGACCCACGGGGGGCCCGGGGACGACGGAGTGCATCAATCGACACGTCAACCACGGTGCATCGCCTGAGCCTCGATCGGCCGGCCATTGTGCTGCCCCGTCTCGGCCGCTTCGACGGACGCAAGCTCCCCCTCGTCAGGTGCCCCTGACCCCTCTGCGGAGCCCTCGCTGATGCCGAACCGGTCATGGATCCACGCCAAGGGCTTGGGCGCCCACCAATTCCAGCGGCCCAGCAGATGCATGAACGCCGGAACCAGGACCATCCGTACCAGGGTGGCATCCACCAGCACGGCAAGTGTGAGGCCAAGGCCGAACATCCGCATGAACGACACGTGCGCGGCGATCAGCGCGGCGAACGACATCGACATCACCAAAGCCGCCGCAGTGATCACCCGGCCGGTGCGGGCTACGCCGAATGCGACGCTCTCGTCGCTAGCGGCATGCGCCTCCTCTGCGCTTGGCTTTGCTGGTCGAGCGGCTCCGGAAGCCAGCCAGTACTCGCGGATCCTCGAGATCAAGAACACCTCGTAATCCATCGACAACCCGAACGCGATGCAGAACAACAGCACCGGCATGTTGGCCACCAGCGTCCCGCTCGGGGTTGTTCCGAGCGCGCCGAGGTGGCCGTCCTGGAAGATCCACACCAGCGCGCCGAACGCCGCGGTCAACGAGAGCACATTGCACACCAGCGCCTTTGCCGGCAGCACCACGCTGCCCGTGAGCAGGAACAGCAGCACGAAGGTGATGGCGGCCATCACCCCCAGCACCAGCGGAAGCCGGTCTGTCACAGCATCGACGCTGTCGCGGTTGACCTGGGCGACACCGGCCATCTCGACCGGTCGGCCGGCCGGGCCGGCCACCTGGTGCAACCGGGTGAGCTGGGTGTCGTTCGAATGGGAAAACAGCGGCGCGGTGCTGCTCACGGTCAGGAAGGCGCTGCCGTCGGCCAACCCGGTCGCCGCGGCGGGTGGTCCCACCCGGTTTCCGTCCACGAACGTCCCAGTCGGGTCGGTCGCCGCCGACACGTCGGGAACGCGCGACAAGTCGGCGGCATATTTGTCGAGATCCGCCGGGCTCAGGCCACCGGCATCGGGGACGACTATGGGCACCACGGTCGCGGAATCGCGCGCGAAACCGGTGCGCAACCGGTCACCAACCTGATGCGACGACGCCGACGTCGGCAGCACTCGGTCGTCCGGGAAACCCCACTTCACCGAGATGAACGGAAGTCCGAGCAGCACCAGCAGGGCGATGACAGCCAGCCCGATCGGCAGCCAGCGGCGCATCACGAACTTGCTCGACCGGTACCAGAACAGCTGCTCGACCGGCTTGTGCACCGGTTCGGCGCGGCCCAGTACTCGACGCAGCAGCCGACGCACATCCAACGCGTCGATGCGCGGACCCAGCAGCACGATCGCGGCCGGTGTTATCACGATCGACGCCGTCGCGACGAAGGCCACCGTGGCGACACCGGCGTAGGCGAATGACTTCAGGAAGTACATCGGGAACAGCGCCGTGGCCGACATCGACAGTGCCACGGTGACCGCGGAGAACAGCACGGTGCGCCCGGATGTGGCCATGGTGCGCATCAGTGCCTGGTCCGGGTCACTGCCCTCAGCCAGCTCGTCGCGATAGCGGCTGATGATCAGCAGCGTGTAATCGATGGCCAACGCCAGACCCAGAGCCGTACTCAGGTTGAGAGCGAAGATCGACACTTCGGTGGTAAACGTGATGAGTCGTAACACAGACATCGAGCCCACGACGGCCAGTGCACCGAGGGCCATCGGCAATGCCGCCGCCAGCAGCCCACCGAACACCCAGACCAGCACCAGGAAGCTCAGCGGGATCGCAATCATCTCCATCAACAAGAGGTCCTCTTGATTCTGCTTGTTGATCTGGGCATATTGCATCGCCGCGCCACCGGCGGCAACGGTGACGCCGTCACGGTCGTGCACGAAATCGTCGGACAAGGTTTGCGCATTTTTCTGCGCGTCGTTTTCGCCGCCTCTGAGGTTGATCACAATCAACCCCGACTTGCCATCGGTGCTCACCAGATCCGCGGCGGCCTGCGGGGGTGCGGTCCAGGCCGAGGACACGTTGTATACCAACGGCGACCGTTGCAACCGGTCGACCAGATCGGTGCCCACCCTGCGGGCCTGTTCGCTGTTGGTGCCTTCAGGTGCTGTCACCAAAATCAGCATCTGCTGACCGCTCTGCCCGAACTTGTCGCCCAACACCGCGATGGCCCGCGCCGACTCCGACTTCGGATCTTGGAAACCCCCGGGTGACAGGCTCTTGGCGACCGGGATGCCGAAGATCGCGGCCGCGATGAAGACCAAGACCCCCACCGCGATGATTCGTCGCGGCGCCGCGATGGCCATTCGGGCGATCCTCTGCAGCATGTTTCGAGTCCTTCCGCCGCCCGGGGCCGGTTCAGCCGGCCGCACCATATCCGCGGTAACTTATCAACGGTAAGTGACAGGTGTTGAATACCTTTCTCACCAGGCACGGCGCAGCCACCCGAATGGTTCAACGCAGCTTCGAACTGCCGCGAAGATAAGAGTCCGGCCAGAAAAACGGGCTGAAAGTAAGCCGCTCGTGGGCCCAATCCCGCTCGACGTGCCGCAAGCTACCCGCGGGTAAATTGCCACCATTTTGCGAATCGGGGCTCAACGATTCCTTAATGCCGGCTCGTAGGCTCATAGCCATGTGGATCGACGACTCGAGTGCCGACGTCATCAAGGCTGACTTCGAAGCTCTCTACCACGGCGACGTACTGGTGGAAGGCGAGACCTCGGAGCAGTTCGAAGACTGGCACCCGCTCCAGACAGCAAGCTGAGGTAGAAACATGAGCATGCTTGCCCGGCTACTTATGGCCGAACCCGCCGTCAGCCGATGGTTCCGTCGATAGTCTCTGCTGAGTTTCCAGATGCCGGCCCCCCGCATTGCGGGGGGCTTTCGTTTATCCGGCCGATCAGCGTGGCGCCATGCGGATGGCGCCGTCCAGCCGGATGACCTCGCCGTTGAGCATCGGATTTTCGATGATGTGCACCGCGAGTGCCCCGTACTCGTCCGGATTTCCCAGCCGCGACGGATGCGGCACCTGCTTGCCCAGTGACTCCCTGGCCGGTTCTGGCAGACCGGCCAATAGCGGGGTGTCGAACAGACCCGGGGCGATGGTCACTACCCGGATAGCCTTGCTGGCCAGGTCGCGGGCGATCGGCAGGGTCATGCCGACCACGCCGCCCTTGGACGCGGAGTAGGCGGCCTGTCCGATCTGGCCGTCGAAGGCCGCGACCGAGGCGGTGTTGATGATGACGCCACGCTCTTCTCCGATCGGCTCGGTCTCGGCGATCCGCGCGGCGGCCAGCCGCAGCACGTTGAAGGTGCCGACCAGGTTGATCTCCACGATCTTGCGGAACGCATCCAGCGGGAAGACGCCGTCGCGGCTGAGCACCCGGATCGCGTTGCCGGTGCCGGCGCAGTTGACCACGATGCGCAGCGTGCCCAGCGTCTCGGCCGTGTCCAGCGCGCTGGTGACAGCGGCCTCGTCGGTGACATCGGTCTGCGCGAAACGCGCGCGATCGCCCAGCTCGCGGACCGCGTCTTCGCCTCTGAGGTCCAGCACGACCACCTGCGCCCCGGCGTCGAGCAGTCGCTTGGTGGTGGCCAGGCCCAGCCCTGACGCACCCCCGGTGACGACGGCTACGGCGTCCTTGATCTCCATGAGAGTCCTTCCCTATCGTCGCGCGATCGGGGACTATACCCAGTCGCTGAGTATCGCTTCGATGTCAGTCACCGGCGGTGCCGCCGGGCGCGGGGTGTCAGGCACGGTCCGGGAGAACCGCGGAGCCGGCAACGGCTGCAAACCATCATTCACTTCGTAGAAGGTGTTCCGCTCAGTGATATGCGGCTCGGTATGCACCTCGCCGAAGGCGAGCACCGGCGTCACGCAGGCGTCGGAATCGGCGAACACCTTGGTCCAGTGGTCGCGGTCGTGGCCGGCGAACGCTGCTGTCAGCCGGGCCCGCAGTTCGGGCCATTGCGCGGTGTCGTTCTGCGGCGGCAGGTCGGTGGCGTCCAGGCCGAGTCCGGCCAACATTGCCGCGTAGAACTGCGGCTCAATGGCGCCGACCGCGACGTAGCGGCCGTCGGCACACTCGTAGGTGTCGTAGTAGGGCGCGCCGCCGTCGAGCATGTTTGTGCCACGCTCGTCGGTCCACATACCGGATGCGCGCATCTGCCACATCATCTGGACCAACACGCTCGAGCCGTCGACCATCGCCGCGTCTACGACCTGTCCCTTGCCAGAGCTCTGCCGCTCCCATAGCGCGGCCAGGATGCCGACCAGCAAGAACATCGAGCCGCCGCCGAAATCACCGACCAGATTCAGCGGCGGGACTGGCCGCTCACCGGCCCGGCCGATGGCGTGCAGGATCCCGTTCAGCGAGATGTAGTTGATGTCATGACCCGCTTGCTGGCTGCGCGGGCCGGTTTGTCCCCAGCCGGTCATCCGGGCATAAATGAGCCGGTCGTTGACATTGGCGCACTGCTCGGGGCCAAGGCCAAGCCGCTCGGTGACACCGGGGCGGTAGCCCTCGACCAATACGTCGGCTCTGGCGACGAGCTCGAGCACGAGCTCGCGCCCCTCCTCGGACTTGAGATCGGCGGTCACGATGCGCCTGTTGCGCATCATGGCGTCTTTGACAACACCTCTGCCGTCACCGCCCCCGCCAGCGGACGGGCGATCGATGCGCACCACGTCGGCACCCAGATCCCCCAGGATCATCGCGGCATGTGGGCCCGGCCCGATGCCGGCCAGTTCGACAACACGTAGTCCGCTCAGAGGCCCGCTCAGAGCTCCGTTCGACCGAGCCGCCATTGATTACCGACCTTTCGTCCGCTCTGACGTTCTCGACCCGTTTCGGATCGAACAACCGGCTTGTCGCATCTTCGCAGCCGCCCCCTGCGGCCGCGCACTCCGGTCACTTCCCCGGTCACTTAGGGTGAGCTCATGCCGGAATCCGCTATCGACACACTCACGCCAGTCGAAGGCCTCGCCGTGACGTTGTCCGACGGTGTGCTGTCGGTGACCATCGACCGTCCTGACAGCCTCAACTCGGTGAACACGCCGGTGCTGGGCGGGATCGCCGACGCGTTCGAGCGCGCCGCCACCGATCCGGAGGTCAAGGTGGTCCGCCTGCACGGCACCGGCCGCGGCTTCTGCTCGGGAGCCGGGATGGGCGCCGAGGACGCGGGCAGCGGTGGCCTGGGCGCCGAGATCATCGCGGAGGCCAACCGCGCTATTCGGGCCATCACCGCGCTGCCCCGCCCGGTCGTTGCTGTCGTTCATGGACCGGCAGCGGGTGTCGGCGTTTCCCTGGCCCTGGCATGCGACCTCGTATTAGCTTCTGAGAAAGCGTTTTTCATGCTCGCGTTCACTCAGGTCGGGTTGATGCCCGACGGCGGTGCGTCGGCGTTGATCGCCGCTGCGGTCGGCCGGATCCGCGCGCTGCGAATGGCGCTGCTGGCTGAGCGGCTGCCGGCCGCTGACGCGCTGTCCTGGGGATTGGTCACCGCGGTCTATCCGGCCGAAGAATTCGACGCCGAGGTCGACAAGGTGGTCGCGAAGCTGCTGGCGGGCCCGGTAGTGGCATACGCCAAGACCAAGGAGGCGATCAACGCCGCCACTCTGACCGAGCTGGATCCCGCGCTGGAGCGTGAGTTCCGCGGACAGTCGCTGCTGCTGCGATCACACGACTTCATCGAGGGCGCAACAGCATTCCAGCAGCGCCGCACCGCTAACTTCACTGACCGTTGAGGTTGCCTGGCGGGCGACGCTTTCCTCTGTCAAACCCCGAACAACGGGGGCAGCACGAGCACCATGATCAGGCCCCACACGAAGTGAGTCAGCACCGGTGCCAGCACCCCGCCGCTGGCGCGGCGCTCCAACGCACAAACTGTCCCGAGGACGATCGCGGCGAATCCGAGCATCGGGTTCCCGCTGGCCATGCTCGCGCACGCGTACAAGATGGTCGAAATAACCACCGGGTGGTGCCGGCCCAGCGCGGTATACAGCGCGCCGCGGAAGAAAATCTCCTCGCCCATTCCGTTGACCACGGTGATCACCACTACCAGCAGAAACGACCCCTGATGAGCGAACTGCAGCACCCGGGCGATCAGGGTTGAGATGGCCGGAATCTCCCTGGCGATCAGTCCGCCCAGCACGAAGATTCCGCCAACCAGCAGGCCGATGATCGTGCCGGAGATGACCGGGCGCTGGTTGCGCCCGCGCCAGCAGATGCCGCCTAGATGCAGCGGCCCTGAGATGAACGCACCGGCGGTCCACACCGCCGCCAGCGCCAGGGTCAGCCAGTAGAAGCTTGACTCGCCTGGCGCGCGCCGCAACGAAAAGCCCAGCACCGTGGCGCCTAGCACCAGCGCGATTGCGACGACGACGCGTCGGCGTCGCACGACGCCGGGCGATTCATTCCGGGGCGCAGCGACATTGGTGATCGCACGGCGTAGTTCGGAGCGCACGCTGGTGTGGTACGGAGTGGCGGCCTGGTTCATGCCGAATGAACCTTCGGGTTCAGAGCGATCAGGAGGTCGAGGCCGGTTCGCAGCGCTCCGGCCAACGGGCCGGGAACGAGATTCACCAGCCTCAGAGTGGGTCGCGCGATGGGCGGCGTGATCGCCCGGGCGAGCCGCCGGATGCGCAGCGCGTCACCGCCGGCCCATGCGGGATCGGTGTCGGCGAGTTGATGGGGATCGGCCAGGGCGTTGACCGGCTGGGGCGGGCGGTTCGACTGGCCCGCCAGCGCCAGGGAAATGGCATCTTCGACGCCGAGCAGACCGCCGGGCGGGTCGGGCACCCGACTTCGCAGGCCGCTGGCGGATGCCACCATCGGGTGGTCCAGCGACTCGACCAGGTCTCCCGCCAATCCGGGCGGCACCGGCAGCGCGACCCCCGCGATCAGTGCTGCCAGCGCGGTGTCGACTCTGCCGACCGGTAGAGCGGCGTGCCACCTGCCGGAGATGCGCGCATATGTCTTGAGCAGGTCGCGGTAGGACGTGGTGTCCGGGCCACAAATGTCATAGGCGCCCGCGGGTATCCGGTCAGCGTCTGCCGCGGCGACGAGATAGTGCAGCACGTCGCGGATGGAGATCGGGTCGATCGCGTTATCCATCCAGTTCGGTATCGGGATGAGTGGGAACCGGTCGCCGACGTACCTCAGCATCTCGAACGAGGTCGAACCGGCGCCGATGATTATCGCCGCGCCCAGCCACACCAGTTCCGGGCCGCCCTCGACGGTCAGGGCTTGGGCCACCTCGGCCCGGCTGGCCAGGTGCTCGGACAGTGTCTTGCCGCTGGGCACGAAACCGCCCAGGTAGACGATGCGCCGCACACCGGATTCTTTGGCAGCGGCTGCCACGTTGGCGGCGGCGGCGTAGTCAGCGTCGCGGAAGTCCGGTTGACCGATCGCATGCACCAGGTAAAACATCACGTCGACCGGGCCCGCGCGATCCTTGAAATCGGCAAACGCCGCCTGCGCCGACGCGGGATCGCAAGCGTCGAGCGTGACCGGTGTCACGTCGTCGAACCAGCCGAAACGCTTGAGACTGGCCGAGTTTCGGCTGGTGACCGCCACCTCGTGGTTATCCGCCAACAATGCCGGCACCAGGCGCGATCCCACATAGCCGGTGGCACCGGTTACCAGAATCCGCACAGGTCCAACCTACCCGCGACGCCGCGCGCACCGAAACCGCCTCAGGTTGGGGCTATCACAGTCGAGGCTGTGACGGCGCACACATGGCCGCAACTGTAATGTCCGCTGGTCAAAGGATTTACCGAAGAGCTTTGAACCGATCCACCTACGGCACCGTAACCTGGTACATGGATAACATCACAGGGGGCGACTTCGGAAGCCTCGGCTTGAAAACACCCACCGCCAACACAGATCCGTCAGTCGCAGCAGTCGCAGTGAAGTTCCCGCAAAACTATTACAGCCAGGACGAGCTCATCGGCGCGCTGACCGACTTCGCCGGCCCGGAGTTTCGGCGGTTCGCTCTCAGCAGTGGCGTTGAGTCCCGCCACACTGCATTGCCGCTGTCTCGCTACAAGCAGCTGACGGGTTTCACCGAAGCGAACGAGGCCTTCGTCGAGGTCGCCCTCGACCTGGCTGAGCAGGCGTTTCTCGCGGCGCTTGACGAGGCAAAGGTCAAGCCGTCGGAGGTCGACATCGTCTTTTCGACGACGGTTACCGGGCTTGCGGTACCGACACTGGAGGCGCGGCTGGCGGCACGGGTCGGCCTGCGCCAGGACGTCAAACGCGTCCCGCTGTTTGGCCTGGGCTGTGTCGCCGGCGTGGCCGGGACGGCGCGCATGCATGAGTACCTGCGTGCGTTTCCCGATCACGTGGCCGCCCTGCTGGCGGTCGAGCTGTGCTCGTTAACCATTCAGCGCCAAGACAATTCGGTGGCCAATCTGGTCGCCAGCAGCCTGTTCGGGGACGGCGCCGGCGCTGTCATCGCGAAGGGCGCCAACCGCGCTGCGCAAGATTCCCGAGGACGCACCGGCCCTAGGGTGCTGGCCACCCGGAGCCGGATCTACCCCGACACCGAAGAAGTCATGGGCTGGAAGATCGGCACTGACGGCTTCCGGATCGTCTTGTCGGCCGACGTCGCGACCGTCACCGAGAAATACCTGGGCGAAGATGTCCGCCAGTTCCTCGCTGACCATGGACTGACCCCGCAGGACATCTCGACCTGGGTCTGCCATCCCGGCGGCCCGCGGGTGATCGAGGCGGTTGAGAATATCTTGGACCTGCCTGCAAACGCCCTTGATCACACGCGAAACTCATTGCGTATCAACGGCAATTTGTCTTCGGTGTCGGTACTGGATGTGCTTCGGGCCAACTTGGCCGATCCGCCACCGGCGGGTTCGGTTGGGCTGATGATCGCGATGGGCCCGGCTTTCTGCTCCGAGCTAGTACTGCTGGCCTGGTAGAGCTTGTCGAGAGATAGTGGATAAATGTATTACGTGCTGATCCTGGCTGTCGGGATCGAACGCCTGGTGGAACTGGTGGTGTCCAACCGAAACGCGCAATGGTCTTTTGCGCAGGGCGGCAAGGAGTTTGGTCGCCCGCACTACGTCGTGATGGTCGCCATCCACGCCGCACTGATAATCGGTTGCATCGTCGAACCGTGGGCACTGCACCGTCCGTTCATCCCCTGGCTCGGCTGGCCGATGCTGGCCGTAGTTGCGCTGAGCCAGGGGCTGCGCTGGTGGTGTATCACGTCGCTGGGCCACCGGTGGAACACTCGCGTGATCGTGTTGCCGGAGGCGCCCCTGGTGCAGCGGGGGCCCTACCGGTGGCTACACCACCCGAACTACGTTGCCGTGGTGGCCGAGGGGTTCGCGCTCCCGCTGGTACACACCGCGTGGCTGACCGCCGCTGGTTTCACGGTCGCCAACGCGATCCTGCTCAGTGTGCGCATCCGGGTAGAGAACTCCGTATTGGGTTACACGTGACGAAGGGTTACAGGTGACGAACTACGACACCGACCTGCTGATCGTCGGCGGCGGTCCCGGAGGACTCGCCACCGCGTTACAGGCGCGCCGGCACGGACTTTCGGTAATCGTGGCCGAGCCGCGAGAAGACCCCATCGACAAGGCGTGCGGCGAGGGGCTGATGCCCGGCGGGCTTGCCGAACTGACGTCGCTGGGTGTCGACCCGGCCGGCATGCCGTTCCGCGGGATCGCCTATGTGAGTGAACATCGTCGGGCCGAGGGGCTGTTTCGCGGCGGACCGGGCCGGGGGGTGCGACGCACCACATTGCATGCGGCGCTGGCGGCGCGGGCCAAAGAGCAAGACACCGAATGGATCCGGACGAAGGTCACAGACGTCCAGCAGGACGCGCATGGAGTGACGGCCGCCGGCGTTCGCGCGAAGTGGTTGGTAGGAGCCGACGGACTGCATTCGGCGGTCCGGCGCGCGGTAGGAATCAAAGCCACGGCCGGAACGCCACGGCGCTATGGCGTGCGGTGGCACTTCAAGGTGCCGGCGTGGTCGGAGTTCGTCGAAGTGTATTGGTCCCGTTGGGGTGAGGCGTACGTGACGCCGGTGGAACCGGATCTGGTCGGCGTGGCGATCCTGTCTCGCGGACAGCCCGACCTCGAATGGTTCCCGCGGCTGGCCCGGCAACTCGAGGGCGCCGGCCGCGGGCAGGCCCGCGGCTGCGGCCCGCTGCGCCAGGTGGTCTCCCGCCGGGTCGCGGGACGGGTGCTGTTGGTGGGTGACGCCGCGGGGTACGAAGACGCACTGACCGGCGAAGGTGTCAGCCTCGCCGTCAAACAAGCCGGTGCGGTCATCAACGCCATCGTCGACGACGCGCCGGAATCATATGAGGCTTCGTGGCACCGGGTTACCCGCAACTACCGGCTGCTCACCCGCGCGCTGGTGTTGGCCAGCGCACCCCGCGCGACGCGCCGTGCCATCGTGCCGGGGTGCGAATTGCTGCCCGCGGCGTTCCGGCTCGGGGTCAACATCCTGGCCCACTGAAGTACCGGCGTCAGGCCCTTCAGCGGGCCTTCCAGACCGGCTCCCGCTTCTCAGCGAACGCGATAGGTCCCTCCGTGGCATCCTCGGATCTGATCAGGGATCGCATCTCGCGCAGGGTACGGTCCCAGGCCGCTTCCTCGGCGGTGATGACACCGTCGTCGACCCCGTAGGCGATGCGCTTGCTGGCCTGCACCGACAGCGGTGCGTTCGCGGTCACCCGCGCGGCCAGCGCCAGGGCTGCATCCAGCACCGAGCCTTCCTGCACGACCTGGTTGACCAGGCCCCATTGCAAAGCGTCGGATGCGGTGAGCGGCTCCCCGGTCAACAGCAGTTCCATCGCCACTTTGCGGGGTAGCTGGTTCACGATCCGGAATACTCCGCCGGCAGCGGCGATCAGTCCGCGTTTGACCTCCGGCAGCCCGAACTTGGCGCGCGCGTCGGCCACCACCAGGTCGCTGGCCAGCGCCAGCTCGGTGCCGCCGCCCAGTGCGGCGCCGTTGACCGCGGCGATCGTGGGCTTGTCGATGAAGTGGTGCACGTAACCGGCGAAGCCCCACTCACCATGATGGGGGTGGTACAGGTTCTCCCGGCGCGCGATCGCCTTGAGGTCGGCTCCGGCGCAAAACGACTTGTCGCCGGCACCGGTGATCACCACGGCCCGCACGTCGGGGTCGTGCTGGGCTTCTTCCAGCGCGTCCCCGACGCCGATGCTGACAGCGCTGTTGACCGCATTGCGGGCGTCCGGCCGGTTGATGGTGATGACCAAGACGTTGCCGGAGCGGTCGACCAACACCGCGGGCTGGGCGGAGTCGTCCGTCACAGCAACTCCACGATGGTCGCGTTAGCCTGGCCACCACCCTCGCACATCGTCTGTAGGCCGTAACGAATTCCCTTGTCCCGCATGTGGTATAGCAGCGTGGTCATTATCCGCGCTCCCGAGCCGCCCAGCGGGTGGCCGAGCGCGATCGCCCCGCCGTTGGGATTGAGTTTCTTCTCGTCGGCGCCGATGTCTTTCAGCCAGGCCAGCGGAACCGGGGCGAAGGCCTCGTTGACCTCGTATGCGCCGATCTCGTCAATGCTCAGCCCGGAGCGCTTCAGCACCTTCTGGGTCGCCGGGATGGGCGCGGTAAGCATGATCACCGGGTTGGCGCCGGCCAGTGTCGCGGTGTGCACCCTGGCGATCGGCTTCAGCTTCAGCTCCGCTGCCTTCTCGGCGGACATGAACAGCAAGGCGGCCGAACCGTCGGAGATCTGGGAGGAGTTGCCGGCGTGGATCACACCGTCTTCCTTGAATGCCGGCTTCAGCGAAGCCATCTTTTCCATCGGGGTGCCGCGGCGGATCCCTTCGTCTTTAAGGACTACTGTTCTTTCGTTGCCGTCGACCACGTTGATGCCCACAATCTGATCATCGAAAGCGCCGGAATCCTGTGCTGCCGCTGCCTTTTCATGTGATCCCAGGGAGAACTCGTCTAGCGCCATGCGGTCCAGGCCCCACTGCTGCGCGATCATCTCCGCACCGATGCCCTGATTGGGGATCACGCCCTCGTAGCGGTCTATGTAGGCCTGCGGATAAGGCCGCCCGCCGTTGACCAGCGAGGCTCCCATGGGAGTCCGTGACATCGACTCCACACCGCCGGCGACGACGACGTCGTAGTGACCGGCCACCACGCCGGCCGCGGCGAAATGTATCGACTGCTGGCTCGACCCGCACTGGCGGTCGACGGTCACGCCCGGAACGGTCTCCGGCCAGCCGGCCGTCAGTAGCGCGGTGCGGCCGATGTCGAGAGCTTGTTCACCGGCCTGCATGACGCAGCCCCAGATGACGTCGTCGACAATTCCAGGGTCGATGCCGGCCTTCTCGACCAGTCCGTTGAGCACCTGTGCGGATAGCTCCGCCGGGTGTACCCCGGACAGCCCGCCGTTGCGCTTGCCGATCGGTGAGCGCACTGCCTCGACGATGACGGCTTCAGCCATGGGTCTGCTCCTTTGACGCTTTGTGGACTAGTGACACTTGTGAACTAGCGGACTGCTCTGCAGACGATTGTCAACCACGGGGTTGGCGGTCGGGGGGCCGGGTGGTTGTGACTAGCTGTTGCCTACCCGGCGGGATACCCCACCGACTTGACCTCGGTGTACTGGTCGAACCCGGCGACCCCGTTCTGGCGGCCCACCCCGCTGGCCTTATAGCCGCCGAACGGTGTGTCAGCGCCGTACGGAGCGCCACCGTTGACACCGATGAAGCCGGCCCGCAGCCGCCGCGCCACCGCCAGCGAATGTTCCAGGGAACCCGACATGACGTTGCCGGCCAATCCGTACAGGCTGTCGTTGGCGATCCGGATCGCGTCCTCCTCGTCGTCGAAGGGGATGACGACCAGCACCGGGCCGAAGATCTCCTCCTGGGCGATCGTCATGGAGTTGTCGACATCGGTGAAAAGCGTTGGCCTGACAAAGAATCCCTTGTCGAAGCCGGTGGGCGCATCCGGGCCGCCGACCAGGGCGGTGGCACCCTCTTCGACGCCCTTTCTGATGTACCCCTGCACCCGCTGGCGCTGTTTGTCCGAGATCACCGGACCACACAGGGTTCCGGCGTCCTGGGGGTCTCCGGGCATGACGTTCTCGTAGATGCTCTTGAGGATCGCCACACCCTCCTCATAACGAGACCGCGGCAGCAGCATCCGAGTCGGGTTGGCGCAACCCTGCCCGGCGTGCATGCACGGCGCGATGCCGATCGCACACGCCGACCCGAAATCGGCGTCTTCCAGAACGATGGTGGCCGACTTGCCGCCGAGCTCCAGGAACAGCCGCTTCATGGTCTGCGCGCCTTTTTCCATGATCCGCCGACCGACCACGGTCGAGCCGGTGAACGAGATCAGGTCGACCTTGGGCGACAACGTGAGCTCCTCGCCCACAAAGTGATCCGATGCGGTGACGACGCTGACGACACCGGCGGGGATGTCGGTTTTCTCGGCGATCAGCCTGCCGATGCGGGTCGCATTGAACGGGGTGTTAGGCGCCGGTTTGAGCACGACGGTATTGCCGGTAGCCAGTGCCTGGCCGAGTTTGTTGATGGTGACCTCGAACGGGAAGTTCCACGGCACGATCGCGCCCACCACACCCACCGGTTCCCGCCAAACCTTGCGGGTGGTCAACGTACCGGTGAGGCTGATCACCGTGTCGCCCAGGTCCGTCTCCCAGGGGTACTCGTCGATCAGCTTGGCGGGGTACCGCAGCCCGTCGGCCAACGGCGCATCCAGCTGCGGGCCGTAGGTGATGGCCCGGGGAGCGCCGACTTCGAGGATGAGCTCTTCGCGCAGCTCTTCGCGCTCGGCGTCGATCGCCTCGTGCAGCTGCAACAGGCAGCGCTGGCGTAACGCGCGGTTGGTCGACCAGTCGGTCTCGTCGAAGGCCCGCCGGGCGGCGTCGATGGCCCGGTGCATATCCTCTTTCGACGCGTCGGCGACCTCTCCCAGCGGCTCCTCGGTTGCCGGGTTGATGTTAGTGAAGGTGCCGGCCTGGCCGTCGACCAGCTTGCCGTCGATCATCATCTTCGGCTCGAACCGGACCTTTACAGTGTCAGCCATATCTGTCGCTCTCTTTATCGGTGAGGCGCTGCGCGGAGCGCCGGGACGTGGGGATGCCCATCGCAAAACGGGTCACCCTATGGAGAGCCTTACCGGAAAGCAGCCGATTGGCAACAAGCAACATGCGCGAGCCGGTGCGAAATGCCCGATTGGGCGCGCCGGCCGCATCGCGGCACGGCCCGGCCGGTCGATTTTGGCGTGCCGCCCGGCGTACGGCGCGGATGAAGTCATGGTGGTCCGGCGTCCCCGCATCGGTGATGATGTCGGCGCCGCAGGTCCGCGCCACCAAAACGGTGACCTGAGTCCGAACGGCACCGTGTTGACCAAATATCTGCTCCAACGTAAAGTCCGGCTTGGCCACAGGCAATCGCGCCAGGGTCGTCAAGGAGTCGACTAAGAAAAGTGGATTTCTCATACCCGGCGGAGGTGGAACATTTCCGCGCCGAGTTGCGCGACTGGCTGTCCACGAACCTGACCGATGAGCTGGTGGCCGCCCGTCGGCCCTCCGGCCGCAACGACGCGGTGTTCGAGACGTTGCGCGGGTGGAACCGCACCATGGCCGACGCCGGATGGGCGGCTGTCTCCTGGCCCCGGGAGTACGGCGGGCGTGGAGCGACGGTGCTCGAGCAGCTCGTCTACACCGAGGAAACCACACGTGCTCGGGCGCCATTGCCGCTCAACGTCATCGGCATGAACAACATCGCTCCGGCCATCATGCAGTACGGCACCGAAGACCAGAAGACAACGCTACTCCCCCGCATGATGCGCGCAGACGACATCTGGTGCCAGGGAATGTCAGAGCCCGAAGCCGGATCCGATCTCGCCGCGCTGCGCACCCGGGCGGTACGTGATGGTGACGACTTCGTCGTCACCGGCCAGAAGATCTGGACCTCCCTGGGACATCGGGCGCAGTGGTGCCAGCTGTATGTGCGCACCGACCCGGAGGCCCCGAAGCACAAAGGGATCTCCTGCCTGATTGTCGATATGAAGCTGCCCGGCATCGAGGTCCGTCCGCTCGTCACGCTCAACGGTGACACCGATTTCGCCGAAGTGTTCCTTCACGACGTGCGGGTGCCGGCTGATGCTTTGCTCGGAGCGCTCAATGCCGGCTGGCAGGTTGCCACCACCACGCTCAGCCACGAACGCGCCGGAGCAGCGCGACTGTACGCCGAGATGCAGGTGCGGCTGGAAGAACTGGTGGACGACCTTGCCGCGGCCGACGGCGGCGCCGCGCTCGACGACCCCGTGACACTGCGGCGCCTCGGCGAAATCGCGGTCCGCATCAAATATCTCGAAGTGCTCTGTCAGCGGTCGATTTCGGCGACACTGCATGGCGGCTCGGACAATGCCGCCCTTGGGTCGGCCAGTCTCGCCAAGACCGTATGGGGTGAGATCGGACAAGACCTGGCTGCCCTGGCCTTCGACGTGCTCGGCTCCAGCGGGACGAACGTCGGGTGGGCGGACTACCGTCTGACATCGCGCTCGCTGACCATCGCAGGCGGCACCACCCAGATCAACAAGAACATCACCGCGCAGCGGGTACTCGGGTTGCCACGCCGATGAATCTCGAACTCACCGACGAGCAAGTGGCGCTGCGCGACACCACACGGCGTTTTCTTGCTGAGAAGGCACCGATTTCGGGCCACGTGCGCCCGTTGCTCGACGATCCGACCGGCACCACCGAAGCGGTCTGGCGCGGTCTTGCCGACCTCGGGGCAACCGGGCTGTTGGTGCCGCAGGAACACGGCGGCGCCGGTATGACGATGGTCGAGGCCGGCGTCGTCGCCGAAGAACTCGGCGCTGCTCTGCACCCGGGGCCGTGGTTGTCGAGCGCAGTCGCCGCGACGCGCGCACTGACCCGGCTCGGCGCTGACAATACTGCCGCCAAGCTTTTGGCCGGGATCGCCGACGGCACCACGATCGCGACCGTCGGCTTCCTGGATTTCAAGGACAACTCGGTCGGTGCGGTCAGACAAGGTGACGACATCGTGCTGCGGGGCACGATCGCCGCCGTGCCCGACGCCGCGGTCGCCGACACCCTGCTGGTACTCGCCGAGGACTCCCAAGGCACAGGGCTTTTCGCGGTAAGCACCGACTCCTCCCGGATTTCGGCGACACCCGAGCGCGGTATCGACCAAACCCGCAAGCAGTTTGGCGTCACGCTCGACAACGCCACCGCATATCGGCTGGCGGCGCCGTCACCAGACGCTGTTGCGGCAGTGGTCGACGACGTGCTTATCGCCACCGCCGCCGACGCGCTGGGAGCCGCCCAGGCTGTCATGAACATGGCCGTCGAATACGCAAAGGTAAGAAAGCAATTCGATCAGGTCATCGGTTCGTTCCAGGCTGTCCAGCATCTCTGCGTTGACATGTACGAGACCGTCGAACTGGCTCGCAGCGGGGTCATCCATGCGCTGTGGGCCGCCGACAACGCCGATGCCGGCGAGCGACACCTGTCTGCTCTTCGGGCAAAGGCCTTCGCCGGACGGTTGGCCACCGTGGGCGATACCGCGATCCAGGTATTCGGCGGCATCGGCTATACGTGGGAGCACGACGCTCACCTGTACCTCAAACGTCTGCTGAGCTGGAGCGCGTTTCTCGGCGGACCGGATCACTATCTCACCGAACTGGGTGCGCTCCTTGCGAAATCGCTTCCGCATCAAGGGTCTTCGCCCCCTGACGGCACAGCTTAGCGGCAAAGTCCGCCCTGCACACCCGCTGGCCCCGTTCGGCGATCTGGCCGGTCTGATAGCCTTCAACAAAGATTTGGTTCGGCGGGAGGACGAATGCGTACAGTTAAGCCGCAGTCCTCTGGATATCCGCACCGCTAACCATGGCCAAAGCCGACGCATTGGCTAAGGGCAGGCGGACGGCAGCCGATCGGGCGGATCAGGCCGGCGGCGCGGCCGACGCCGGGACGCGCCGCACCGAGATCCTGCGGACCGCCGCGTCGCTGATCGCATCCTCGGGATTGCGCACGTCGTTGCAGGAGATCGCCGACGCGGCAGGCATCCTCCCCGGAAGTTTGTATCACCATTTTGAGTCCAAAGAGGCGATCCTCATCGAGCTGATCCGCCGCTATCAGGATGATCTGAACCGGATCGGAGAAACCGCCCAGGCCAGGCTGGACGAACCCGACCCACGCCCGGCTTCGGAAAAGATCATCGAATTGGGGTCGGCAATCGCCAACTGCGCCGTGCAGCACGGGGCGGCCCTGCAGATGTCGTTCTACGAGGGACCGAGCGCAGATCCCGAGCTGATGAAGCTGACCCGGCAGCAGCCCACGGCGATTCAGGAGGCGATGCTGCAAACGCTGCGCGCCGGCAGGTGGAGTGGCTACATCAAACCCGATATCGATCTGCCCACGGTGGCCGACCGTATCTGTCAGACCATGCTGCAGGTCGGGCTTGACGTCATGCGCCACAATTCTCCCGCAGACCAGGTAGCCGAGCTGTTGTGCCGAATCATTTTGCAAGGGCTGGCAGCTCGGCCTCCCACCGATCCCGCATTGGATCGGTCCAACGCCTTTGCCGCGGCAAATGACATCATCAAGACGTGGGCCGACGACAGCGACGCCGATCCCAGCGACAAGGCGGCCCACGTCCGCGCGGTGGCACGAACCGAGTTCGGCCGCAAAGGCTATGAAGTCACCACCATCAGGGACATCGCATCGGCAGCGGGTCTGGGCACCGGAACCGTTTATCGGGTGATTGGATCCAAGGACGAACTCCTCGCCTCGATCATGGAATCCTTCGGGAAGAAGGTTGAGGCGGGTTGGGTCGGGGTACTGCGCTCGGATGCCACGACCATCGAGAAGCTGGACGCGCTGAGCTGGGTCAACGTCAATGCGCTGGATCAATTCTCCGACGAGTTCAGGATTCAGCTTGCCTGGATGCGACAGTCGCCACCGAACAGCCCCAACCCGGGCTGGCTCTATGTGACGCGACTTCGGCAGATGAAATCACTGCTCTCCGAGGGGATCCGGTCAGGTGAGATCCGCATCGACACGCCCTCCACTGCGATGCTGGCACGATGCGTGATCGGCCTGCAGTGGATACCGGAGAATATCCTCCGCTCAGTCGGAAGGCGCGCGGCGTTGGTGCACGCCCGGGACACTTTTCTCCGCGGCGTCGCGGTTCGCAGCAAGTAGGAAGCGCCTTACGGCGGCTTAACCAGGTACCCGGTGTTGAACCAAATAACTGTTCTTCATACAGTAGGGCGGTCAGTAATGGCCTCGTAGTGGCTTATCAGTGGCCCCCGTAATGGCCCAGGAGAGGAACTCAATGTCTGTTATCGATCGGCTGCGCTACGACGGTAAGCGGGCGCTCGTTGTCGGCGGCGCGACCGGCATGGGTGCGGCGGCGGCCAAGTCGGCCGGCGAGCTCGGTGCCGAAGTCATCGTGCTGGATTACGCTCCGGTGAAGTTCGACGTCGCCAAGGCAATACAGGTCGATCTGCGAGACCCCGCTTCGATCGACGCCGGGATCGACGAGATAGGCGGACCGGTCCACGCCGTCTTTTCGGCGGCCGGGATCGCCGACGGACCAGACCTGATGAAAATCAACTTCATCGGTCACCGTCACCTGATCGATCGATTGCTCGAAAAGAACCAGCTCCCGTCCGGTTCGTCAATCTGCTTCATCTCGTCCGTCGCCGGCATGGGGTGGGAGAACGATCTTCCGCTGCTGACGGAGTTCCTGGCCACACCCGACTTCGCGGCCGCCGACTCCTGGTCAAAGGCACACGAGCCGGAAGGCATCATCCACTACGGCTTCAGCAAGAAAGCCATCAACGCCTACGTGGCGACACAGGGCTACCACTTGCTGAAGAAGGGTATTCGCATCAACGCGATCTGCCCTGGCCCGACCGACACCCCGCTGGCACAGGCCAACGCCGACCTTTGGCTGACCTTCGCGCAGGACTACCGGGACGAGACCGGCTCCAAGGTCCACACGCCGGAGCAGATGGGCGATGTCATGGCGTTCCTCAACAGCGCCGCTGCGTTCGGCATCAACGGGATCACGCTGCTGGTGGACTATGGGCACACGATGGCATCGCTGACCGGGGCATACCCGCCGGGCAAGCCCATCATCGATTTGATCATGGGGCGCGTCCAGCTGACGTAGGAGGGCCATGGCGCGCGTCACCATCCGCCGGACGATCGAATTCAATAACGGTATCGAATTCAGAGTAAGCTGCTCCTCGCAGCTGGTCTGCTGGTGCCGCACGACGTGGCACCGGCATGCGACGAAGCATGTTAGTAATGCTCCTAAGAGGGAACCCGGTGAGAGTCCGGGACTGTCCCGCAGCGGTATGCAGGAACGACCGCCGTCAACAGCACTGGTCGCTGGGTCCGCCCACCGACTGGGAAGCGACGGCCACTAGGAACCCTGCCCGGCTCCTCAGCGGCCCATTCCGGGCCGCAACGGCGGCCGGGCGGAGCACCACCAGGTGCACGCCTGCGAGTCCGAAGACCTGCCAGCTGTGCCGGGCGCGCCGCGTCCGGCGGGTTCATCGCCTCGTGGAATGGGCGTTTGGCCGTCGCCGTTGCGGTATGTGTGCCACGGGTGCGCATCGCGAACGGAATCGGCTGCGCGTCCGCCGGCGGTAACCAGCACGCCAATCGAAGGACGAAATAAACGTGACCTCTCAAGCATTCACCGCGACGGTTACCGGCTCCCCACGCATCGGTCCCAAGCGCGAACTCAAGCGCGCGACCGAGGGCTACTGGGCCGGGCGCACCAGCCGATCGGAGCTGGAATCCGTAGCCGCGACTTTGCGCCGCGACATGTGGTCAGGCCTGGCCGCAGCCGGTCTGGACTCGGTGCCGGTGAACACCTTCTCTTACTACGACCAGATTCTTGACACCGCGGTTCTGCTCGGCGCGCTGCCGGCCCGCGCGGCAAAAGTCTCCGACGACCTGGATCGCTACTTCGCTCTGGCGCGCGGCAACAAAGACATCGCTCCGATGGAGATGACCAAGTGGTTCGACACCAACTACCACTACCTGGTTCCCGAGATCGAGCCGGCCACCAAGTTCGCACTGAACCCGGCCAAGGTGCTTTCTGAGCTGAAAGAAGCACTCGGGCTGGGCATTCCGGCACGCCCGGTGGTCGTCGGCCCGGTGACTTTCCTGCTGCTGAGCAAGGGCGTCAACGGTGGGGGCGCACCGATCGAGCGGCTCAAGGAGCTGGTCCCGATCTACTCCGAGCTGCTCTCGCTGCTCGCCGACAACGGCGCACAGTGGGTGCAGTTCGACGAGCCCGCGCTGGTGACCGACATCTCCCCCGACGCGCCCGCACTGGCCGAGGCGGTGTACAACGCGCTGGGCGCGGTGAGCAACCGGCCTGCTATTCATGTCGCCACCTACTTCGGTGACCCCGGCGCTTCGCTGGCGGGGCTGGCGCGTACGCCGGTCGAAGCGATCGGCGTCGATCTGGTTTACGGTGCCGACACGGCAGTGGCCTCCATATTCGGGGCGCCCGGCTTGGCCGGCAAGACCCTGGTGGCCGGCGTCGTCGATGGACGCAACATCTGGCGTACCGACCTGGAGTCGGCACTGGGCAAGCTGGCCACACTGCTGGGTTCAGCTGCCACCGTCGCGGTCTCGACATCGTGCTCCACGATGCACGTGCCGTATTCGCTGGACCCGGAGACTGACCTCGATGACGCCCTGCGCAGCTGGCTGGCGTTCGGGCAGGAGAAGGTTGTCGAGGTGGTGACATTGGCTCGCGCACTGCACGACGGACGCGAAACGGTCGCCGACGAGATCGCGGCCTCCAACGCCGCCGTGGCATCCCGCAAGAGTGATCCGCGGTTGCATAACGGCCAGGTCCGGGCCCGGATCGACTCCATCGTCAAGTCCGGTACCCACCGCGGCGGCGCGGCCGAACGCCGCGTCAGCCAGGACAACCGGCTGCATCTGCCGCCGCTGCCGACGACGACAATCGGCTCGTTCCCGCAGACCGTCGAAATTCGTAAGGCCCGCGCCGCGCTGGTCGCCGGTGAGATCGACGAGGCCGAGTACACCCGCCGGATGAAGCAGGAGATCGCCGACGTCATCAAGCTGCAGGAGCGGCTGGGTCTGGACGTGCTGGTGCACGGCGAGCCGGAGCGCAACGACATGGTGCAGTACTTCGCCGAGCAGCTGCAGGGCTTCTTCGCCACCAAGAACGGCTGGGTGCAGTCCTACGGCAGCCGCTGCGTGCGGCCGCCGGTCCTCTACGGAGACGTCATCCGCCAGCACCCGATGACGGTGGAATGGGCCACATACGCGCAGTCGCTGACCGCCAAACCGGTCAAGGGCATGCTGACCGGTCCCGTCACAATCTTGGCCTGGTCGTTCGTCCGCGACGATCAGCCGCTGGCCGACACCGCCAACCAGGTGGCGCTGGCCATTCGCGACGAGACGGTCGACCTACAGTCCGCCGGCATCGCTGTGATCCAAGTCGACGAGCCCGCGCTGCGTGAGCTGTTGCCGCTGCGCCGTGCTGACCAGGACGAGTACCTGCATTGGGCGGTAGGGTCATTCCGCCTGGCCACCTCCGGTGTCGCCGACTCGACGCAGATCCACACGCACCTGTGCTACTCGGAGTTCGGTGAGGTCATCGGGGCCATCGCCGACCTGGACGCCGACGTGACATCCATCGAGGCGGCACGCTCGCACATGGAGGTGCTGGACGACCTGAATGCGATCGGCTTCTCCAACAGCGTCGGCCCAGGTGTCTACGACATCCACTCGCCACGGGTGCCGAGCACGACGGAGATGGCCCAATCGCTGCAAGCGGCACTGAAAGCCGTACCGGCGCAACGACTGTGGGTCAATCCCGACTGCGGGCTGAAGACCCGCAACGCCGACGAGGTGACCAAATCCCTGCAGAACATGGTCGCCGCGGCGCAAGAGGTCAGGGCGGGCGCCTAGTTTCGCGCCTCAGTCTGGCAGCACCTGGACCGGCACGTCGTCGGCCCAGGGCTGCCTGCTCACCATGTCGGCGACTCTGACGATCCCGTGCTCGAACTCACCCGTCGCGGCATCCACCAGCCGGTAGACCTGGGTCTGCTTGTAGATGGGCTGTGCGTCGAGCAGCACGACACGCACCTCGCCCGGCTCGAAGCGGCAGCGTCGCTGCATCGCGGCGATCAGCTGCTCGTTGTGCATGTGGCCGTCACCGAAATTCCACCCGACGGCGGTACTGCAGATCCGTTCCCCGTCGGTGAGGACGTAGTCGTCCTCGTTCTGGTCGGCCATGGCCCGATGCGCCAGGGTGAAAAGCGCCCTGCCATGAGTGTTCATGGCGCGGAAGGCGTATCCGAGGTACATCGGGATCTGCGCCCGATCCTTGCCGTAGACGCGCTCCAGCTGAGCCGCGGGCATGCCGGCGATCGAGACGATGTTGTGGGCGATCTTCTTGTCCGCCGAAGGCTTGATGCACCACAGCGTCGTGTCCCAGTTGCCGGCGTAGTAGCGCATGCCGGGCAGGAACGAGATCTTGCGCGGGAACAGGTTGCCCGCGATCACGATGCCGGCGATGAACGCGATGAAGATCGCCACCGGCACAGGATTTTTCAGGTCGGTCAGGCGCACGTGAGCGTGGCCGACGAACAGTGCGAACACGCCGAAGATCATGAACACGTTCCACTCGAGCGGCGCCCCCATCGGAATAGCCGTCAGGATGCCGAGGTGGAAGATCACCATGATCGCCGCGGCCACCGCGGTCCACCAGCCGCCGTGCGAGAAGAACAACGCGACCGGCACGCACATCTCGACGAACGTGCTCACGTGGGCGAAGAGCCGCGACAGACGTCCGGGCCGAAGGTCGTCGGGGAACTTCTCGAAGAACAACCTCTTGATGAAACGCGGCCGGAAGAGCGGGTTGTTGGACATCATGGTCGACATCACAAACGGGAAGTGCCGGTTGAGCTTCGACGTCGCAGCGCCCATCCAGATGACCAAGAACACCAGCTTGGCGGCGATGATCATATCCACTCCCCCAAACAGGAAGGTCACTGCCAGCGTCGCGTAGACCTCACCGCGGGCGGCCAGAAAGATCACCTTGTCGCGCAGCCCCAGCACCCCGAGCAGTACCAGGATCAGCACGACTCTCCACCCGGGCAGCAACCCGACGTGGGTGCCCAGCTCCGGCACCGGGCCGGTGCCGTCCGCAAACAGCGCCAAAAAGGTCACCAGCAGCAAAAGCCCGTACAACCCGACGTCCGGCAGGGTGCGGACCGTGCCCTTGGTCCCCGGGACGCGAGCCGGCCACGGCGGCAGCCGGATAGTGTCGGGCCGCAACCAGTACAGTATCGAGCCCATCGGCGGGTTGAACCGGTTGTTGAGCGGCCCGAAGCCGCAGCCGAGCCCGATCACCTCGAACAACATGGTGTAGAGCACGACCTTTTCGAACACGATCGGCTCTGAGTACCAGGACATGACGTCGGTGAGGGCCAACCCGCGGGTGGTCAGCACTGCGAACACCCACGCGAACAGGATGTAGAGCAGGATTTTGAAGACGTAGAACAGGTGCATGACCACCGGCGTTCCAAAACCCACCTCGGCCCAGTGCCTGGCCATCGGCTGGATCTTTTCGCTTCGGGTGCCCTTGCTCCACTCTTCTATATCGACCTGCGGCAGTTCGGGCTTCAGGAATCCCATGGTCCACAGACTAGAACCTGTTCTAGGCGCGCGGGCCTAGGCTCGGTGACGAATTCTTTGCCAGCGGGGTTCGTTGCCGGATACCGTCAAAATGTGGCGTTCCGCAGTTCGTTCCGCCCGGCCAAGGAGATGTCCATGACGCGCAGACTTCGGTTCCTGGTGTTAGCAGTGACGGCTGCTGTCTCACCGATCACGTTCGTAGCCGGGAATGTCACCGCTGCCGCCCAGGCACCTTCGCCCGGTGATTCGTGCACGGTCTTGCACGACACCACCCAAGACGCAAACGGACGCACTTTGTGGTGCAACCCAACCATGACCGGCAGTCACAGCCTGGTGTGGCAGTACGGCGGACCGTCCTAGCTCATATCAGCGGTCGGCGCGGTCATGGTTCGGGATCCTTCAGCGTGAAGTTATAGGTGTTGGTGTCGAATTCGTTGTAATCGGCGTATCGAAGTAGTTCATAGAGCCGGCTGCGGTGCTGCATTTGTTCCAGTAGTCCGGATTGCGTTCCGGTGTCGGCGATTTCACGAAGGCCGGCCTCGACGGCGTACATGGCCAACCGCAATGTGGTGACCGGGTAGATGACCGCGTTGTAACCGATATCGCCCAATTGACGCGCGGTCAGCAGCGGCGACTTGCCGAACTCGGTCATGTTGGCCAGCAG
>Ga0209693_10000099_pt1 | contig 32443 bp, 27 predicted proteins | sample HubBroMetageWRM3_FD_188345 | JGI IMG/M metagenome (GOLD analysis project Ga0209693, IMG submission 188345) | Warmed soil microbial communities from the Hubbard Brook experimental Forest, New Hampshire - Hubbard Brook CCASE Soil Metagenome WRM 3... | ecosystem: Environmental > Terrestrial > Soil... | reverse complement strand
TTTATTTCGATGAGAAATCCACAGACCGATCATTGTCGCCCCGCGGCCAAAAAAAGCACCCTGAGAAAACTCAGGGTGCCCGTACGATTTACATTTCGCAGCTTAGCCGCTATTCCCCCTGAGGCTTCTGCTGCTCCTTCTTCTCCCGCTCTTCTTGCTGTTTTTTCTCCTCAGGCGTCAGCGGCTTCGCTGGCGGCTTTTGCGCCGGCGCAGGCTTGGCAGCGGTAGGAGGCGCCGCAGGTTTCGTCGGAGCGGGCATCGCGGGCTTTGCCGCAGCAGGAGGAGGAGTGCGCTGTTCCGGACGCTCGGCCGGCGCAGCAGTCTGCGGGCGCGCCGCCGGAGCAGATGGAGACGGAGTCCGGTTGGGCGCGGGCTGAGTGGCTTCCGGCCGCGTCGGTTCCGGACGGTTGCTGGGCTGCACTGGCTCCGGACGACTACTCGGCTGAGTCGCCGCCGGACGATTGTTTGGTTGAGCCGGCACCGGCTGACTCGGTTGCGGGGCTGGACGGCTCGGTTGAGCCGGCGCGGCCGCCGCGGGCCGTTCCGCCGGGGTTGGCGTGGTGCCGGGCCGATTCACAGGCTGATTCGCAGGTGCCGCAGGCTGCCCAGGCCGCACGGCACTCGGCACGTTGGCCGCAGGATGCCCCACATTCGGCGTCGCCGGTTTCCCGACAGGCGCGACCTTCACCGCTGGCCGTGCAGCCGCACTGGCAGCCGGACGCAGCGTTTGCACTTCACTTCGCGCCAATGGTTGTCCTGGATGCGCCGCCAACGCCTGTTGCTGTTTGGCAAAAGGCACGGGCGGTGGGGGCGGCGTTTTCTTAGCAACGACCTGCCGGCTCGCTATCGCTGCCGGAGGTGCCGCCACGCGGCCCGCGGTTGCGGCCCTGGCGCCGAGCACGCTCGCTTGCGTTGGAGCCACGGAAGCCCGCGCACTCACCGACATCGTGGCGATCTGCTGTGCGTTCACCGCGACCGATGCTTTCGCCACCGGTTGCGCGCTCACGAACGCCTGCTGCGGAACCACCATCACCGCGCCCTGGACACTGCGGTTTGCATAGGTGATGTTCGTAATCGTCGTCGAGTTCTTAATGATGGTTGTGTTATAGACGTTTGTCACCTGGGTGACATTGACCGTGGTACTGCTGATGTTGACCCGGGTCACATACGCCTGGCTGACGTGATAGGACGGCACATAAACTTCCCGCGGACCCAGCGGAAACCATCCCACATTGCCGCCGATGCCGCCCGGACCGCCGCCGATGAAGACCACGAGCGCGGGCGCATACACCGCCTGCACCGTTACCGGACCTGCCACCCAGCCCCAGCGTCCGCCCACACTCACCCAGCGTCCGTAGTGGAACGGCGCGTAGCCCCACGAGGAATCATCCACCCACGTCCATCCCCAGGGGGAAATCCAAGCCCAGTGGCCAGCGTGATACGGAGCCCATCCGACGGCGACCTGGTTGGGAAACCAGACATGGCCATAGCTGGGATCGTCGCGCCAGTCGCCGTAGTCATCGAGGTCGTCGAAGCCGACTACATCGCGTGACAAATAGTGCGCCGAACGGGAAAAGTCGTAGCGGTGGTCGCGTCCCTCGGACCATGTATCGAACTCGTCGGGGTCGTAAATCGGTTCAACGTCGGCGTAGAGCGAGTCGGTTCCGCTCAATGTGGCTCGCTGCCCGCCGCGCAGCGTGAAGGTTTGGCCGCCCCCTGTCGCTGCGCCGTCGCCGGCGCGGACACTGATGATCGTGTAATTTCCGTCGGCACTCGCTTCCACGCGATAATTCCCAGGCTGGAGAACGTTAAACGCTTGGTTGGGAGTGTCGACCTCAAAATCCTCCTCGTTACCCAGCCACCGCACTGTGACATTGATCGCACCCGAGCTGAGCTGGATCTGAACCGTATCGTCATCGAGGTTCAGGAAAGAGAAGGTGGTAAGTGGCGCCAGACGGATCACGGCCGAGCCCAATTGCACTTCAGCGCGCGAATTCTCGTCCGTCCAGAGCTGGTCGCCCGTGCTCATCGGACGGTTAGGGACGGCTCCCACCCAGTCCGTCTCGCCCGCCGGCAGAAAAGAAACCGAACCCTGTAAATAGCCGAGCCGCGCAACGCGGCCGGGCGGATCGTCTTGATCTTGTTGATCTTGTGCTGCGGATCTTGTCGGTAAAGCGATGGTGACGAGCGCAATCCCAAGCACCGCGCTCCACCAGACTAATTTCTGAGTTGTTTTCATAAGAGATTTCCCCCAAGCTTTGTTCGCGAGACCCGAGCCTCGCGGAATTCCCGTCTATCTTCAGAGACGGATACGGGTCGCTGCCATCAGGTTTTTCCCCGAGCATGTCCGGCAGCGACCCGGGCACGAGCGCCACGGACAGGCGAATGCGCTCGGCCGACACACTCGGTAGATTGTTGAGAGGGCCACAAGCATAACAGATCGCCCGGGCCTCTACTGTGAACCCAATCCCGAGGCAACGGCAGAATGCACATGAGACTTTTGTCTCAGCTTGAGACTAACGTCTCGGCGGCACCGCTCCTAACACTTCGTGCTGGTCGCTAACTGACTGAAAAATCTAGCGCCTGAGTGCTAATCCTTCCGTTTTGCACTATGGTCTCGGTCGTGCATCTCTTTCTAGCGTAACCGCGCGTTCTGGCTCCCCATAGCTCTTCCTAACCGGGAAGAGGGGGAGCCCAACCGCATTTATGCCGGGCCCTGATTTATGCCAGGCTTGGCCCGGCTGAGTGACGTGCAGACATAGAGATTAGAGCACAGGGAAAGGGTTGGCATCTTTTTTGGCGCAACAGGGCACAGCTCCATCGCGGACGGCGCAAACCAGCACGGTCGCCGAACTGGCGCGCTTTTTCCCCGAGGCCACACCGGTGCGCATTCCGGTTCAGTTTACCCGCAGCAGAAACGCGAGTAATGAGAACCGGCAGGGCGCTGCCGCCGTCGAGGAAAGCACGGTCATCGAGTTCGGCACCTCGCGTGAAGTTCTCTTTGCCTGCACCACGCCGCTCGAGTTCGCCGACGTCCTGCGCTTGCGCAACTCCGACGGCTCGCTCGACACGGAAGCCTCAGTGGTGGCCGTGCAATACCACCCCGGCATAACCATCGTGGCCGCCCGCTTTCTCAACTCAGTTCCTAACTGGATCGTGAAACCATGACTTCATCGCAACCTTCGTCTCCGCAACCTTCGGTGCCAGCTCCAGATCTCGCGACCATTTGGTCGAGCGCGCGCCGCCTTCACCCCATTTATGCCGAGATGGCCCGGGAGTTCGTCGTCGACATACCCGGTTGCTCTGATCTCGAGGCGCACGTGGATACGCCGGGTCGCGAGTCCGTCGAACAGGCCCAACAATGGCTGAACGCGATGGACGATAAGATCCAAGTACATCAGCTGCGCCAGTTTCTCCAAACCAGTTCGCTGGTGGATGCCGACGGTCTCATCGCCCTGTTGACGCACTTCCTCGGTAAGACTCCGCGAAGCGATTCCGGGCGCGACAAGATTGATTTCCTGATGGTGCAGTATTTCAGCCAGGGCGCGCCCAGCGAACTCGACGACAGCAATGCCGACGTCTCCTATGTCGCTCAGGCACTGGAACCGATTCTCGGCAAGGTGGAACTCAAAACTCCGGTATGGTTGAACGCCTTGGATCGAGTGCTCGATTCCGCCCGCCGTTGCCGCTCGCTCGACGAACTGCTGCACGGCGGGGTGCTCGAGCAGGGGCGCAAGGCCAAAGCTCAGGCCGGCGACCTGTACTACTTGCCCATCGCGCTAATCGCCTTCACTCGTTTCGGATATCTGATGCGGCGTGCCTTCTTTCGCCTGATGCTCGCCGACCTGAACAACATTCTCGACGGCCTCACCGAGCTTGAAGAAAAGGGCGTAGAAACGATCGACTGCCGGCGCGCCCAATTTTCGGACAAGGAACCGATTATTCGGCTGCGCATGATCTGCCAGTCATGGAAAGTCATGTTCCAGGCGGAGTATTCCTCCGGCCAGCCGTTGCGCATGCTGGTGGACCTGCGTGCTTCGGTGGACGGCGCCCTGGGACGCGGTTCCGCAGCCAAGGGTGGCGGATCGGCAGCGCCCGCGCCGCGAGCCGCTGCAGCTGCTGCTGGTGCCGGAACCGGCGCCGCAAAGCCGTCTGTATCACCGACCCCTAAAGCAGCCGCCCCAAAACCGCCTGCGGCAGTTGCGTCAAAGCCGCCGGCACCCATAGCCCCCGCGCCGAAAGCAGCGGCGCCACAGAAGACTGCGCCACAGCCGACTGCGAAGCCCAAAGCCAAGTTCGCCGTGGCCAATGCAGACGCGCCTGAATTTGAAATCTCCGGTGCACAGGAGTGGAATCCGGACGCGGATTCGCAAGCTGGCCAGAAGAAATAAGCGCCAAGAGGAAAATTGCAAGTGGATCATCCGACCGTACTGGTTATCTCCGACGACGTGGAGTTCTCGCGAAGCATCACCGCGCGTTGGCAAATGGAGCGCCACGTCCCGACGTTCACGCTGCTGAGCGGGGACCTCTGGCCACGTTCCATCGATAACTTCGCGGTTGCCATTGTCGGTCCGCTGCGCCGCGAGGTGCTGTCGGTGGTTCTGGAACCTCTGCACTCGACTCAGCAGCCCTTGTTTTGCATCTGTCAAGACGCTGCTACGGCACAACTGGTGCGCGAGCGTTGGCCGCGTACCTCAGTGTTGCGCTGCGATGAAAACTGGCTGAACGTTCTAATTCCGGCGGCGGGGGAAGCTGTGCTCCGCGCTGCCGCCGAAACCCGCGCTCGTGCCTCTGAGGAAGCCTGCGCTACCCTCGAGCGCCAGGCCATGCTCGGCCGTTACATGCTGGAGATGCGCCACGGCCTGAACAACGCGCTGACTTCGCTTCTGGGCAATTCCGATCTGCTGCTGATCGAACCGGGCAGCCTCTCGGCCCAGGCCCGGGCGCAAATTGAAACCATTCGCAATATGACTCTGCGCATCCACGAGGTGCTGCAGCGTTTTTCATCGATCGAGAAGGAACTGAACGTGGTGGCTCAACAAGTGGAACGCGATTCGGGCAAGTATCGCGTCGCGGCCGCAGCAGGCGACTGAAACAAAGCTACTGAAATAGAACTATCGAAATAGAACTACCGAAGTAAAGAAGTGAACTGATTTCATACTCCCCCTGGCAACACGCCGACCTGATCTCGCCGGCAGGCGTGCAAAGCGCTTCCTTGCGCTTGGGGAAAGGCTCTATGCATAAGCTAATCGCGACCAGCACCATCCTCGAACACGAGCTCTCGGAGCTGCGCCTGCTGGTCGAGCGCCAGACCGGAGTCGTTCTTGATTGTCCCAACAGCGCCCTGGCCGCCCACGTCGCCGATTGCATCGAGTCCCACGGCCTGGGATCATCGGCCGCCCTGCTGGAACGTCTTCGCTCCTCCGATCAGGATCCTTCCACCCTGCCGTCCCTGCTCGATGGACTGATCAATGTCAATACCGGCTTCTTCCGTCATCCCGGAGCGCTCAACGCTTTGACGCGGCAGGTTGTGCCCGTGCTTTGCGCCCGCAAGTCAGCCGATGGGCCGAGTCCGCTCCGCATCTGGAGCGCCGGCTGCTCCACCGGAGAAGAAACCTATTCCATCGCCATAGCGGTCTGCGACGCGTTGAGCCGCAACGGCGCCAGTTCCGGCAATAACGCAAACGGCTCGAATGGAAACGGTAACGGTAACGGCAACGGAAAGTCGACCGCCGCGCGCAACGGAGGCATCGCCGACACTGGGACAACCCTTTCCAGTTCCGCGAACCTCAGCACCGGTTTCTCGATTCATATCGTGGGCAGCGACTTGCTGCCGCACAACATCGAAGCCGCAGATCGCGGCGTGTATCCGCAGTCGGCGCTGGATGGCCTGCCGCCAGCCACCATCCGCAACTATTTTTCGAAGATCAGTTCGCCCATCATTTCACCGAACGGAGCGAAAGAAGCTCAGGACGAAACCGAGAGCGACGGACTAAGTCAAATCCAAAATCCGATAAGGAACAGTGCCGGCACCCGATCGCAGAATGCTCCATCCAACCCTAACCACCTGCTGGTCAAGCCTCGCCTGCGCAGCCTGGTCACTTTCAATTGCATGAATTTGGCGCGCCCCGGCTACATCGGACGCTTCGACTGCATCTTCTGCATGGACGTGCTGCCCCACTTCTCGCGCGCCCAGAAGATTGCCCTGCTCGAGCGCCTGCATCTTTATCTGGAGCCCGGCGGATACCTCTTCCTGAGCCAAACGGAAAAACTCTGCACCTCGAACCTGAACTTCCGCTCCGAAGCCTTCGACGGTTATACGTTCCACCGCAAACCGCTGGCTGCCAGCGCGGCGTATGGACGGTAAAGAGGGGGAAACCTGGCTTCCACGATAAGGCAGTCATCCCGAAGCACGGCGCAGTTCAGCCGGGCGAGGGATCTTGGTCGCAACGGCCCAGCGGGGATAGGAGGCTCGTCACGGATGCCTTTCGAACCTACGCGAACAGAAACTCCTTCGTCCTCAATTCCTTAATCGTATCCCGCAACTTTGCCGCCTTCTCGAACTCAAACCGCTTCGCCGCTTCGCGCATATCGCTTTCGAGTTTGACGACGTACGCATCTAACTCCGGCTGCGACTTGAATTCCGGCATGCCCTCGGCTTCGCCGCCAGTCAGGTCGGTGTAGTCGGCCGCCACGATTCCGGCCAGGGTCATATCCAGCGGACGAATGATCGATTCCGGTGTGATTCCGTTCTCCAAATTGTAGGCAGTTTGAATCTCACGCCGTCGCAGGGTTTCATCCATCGCCCGCTTCATCGAATCGGTCATGCGGTCAGCATAAAGAATCGCGCGCCCATGCAGGTGCCGGGCGCAGCGCCCGATCGTCTGGATCAACGATCCCCACGACCGCAGAAAGCCTTCTTTATCGGCATCGAGGATCGCCACTAGTGAAACTTCCGGCAAGTCGAGCCCCTCGCGCAGCAGATTGATGCCGATCAATACATCGAACTCACCCTTGCGCAGATCGCGCAGAATCTTTACCCGCTCCAGCGTCTCAATCTCCGAATGCATGTAGCGGCACTTCACGCCCACTTCGGCGTAATACTCCGCCAGGTCTTCGGACATGCGCTTGGTCAGCGTAGTCACCAGGACGCGTTCTCCCTTCTCCACGCGCGCGCGAATCTCGTGCAGCAGGTCGTCGATCTGCCCCTTGACCGGCCGCACCTCCACTTCGGGATCAATCAGCCCCGTCGGCCGGATAATCTGCTCCACCACCACGCCCGCGGATTTCGTCAGCTCATAAGGCCCCGGCGTCGCCGAAACGTAGACGAGTTGATTCGTGCGATGCTCAAATTCCTCAAACGTCAGCGGACGGTTATCCAGAGCCGAAGGCAAGCGGAAGCCGTACTCCACCAGCGTTTCCTTCCGCGAACGGTCTCCGGCATACATCCCACGCAGCTGGGGCACGGTCTGGTGCGACTCATCGATGAACATCAGAAAGTCGCGCGGAAAATAATCCAACAGCGTTGGCGGAGGCTCACCCGGCATCCGTCCCGTAAAATGCCGCGAGTAATTCTCGATGCCGTGGCAGTAGCCCATCACCTTGATCATTTCCAGATCGAATTTCACTCGCTGGTGAACGCGCTGCGACTCGACCACGCGCCCTTGTTTTTCCAGTTCCACTTCCCACCACGCCAGCTCTTTCTTGATCGACTCCACGGCCGATGCGCGGGTCTCATCTTTCATCACATAATGCGTCTTGGGATAAATCGGCAGCCGCATGTACTTCTGCTTCACCGTACTGAACAGCGGATCGATCTGCGCCAGCGATTCCACCTGGTCTCCCCACAGCTCGATGCGATAAGCCATATCGTCATAAGTAGGGAAGACCTCAATCACGTCGCCGCGCACGCGAAACGTGCCGCGCTTGAACTCGCCGTTGGTGCGCTCATAAAGAATGTCGACCAGCTTGCGTGTGATGTCCTCGCGCGTGATTTTCTGGCCCTTTTCGAGAAACAGCATCATGCCGTAGTAAGCCTCGGGCGATCCCAAGCCATAGATGCAGCTCACCGACGCCACAATCAATGCGTCGCGGCGCTCGAACAAAGACTTGGTCGCAGAAAGGCGAAGCTTGTCGAGTTCATCATTGATGGTCGCTTCCTTCTCGATGAAAAGATCGGCGGCCGGAACGTAAGCCTCGGGCTGGTAATAGTCGTAGTAAGAAACAAAATACTCGACTGCATTGTGAGGAAAGAAATTCTTGAACTCGTGATAAAGCTGCGCCGCCAGAGTCTTGTTATGCGCCATCACCAGCGTCGGACGGTTCACCGCCTCAATCACCTTTGCCATGGTGTAAGTCTTGCCTGATCCGGTCACTCCCAGCAAAACCTGATGCTGCTCGCGGTCATACACTCCGCGCAGAAGCGACTCGATCGCGCGCCCCTGATCCCCCTGCGGCTTGTAATCAGATACGAGTTTGAAATCCATGAAAAGCAGCCTCTAGCTGTTAGCTCCCAGCTCTAGCCAGTTTGTCATTCCGAGCGAAGCGAGGAATCTGCTGTCCTCGCCACCACCCACACAGACAGCGATTTCGGCGGTAGAGAATCCTTCTATTATAACGCCGGCAAAACAGTACTTCGAGGAAGGGCCCTGCGAAGAGAATCCGCGAAAATCCGTGTAGATCCGTGGCCAACCTCTTGCACAGATGCGACCGCTACAATTCCGCCAGCGCCCGGTGCACTAGCGAAATCGCGATCGATCCCTCGCCCACGGCGGCGGCCACGCGTTTCACGTTCCCGGCGCGCACGTCGCCCACGGCGAACACTCCAGGCAGGCTCGTCTCGAGCATCAGCGGTGCGCGCGCGAGCGGCCAGTGGAAGTTGTGTAGAACCGGATCCAGATCGCGGCCGGTAAGGACGAACCCTTTGCCGTCCATGGCCAGGCATCCTTTCAGCCACTCGGTTCGCGGAGACCCTCCCGCCATGATGAATAAATGCCGGAGATCATGCGTCGAGATCTCTCCGGTGTTCTTATCCTGCCACGTCACGCGCTCCAGTTGCGTATCGCCGTCGAGAGCAACAATCTCTGTGCGGTAGTGCAGTTCGATCGCGGGATTCTCCTCGATCCGCTGGATCAGATAACGCGACATCGTGTCGGACAACTGTCGCGCCCGTACGACCATGTGAACCTTGCTCGCGGTTTGCGACAAGTAAACAGCGGCTTGTCCAGCAGAGTTCCCTCCGCCGATTACCACCACTTCCTCGTTCCCGCACAATTGCGCTTCGATGAAAGTGGCACCGTAATAAACGCCCTGGCCTTCGAATTTCTTCAGGTTATCGATTGCCGGCTTGTTGTATTGCGCCCCGCTGGCAATTACCACCGTGCGCGCGCGAATCGTTTGGCCGCAGTCCACGCTCAGCTCGTAGGGACGCCGCTCGCAATTCAATTTCGTCACACCACTGGCGACCAGCATCTTGGCGCCAAACTTCTGCGCCTGCGCAGCGGCACGGCCCGCCAGTTCGTTACCCGTAATTCCCATGGGAAAGCCCAGATAATTTTCGATCTTCGAGCTCGATCCCGCCTGTCCACCGGGAGATTCGGCCTCGATGACCAAAACGTTCAGACCTTCCGACGCGCCGTAAACCGCCGCAGCCAGACCCGCGGGGCCGGCACCGACAATTACCAGATCCCGCACTTCCGCCGCCGTAATGTGCGCGTTGAGACCCAGGCACTTTGCTAGTTCCTGGATCGACGGCCCGCGCAGCACAGTCTCACCGTTGCAGATCACTACCGGAATTTCGTCAACCGTGACGGCAAACCGGTCCAGCAGTTCTTGCGCGCCCGTGTCGGTGTCCAGATCGATATAGGTATGCGGATGCCCATTGCGAGTGAGAAATTCCCGCAGACGCAGCGTCTTCGCAGAGTGCCGTGAACCCAACAGAATCACGTTTCCACTGCCAGATGAAATCAGCAGCACCCGGCGCAGAATAAACGCCCGCATTAAGATTCCGCTCAACTCCTCATCCCGCGCCACCAGGGTCCGCAACGCCTCTGGGGTAAGCTCAAGGAACTCCCCGGCGGCCGTCACCCGGCCGCGCGCCAGTGCGCCGCGGCCCGAGATCATCGTCATCTCGCCGGTAAAGCTTCCGGCCTGGTGGGTCACGATCAAGCGCTCGCCCTGCACGGTGGGCTGCACGATCTCCAGGGCCCCTGAAAGCACCACGAAAAAACGCGCTGTCGGATCGCCAGGCTCGAACAGAATTTCTCCCACCGTCATCTGCCGGACCCGGCCGAACGGGCGGATTCGGTCGATCTGCGAAGGTGTAAGCGCAGGAAAAGCTTGCTCTTGATTTACAGGTTCGCCGGAGAAGCTGGGGCCGGCACCGCCGGAGCTAGGGACGACCGCTCCAATGATCACTGGAGAAGACATGTTTCACCTGAGAGAGGCAGAGTATACAGGTCGCGGCTGCCGGGCAACCACGCAGGTTAGTTAGATGACGCGAATCCGGTCGAGGGTCCAGGCCGGCACGCCGGCTACGGCTTCACGTCACCCACACTCACAATCTTCGCCGTGGCGCGGAACTTCTTGTAATCCCGGTAGGTCTGCTCCAGATTCACATCGAAGTTCTTGAGCAGCGCCAAACGCACATCGATCTTCGCCGTGACGTGCAGCGGCAACCACACTTCGTCGTTCACCCGCGTTTGCTCCAGCATGAAGCGGGAACCCTTGTGAAAGCGCGCCAGAAACAATCCCCAGGAAATCGTGTCAAGGCATTCGACATCCATCTTGGCCAGTTGCAGATCGTTCTTGTCGATCCAGACGCGTCCGCGGAACTTCGAGAGATACTTGGACTCCTTCAACTTAGGCACAAATCCCGGACGCGGCTCGCCCTCGATCACCCAGGCCTCGCGCCCGCCCACCGATTCCGTTCCTACTAGCGTGAAATTGTAGGCGTCCGCCACTTCGAGCACGAACTTACGGTCCTCTTCACGATCCTTCTCTTCTTTTTCCTCCCGCTTTCTGCGATCGCTTTCCGATTCGTTCTTGCGCTTGTCGATGATCTTCTGAATTTTCTCTTCTTCCTTGGCTGCGTCCTTCTTGTCGAGCCCTTTATCGTCCTTCTCGATCAGGCGCTGCACCTGCTCGCCGTAGAGTTCCATCACTTCATAAGTCTTTATTTCGGTCGCCTTCACCTGCCCCTTGCCATCGAGCTTGTCCTCGGCATCACGTTCGATGTAGGTATAGTCCCGCAGGCGCTTGTCGTTCTCGAGATCCTTGTCGGCGACAACGCGAAGCAACTTTCGCATCTGCTCCTGCGAAAGTTTGCCGTTGGCATCCGGCTTCAAATCGGGCAGGGAAGCGGCGCTCGGCGAAGTGCCCGAAGGAGATGGGGCAGATTGATCCTGCCCGAATGCAAGCAGACGGGCTAACAGAATGATGAGCACAGCGAGGCGAGCGAGACCCAGTCTTCTCATGAGGGTATTACGTTCTTAGAAGGTCGCGAGTTCCTTCAGGATGCACGAAAACGGGGTCACTCGAAGGTGGGTCATCCGTTTGCCGCATTCTTGTACGCCTTGCCCAGACATTCTCCCTGAAACAGCCGTTCATCCAAGCGATGCAGGCCCTTGGCCATGGCCGGGGTGATCAGTGGATAATGCTTGATCTCGAACAGGTGATACACGATGAACCACACCGGCTTGTCAGTGGTCATCCAGTTCTGACGATCGAAGCGCTTCAGGTTGACGGGAGCCGAATAACGCCGCAACGTGCGCTCGCGCCGCAAGTTGAAATACCCGTTGAAATAAGTAATCGCAAGCTCGCGAAGCGTTCGATGGATGGGCTCGCGCCAGCGGCATCCCGTGTAGTTTGATTTGGCGACGGCGCCCCAACCGCCGTTCTGGCGAAAAATGGCAATCACGTGATCAGTGTCGTGGTCCGCCTCGAAGTCGAGCAGCAACGGAGGATAGCCGTTGGCACGCAGCGCGGCCGCGGCAAAGATGGCGCCTTCGAGGCAGTGCGCTGTCTGCTCGGCCAACACGCGCCGCGGCGACCAGGCTGTATCCGCGAGGTGATACGGGGCATCGTCAAGAAACTTCTGAATGCCGTACGGGTCTTTCATGCTGCGCAGCTTGCGCAGCTCCGACGCCGTGAAACCAGCCAATGGATCGCTCATTGTCGGATGAGTTTACATGAGACAACCGGGATTTTGGGTGGCGCAGCGCTTCCAACGCTGCGATTGGGCGTCAAGATTTCAGCCCCTGGGGTGCCTTGATCATCTTCTCGGCGGAGTCTCAAGCGAATATTTCGGCAAGTTCGTGAGGGCTATCCACGAGCACGTCGGGCGGACGCTCCTCAAGCGTGTGCGGTGCGAAGCCGTAACTCACGCCGACCGTCCACAAGCCGGCGTTGACCCCGGTTTCGACGTCGACATGCGAGTCCCCAATGATCGCGGCTTCTTCCGGACGCACGCCGTTTTCTTCGAGCAATTTGCGCGCGCCTTCGGGATCCGGCTTTTTGCTGGCAAAACTGTTACCGCCGTAGATCTGCTTGAAGAATGGTCCCAGCCCGAGTGCTTCGACGATAGCCCGCGAAGGTCCAACCGGTTTGTTGGAGAGCACCGCCATCTTGCGAGGTTTGCCATTGCATGTGCCTGAAGATCTGCCTGGGGATGGACATTGGATGGCAGCCAGCGCTTCTCTGACCCCGGCGTACACCGTGGTGTGGTCGAGCTTATGCTCACGATAGTAAGAAAGAAAAAACTGCAGGCCCTGGCGCACGACGGCTTCATCAACCACCTCCCCGCCGAGCGCGCGCTGAATCAGAATAGGCGCGCCATCTCCCACATAGCTCGCAATCACATCGTCGGGCAGCTCCGAACGACCGATGTGGCGCAGCGCTGCGTTCACCGAGTGCACCAGATCGAGGCGCGAATCAATCAGCGTACCGTCGAGGTCGAAGATCACCAGCTTGATCGAGTGCGGGTCGAAGGCGCGGCGGGTCCGAATCATGCCCGTTCAGGATAAATGATGGGAGCGTCCCGCTGTCAGCACGAGGCATTCAGCGTTATCACCGCCAAATTCACTCCGAGACCAGTTGCGAGGCTTTCTTGACAATTAATCTATATTTCTAGTAATGTCGAAATATGTCGGTGTCCTTATCTACTCCTTCCAGCGAACGCGTCGTTAAGTATGCCGACATGTTTTCGGCGATGGGCACCGAACCCCGGTTGCGCATTATGCAGCTCCTGCTTTCCGCGCATCCGGAAGGGCTCGTGGTCGGCGACATCCAAGGTGAGTTGGAAATTCCGAACTCCACTCTCTCGCACCATCTCGAAAAGCTCAAAACTGAAGGTCTTGTGGAAGTGCACCGGGAGGGAACATTCCTGCGCTACACCGCCGACACCGGCGCTCTGCAGGAGTTGCTTCAATTCCTCTATGCCGAGTGCTGCACTCGCAACAAAGCGCTAAAACCCGAACAGATCGTCCGAATCTGCAAATAGGAGAAGCCTCGATGAGCACTACCGATATCAGGACCGACACCACCGACATCAGGGAAGTCGTAAAAGAGAAATACGGCCAGGCGGCTCTTCGCGTGAAATCCGGAGGTAGTTCCTGCTGCGGAGCCACTGCCAGCACTGGCTGCGATCCCGTCACTGCCAACCTTTACGATGCCGCGCAAGCCGGACAAATCCCAGAGGAGGCTCTGCTGGCTTCGTTCGGCTGCGGCAATCCCACGGCTTTAGCCAAGCTGAACCCTGGCGAGATCGTCCTCGATCTAGGCTCCGGCGGCGGTATTGATGTGCTGCTCTCGGCGAAGCGGGTGGGCTCAACCGGCAAGGCCTATGGTCTCGACATGACCGACGAAATGCTCGCCCTTGCGAACGAAAATAAACGCCGAGCGGGCGTTGCCAACGTTGAGTTTCTCAAAGGTGAGATTGAAAACATTCCTTTACCCGACAATTCGGTGGATGTGATCATCTCTAATTGTGTTATCAACCTTTCGGCGGACAAAGATCGAGTACTGCGAGAAGCGTTCCGGGTGCTCAAGCCGGGCGGGCGTTTCGCTGTGTCGGATGTTGTGACGCGCGGGGAAATGCTGCCCGAGATTCGCCAGAGCGTGCTGGCCTGGGTAGGTTGCATCGCAGGTGCGCTCGAGGAAGATGAATACCGCACCAAGCTGGCCGGCGCCGGATTCGCGCAGATCGAAATTGAGCCAACCCGCATATACCGCGCCGAAGACGCTCGCGAGTTTCTTGCAGGGCAGGGAATCGATGCCGCTGCCATCGCTCCGCAAGTAGACGGAAAGTTCATGAGCGCATTCATCCGGGCCCTAAAACCGTTGGCGGAGAATACGTGCTGCGCCCCAGCGTGCTGCTCCTGAGCCGAGCTTCAGAAACCTCGCACAGGGAATCGCAATGCAAAAGCCCCACAGCGTCTTATTCCTATGTACTGGCAACTCAGCGCGTTCGATCATGGCTGAGGCCATCATGAATCACAAGGGAGGGCCTTACTTCACCGCGTTCAGCGCGGGCAGCCATCCCTCGGGATCGGTTCGACCCGAGGCTTTGCAGCAACTGGAAGCAGCTCACCTGCCGATCCAGGGTTTTCGCAGCAAGAGCTGGGACGAATTTGCCAGGCCCGGTGCTCCGAAACTCGATTTCGTATTCACGGTGTGCGATAACGCAGCCAACGAAGTCTGCCCAATATGGCCAGGCCAGCCGATTACCGCGCACTGGGGTGTGCCCGATCCCGCAGCAGTGCACGGTTCGGAGCAGCAAGTGGAGAAGGCTTTCCGCGACGCTTTCTTCCTTCTCGATCGAAGAATCAGTCTGTTCCTAAGCTTGCCGCTTTCGACCTTGGACGGACTTTCGCTGAAGCAAGAAATCGATAACATCGGACGGCAATGAAATTCGATCTACGCTCCCGTGCAGTCGCGGAATTCCTGGGGACCGCATTTCTCCTGGCCGCAGTAGTCGGTTCTGGCATCATGGGCGAGCGGTTGGCCGGGGGCAGCGTCGCCATCGCGCTGCTGGCGAATACGCTCTCGACAGGAGCGATCTTGGTGGTGCTTGTGCTCGTGCTGGCTCCAATATCGGGGGCTCATTTCAATCCGGCGGTTACCCTGGCGATGACCGTGACTGGGGATTTGCCTTGGCACGAAGCTCCAGTTTACCTGGGGTCCCAGATTGTCGGATCCTTCGCCGGCGTGGCATCGGCCCACTTCATGTTCGGACTGCCGTTGTTTTTCGCCTCTACTCATCCCCGGCACGGTGCAGCTCAACTGTGGAGCGAGGCAGTCGCCACCTTCGGGCTCATCTTTGTAATCTGGGGTTGCTCGCGTTTCCGTCCATCAGCTGCGGCATACGCGGTCGGAGCCTACATCACTTCGGCATACTGGTTCACGGCGTCCACATCGTTCGCGAATCCCGCGGTAACACTGGCTCGTTCGGCCAGCGATACATTCGCTGGCATCCGTCCTGATGACACGCCTGGATTCATCATGGCGCAAGTGGTTGGCGCGTTGACGGCGACGTTTCTTTTCCGCTGGCTGGTGCCCGCCCGAGTCGGCCAGGCCGAATAGTCGGTCCCATAACCTCAGTTTCCCCACGCATGAACTTGCATGTTTTCCAACGCCCGTTTCCCGTTTACAATACAACCAGCTCGGCATTATTCGGCACCGTATTCAAAAGAACGAGATATTCATAAGGCTTTCATCAGGGAACCGGATGGCGACGACAAAAACCGACCCTAAGCTATCCATCGCAAGCGGAAAAAAGTCCCAGACTTATGAGGGACTTACGCGCGAGCAGCTGATCGAAGCCTACCGCATCATGTACACCTCCCGGCGCATCGACGACCGGGAAATCCTGCTCAAGCGCCAACAGAAAATCTTCTTCCAGATGTCGGGCGCAGGGCACGAAGCCATCGGCGTGGCCGCCGGCATGGCGCTGAAGCCGGGCTACGACTGGTTCTATCCTTATTACCGCGACCGCGCGTTGTGCCTGGCGCTGGGCGCCAAGCCCCTGGATATGTTTCTGCAGGCCGTGGGCGCAGCCGACGATCCGAGTTCCGGCGGGCGACAGATGCCCTCGCACTGGGGATATAAGCGGCTGAATATCGTGACTCAATCGTCGCCGACGGGATCGCAGATTCTGCAAGCCGTAGGCTGTGCTGAGGCCGGACGCTATTTTGCGCAGCGCCCGAACGCCGCGGAAATTCCGCCTAAGACCACGCTGGATTATCGTCAGTTCAAGGACGTCACCTTCCAGGGCGACGAAGTTTCCTACGTTTCTCTCGGCGACGGCACCACCAGCGAGGGCGAATTCTGGGAGGCGATGAACGCGAGCGCGCTCAGCAAGCTGCCTGTGATTTTCTGCGTGCAGGATAACGGCTACGCCATCTCCGTGCCGGTCGAAATACAAACCGCTGGAGGCAGCATCTCGCGGCTGGTGTCTGGTTTTCCGAATTTCCATTTTGAAGAAGTCGACGGCACCGATCCGATGGCGAGTACAGCAGCATTTCAGCGCGCTGTGAAGTATTGCCGCGGAGGCCACGGGCCGGCGTTTGTGCATGCCCATGTGATCCGTCCGTATTCGCATTCGCTCTCCGACGACGAACGCTTGTACCGTCCAGACTCCGAGCGCGAGCGCGATGCCGCCCGCGATCCGGTTTCTCGCACGCAAATGTTTCTGCTGCGCGAGGGAATCCTCGACGAGAAGGGCATCAACGAACTGGAAAAGAAAGTCGACGAAGAACTGCAGGTCGCGGTGGATTTGGCCCTGGCAGCCCTGCCGCCGGCGCCCGAGAGTGTGCTTCAGTATGTGTATTCGCCCGATCTCGATCCCACCTCGGCGGCGTTTGACACCCAACCCGTAGTCGGTCCTGATTCCCCCGACGGCAAGAAGCCGGCGGCCAAGACCATGGCCGATTTGATCAATGTCACCCTGCGCGACGAAATGAAGCGCGACGAGCGCATCGTGATCTTCGGCGAAGACGTCGCCGATTGCAGCCGCGAAGAATATCTGAAGCGCAAGCTGGTAAAAGGCAAAGGCGGAGTCTTCAAGCTCACGTTCGGATTGCAAAACGAGTTTGGCCCGGACCGCGTCTTCAACTCGCCGCTTGCCGAGGCCGCCATCGTCGGCCGCGCCACAGGCATGGCCACACGCGGGCTCAAGCCGGTAGTGGAGATTCAGTTCTTCGACTACATCTGGCCGGCGATGATGCAGATTCGCGACGAGCTGTCGGTGATTCGCTGGCGCTCGAATAACGTCTTCTCCTGTCCCGTCGTAATTCGAGCGGCGATCGGCGGATATCTTACTGGCGGTGCGATTTACCACTCGCAGTGCGGTGAAAGCATATTCACGCACATCCCGGGCCTGCGCGTGATCTTTCCGTCAAACGCTCTGGATGCGGCGGGACTGCTGCGCACTGCGATTCGCTGCGATGACCCAGTCTTGTTTCTCGAACACAAACGTCTGTACCGAGAAACCTACGGCCGAGCCCCGTACCCCGGACGGGACTACATGATTCCGTTCGGCAAGGCGAAGATCGTCCTTCCGGGAACGGACTTGACCGTGATTACTTACGGAGCAGTCGTGCCGCGCGCCCTGCAGGCGGCGCAGAAACTCGAGCGCGAACATGGCTTCAAAGTGGAGTTGATCGATTTGCGCAGCCTGAGTCCGTTCGATTGGGAGACAATCGCTGCGTCCGTCGCGAAAACGAACCGCGCCCTTGTCGCCTATGAAGACACTTTGAGTTGGGGCTATGGTGCGGAGATCGCTGCCCGCCTCGCGGACCAACTCTTCGATCACCTGGATGCCCCAGTCCGCCGCGTGGCCGCAGCCGACACATTCGTGGCCTACCAGCCGATTCTCGAAGATGCCATCCTGCCGCAGGCGAATGACCTGTTCCGCGCGATGAAAGAGTTGGCCGAGTACTAGAGACAGCGCCGAACCTATTCGCCGACCTCGCTTACGAAACCTATTCGCTAAATCTATTCGCTGAATAAACCGCGGTAGATTCCTCCACCGAGCGCGCCGCCGATGAGCGGTGCAACCCAGAACATCCACAATTGCTGCAAGGCCCACCCCCCGGCGAAAATCGCGGGCCCGGTGCTGCGAGCGGGGTTCACAGAAGTATTGGTGATGGGAATGCACACCAGGTGAATCAGGGTAAGGCAGAGACCGATGGCAAGCCCGGCAAAGCCTTTGGGAGCGCGGCTGTCCGTGGCACCCATAATCACGATCAGGAAGAACGCGGTCAGCACCACTTCGGCGAGAAAGCCCGCAAGCATGGAATAGCCGCCGGGAGAATGTGCACCGTATCCGTTGGAAGCGAAACCGGCATGGACATCAAAGCCCGCCTTTCCGCTGGCGATCATGAACAACACGTCGGCCGCCGTGATTGCTCCCAACACCTGCGCAATGACGTAGGGAATGAAATCCGAGGCGGGAAAGCGTTTCCCTACAACCAAGCCCAGGCTGATGGCGGGATTCAAGTGACAACCGGAAATGTGTCCGATGGCATACACCATGGTCAGCACGGTGAGGCCGAAGGCCAAGGCAACGCCAGCGAATCCGATGCCAAGCGCGGGGAAGCCTGCGGCGATGACAGCTGCGCCGCATCCGCCGAATACCAGCCAGAAAGTTCCAAAGAACTCCGCGAAGGCACGTTTCCTCAGAGTCATAAAATCTCCCTTCATCGTGAACGAAAGTGGATTTTCGATTGCCGGGCTGGTCTTAATCGCGACGCGGAAGGTTAACACAAGTTACAGAGATTCGAAAACAAGCCCAAGCAGCTCCCCAGCCGACGAGCCAAGTTACGAACGCTTTCGCCGCAAGGCGATCATGATTGCCCGTTCCCATGGGCGATGCTAGGCTGCAAACAAGTGAACTCGGCAACCATCAATTCTGTGAATTCGGACCCGCCTGCAAGTGGCAGCGCCATTGCGTGGCTGCAGTCGGCAACTGCCGAGGTGTGGCTAAAATTTCTGCTGGCCCTGGTGGGATTGGGACTGGCGTTCGGAGCAGCGCTGCTTTCGACGGCCTCGGGCGAGGCGGGCAACTTGTGGGCATCAGTAATTCTTGCATCCGTTGCGCTCCTGATGGCCGCCTTCGTGGGGTTGGTTACCGTACCCTACCTGGCGCGGCGAGTTGCGATCGAGAGGTTGCGCCAGACGTTTCATTACGAAGTCACAAAAGCGGGCGTGGTCTATGTGCTGGTCACGCTGGTGATCGGCATCGCAGCGTTGAACACGGGAAATAATCTCCTATACATCGTAGTGGCGGCAATGTTGGCTGCAATCCTGGTCTCAGGAGTCGTTTCCGCGCTGGTGTTGCGCGGCCTGGAATTGCAGGTTCGCCTGCCCGAGCACGTGTTCGCCGCCCGCCCGGTGGCGGGACGAATCGCGCTGCGCAATTCGCGGCGGTTCCTGCCTTCATTTTCGATTCGCGTAGTGCCCGCGCGCAGGGAAAAAGAAAAAGGAATGAAGCCCCGCAAGCAATGGCGATGGGAACCGGCGACATTCGCTTTTCCGCCGAACCGTGCTCCAGAGAATCAGTGGGTGAAGCTTCGCGACTGGCGCGTGAGGCGAGTCGACGTGATTCCGCCACCGCCCGGCATATTCGAAGGAATGATTTATTTCCCCTATCTGCCGTCGGGAGCCGATCTTGCTGCGGACCTTGAGTTGTGTTTCGAACGCCGAGGGCTGTACCGGGAATCGAGTTTCGGCGTGGCCACGCGGTTTCCCTTTGCCTTTCTCACCAAGACAAGAGACGTTGCGCTGGAGCGCGAGATTCTGGTTTATCCCCCGATTGAGCCCCCCGACGAGCTTTTTGAAATCCTGCCGCTGGTGCGGGGAGAGTGGGAAAGCTTCGTGCGCGGCCGCGGCTCCGACCTATACCGCATTCGCGAATACATGCCGGAAGATTCGGCGCGCCATGTCGACTGGAAGGCGACGGCTAAATCCGGCTCGCTGAAGGTGCGTGAATTCAGCCGCGAGGATGAGCGCAAGTTGTGCATCGTCTTTGACAACCCCGCGGCCGGGGTCATTCCCGGGTCGGCGTACGAGCAGGCGGTGAATCTGGCCGCCTCACTCGCGTGGCACTTCTCAACGCACGATGCTGAGGTCTCGTTTGTGGTTCCGGGCCACGGCCGCCTTACCGACCTGCACGAATTCCTGGCGCAACTGGCGGTCATCGAGCCCCAGAAAGATCCTCACGCAGCAATAGCTGCGCAAGCTGGTTCGCCGCGAGATCTGGTGCGACCCGATGTGCTCCGACAAATCGACCACGCCGCTACGGGCGAATACAACATCGTTCTCACCGCGCGGCCACGCGGAAGTTTGCCCACGGCGTTGTGGAACTGCTCCTACTTCATCTTTCTCGCTAACGAGGACCAGCCGACGGTTGCGCCCGATTCACGAAAGGCATAGGAAAGGCCCACTCCTCTAATTATCTGCCCTGGTCCATCCAATTCGGGCGTGCTTTCCGTGATGACCTTGCCAACCAGATTTCCCCTGTCCCTCCACCTTTTAGTCCTTCCCAGGAATCCGTTTTCGACGTATACTCACGCCCCGGGATAGCTTCCGCACCTTCGGAATCCGATACTGGGAGGATCGAAATGCGCATCCGCGACTTGATCAAGAACCAGGAAACTTACCAGGCGGAGATGGGCCAGACCGTGCTGGAAACCGTGCGCGCCATGGTGGAACGCAACATCGGCGCCGTTCCGGTGGTGCACAACGGCAGACTAGTCGGAATTTTTTCCGAACGCGATCTCATGAAGCGTGTCGTCGCGGAGGGCTACGATCCACGCAGCACCTGCCTCGCCGAGGTCATGACCGACGACCCGCTCACCATCAACATGAACGAGGAACTCGACAACTGCATGGCGCTCATGCGGCGTCACGGCTTCCGGCACCTGCCCGTTTGCCACGAAGGCCAACTGGTCGGCGTCGTCTCGCTGCGCGACATTTTGCTCCATGATTTGAACGAGAAGGATGATGAAGTGCGCATGATGCGCGCCTACATCCACTCCGTCCCCGACGCTTAGGGAGGTATGCCGCCTGACCCCCATATGGCCCGAAGGTAACGTTACTTTAGATTACCTGAGTACATTGAACACTTGGGGCAGAAGGTTTAACTTCCTCTTATTAACCAGAATCGTTTTTTGCGCTGTCCCGCGAAGCCGGCTCTGGTCCCCAGGTGTTGTTTCGAGATGTAAAGTATTCCGATGAGCGAGAACATCAAGATTCTTTATTACGCTCTGTGGCTGGCGCATCCCGTTCTCCAAACGGTCATTGCGATAGCTATGCTTCGTCGCGGCCAGCAGCGCGAATTCAAATATTTCTTTGCTTACGTGGTCACGCAGATTCTGACTTTCGCCTTGGTTTTTCCCAGTTACCGGTACCACTACTCGGCCATCTTCTACGTTTCATGGATCAGCACGGCGGTTAGTGTAGCCCTGGGTTTCAAGGTGATCCACGAAGCCTTTCTCGATGTGTTCCGCCCCTTCCACACATTGCGCGACCTGGGCACAGTACTTTTCAAATGGGCAGGTCTGGTAATGCTCCTGGTGGCCGGCGTCGTATCGGTTTCCACCAACTCTTCGGATGCCGCGCCGTGGGTGCAGGCCATCACGACTGCCCAGCGTTGCGTACGCATTATTCAGGTTGGCATGGTGCTTTTCCTATTATTCTTTGCCCGCTACCTCGGTGTAAGCCGGCGGCAGCACAGCTTCGGAATCGCCTTGGGTTTTGGAACCTTCGCCGTGGTGGAGTTAACGCTGATCGCTTCATGGGCCGGCGATCACTTGAGTAGTCTCGGCGTGAACCTGATCAATATGGGGGCCTACGACGCAGCGTTGTTCATCTGGCTGGGCTACACGCTCGCAAAGAGCCCTGCCCGCGATGCCGCTTTCACATTGCTGCGGCCCCAGCGCTGGGAGCAGAGCCTATCCGACATTCAGCATCCGCTGCCCGCGGACTCCCTGATCCCGATGTTCGAAGGGATGGTGGACCGGGCTCTGTCGCGCACTCGTGTGTCGCCCCCGGAAGCGCCAGAAAACGTCGCCGCGACTCGCGCCACCGTCGTACCCATGAATGCGCTGACTATCTCTGGTTTGGTTGAGCACGTCGGATCCAAGCGCTAAAGATCTGACTCACTGCGGCAAACTCAGGCGTTTTCCACTTTCTTCACTCCGCGCTGCAATTCCGGATTTCGTAAATAATTCGTCGCCAACTGCGTGTCCCTAAGCCGATGCAATCCTGCAATTTGTAAGGTAGGGGAAAAACCTTAGAATAACTACGGATTGCCCTGTATTTGCAGGTTTCTTAGAGGCGTGTAAATTACATCCAGGCGAAGGACTGCGAGCCACTCTGGGAAATTCTTGCGGAAGGGCTTGACTTGTGCCTTATAATTCTCCTCCGCGTCAGAAACCCGCCTTTTGGGGGAGTTCGGACGCGAAAGGAGTGGACCCATGAAGCAAGCAATCAGGATTTCGGTCCTGATGTTTGGACTAGTGGGCACGTATGTCGCAGCCGCCGTTCCGCAGGTTCCCGCCCCGGACGGAGGCCCGATTCTACTGTGCCCACCTCAACAGACAGCTAAATGCAACCCCGGTTTACCGCCGATGATGAAATAGCAGTTAACCGGATGTTAGGGTTAGGCACAAGGTCACCAAAGTAACCTGTAGGTAACTGGGCCGAGCACTTGGGGCTCGCAATCTTTGGGCCGACGGGCTTCATACATAAACCGTCGGCCCTGTTTTTTGCCTGCTTGGAGAACTCGGCGCGAGAGAGTTTTGGGAAGGGCACGACTTCAGTCTTTAGCCTGCCCTGAGCAAGCGAAGCGCGCCGAAGGGCGCCGTTGAGTTGTCCACGATGTATCCGCGCTCTAGCGCCTGAGGCAAGCTCCTTGCCGAGCCTGCTTTTCAGCAGTTTTCTATTCCTTCTTTGTCAGTGCAGAGCGCAGCGTCCGCTGCAACTCTGCGGGATCCATTACTGGCGGTTGGCAAGCGAAGCCAGAACACAGAACCGCAAATGCCTTGCCCGCGCTCAACCCCGGCAAGTTCGGAATCGTGGCCGCCAGCGCCGGAGGAAGGTTCCCCGCGACCGCCTGGTTCGTCGTCAATCGCAGCACGCTCTTGTTGAACGCGAAATCTGCGACCGCGACCGCAGCCAGACTCTTCGCCGGTTCCTCCAGTTCGTGGTCCGCGATCACAATAACTTGCACCGGATTCTCCAATAAGTGCAGAACCGCGATCCCATAGGTCGCAGCAAAAATTCCAAATTGTTCGGCCACGCCGGCAAACGTCTCCAGCGTTTGCTCCGCTTTATCCCGGTACGCGCTGTCGCCGGTGTAATGATGCAGGCGCAGAAGCGCAATCGCGGCCGTCGGATTTCCCGCAGGAGTAGGCGAATCCTGCAGCGGCTTGCGCCGCGTGGCAAGCACTCCCAGGCTCTTACCGTCGGCCGCCGGTTCGGCATCGAAGAACCCTCCGGAAACCGCATCGAAGAACCGCGCAATCATTGCGTCGCCAATGGCCCGCGCGAATTTGAAATAACTGAGGTCCGCCGTAGCTTCATAGGCGTCGAGGCAAGCCAGCGCAGTAGCAGCATAGTCATCAAGCAGACCGCGAACCGCCCGATGTTCAGCCTTGGGATCAGAATAAGCAACCACATGCAACAGTGTGGCGCGGGCGCCCCCGCCCGCGTCTGCCGAAGGCTTCCAAGCCTCCGCCAGCACACGGTCCAGCGACCGCAAAGCGAAGTGCCGGGCAGACTCCAGATCGAGAACCTTCGCCGCTTCCAGATACGCCGAGACGCACATGCTGTTCCATCCCACATAAACCGTCTTATCGACGTAAGGCGTGGGCCGCTCGAGCCGAGCCGCATACATTCTCTTCTTCGCTGAATCGAGCAGGTCCTTCACGCGTTCGTCGCTAAGGTTCACCCGACTCGCAATTTCTTCGATCGGGGCGCGCACATAGAGTACGTTCTTCGCTGGATTGTGGTGCATCTCGCCGATCTCGTTGATGTCATAACGCAGCGCCGCTACCTGCGCTTCTTCTTCCGTCAGCACGGCGCGAGCCTCGTCGAGCGTCCAGGTAAAGTAGTCGCCATCGTCGTCCATGGAAATGTCGGCATCCTGCGAAGCATAAAAGCCGCCGCGCCCGCGATCACTCAGCCACTCATCCATCCATCGAATAATGTCGCGCGCCACACTCGCAAAGAATTCCGAACCAGTAGCCTGATAAGCATGCACGTAATTCTTCAGCAACTCGGAGTTGTCGTAGCACATCTTCTCGAAATGCGGCACCACCCAGCGCTCATCCACCGAGTAACGATGAAATCCCCCAGCCAGTTGGTCGTAGACGCCGCCATTGGCCATGTGCTCAAGCGTAGTGACAACGACGTTGCGAAGTTCGTCGTCGCCGCCACCCAACTCTCGAGGGTGGCCCATACTAGCCGCGTCTTTTACGGCTAGTGTGGGGGTTTTGACTTTCCGTGCATACCGCTCGATCAGCAAATCCAAAACCGAAGGATGCGGAAATTTCGGTGCCTGCCCAAATCCACCATGCTGCGGATCAAACATACTAAACGCAGAGTTCTGAATCGCCGCAACTATGCCCTCAGAAACCCGCCCGCCTCGCCCAGCGAACGACTCCGCCTGCGCAATCGCACTCTCTACCATCTTTGCCTGCTCCACCACGTCGCCATGTTTTTCCTTGTATGCGTTGGCAATGCTGGTCAGAACGCGCTTGAAGCTCGGACGACCATAGCCATCGGTCGGCGGAAAATAAGTTCCTCCGTAGAACGGCTTGCCATCCGGCGTGAGAAAAGCAGTGAGCGGCCAACCACCCTGCCCACTCACCGCGCTGACCGCAGCCTGGTAGCGGCTGTCAATGTCCGGCCGCTCGTCGCGATCCACCTTCACCGCAATAAAATGTTCGTTAACGATAGCCGCAACTTCAGCGTCGTCGTAAGACTCGCGGTCCATCACATGGCACCAATGGCACCACACCGCGCCAATATCAAGCAGCATGGGCTTATTCTCGTGCTGCGCGGCAGCAAACGCCTCCTCGCCCCACTCATGCCACTGAATGGGCTGATGCATTGCAGAGCGCAGATACGCGGATGAAGCGCGGGCCAGGGAGTTGAGGGTAGTCGTGGTCATGACTCTAAGTGTACTGCGGCAACGCCTCTCATCGGATGCGGTAGTGAAGCCGCATCACCACCCGACTGTCATGTTGAGCGAAGTGGGATCGTCCAAAAGACGATCCCACGCAGTCGAAGCACCCCATACCCGCCGTGACTACCCCAAGCTCCAACAGGAGTTCTCATGGGGGGCCCTGGGTGTTGCTCCAGCCAGCCGACGAGCCCTCGTGAAGGCTTGTCATTCCGAACCGGGCGTCAAGCCCGGCGAGGAACCTTCTGTTGCCGGAATCGAGTACGGGCCGATAAGACTTCTAGGTCCGCGAAATCGTCCAACTGGTTACGAGCCAATTTGGGTTTCGAAATACTGGCCCTTCGCTTCGCGTAGGTTCCTCAGGAGATTCTTGTCTCCAATGTCCTCGCTCCTTCGCCACTGACGGCACGCCTCCCCATCGATAAGCCGCTTGAAATTCCAGTGGTCGTCGCTTGCGTTGAAGTACCACTCGTCTGCCGCAATATCCTTTACCCACAAGCCATTGCTGCTCATCTCGTACCAGAGAAGAACCCGGAAACCAGAAGCTGTCGTAAACGTTACGGCGTTGCTGTTCAGCAGTTAGCCTCCCCGACGCATTATGTTCTCGGTATATTAGAACTGCGCAAAAGTCAGCGATTTTGGGAAAACTGCAGGTCTGCCTCCTCGAGATCTCGTCCGCCCCCAGCGTTGGGCCTTGATGATTTCCACAGCCGATCCCCGGTAGTCCGTCACATCGCTCCGGTCAATTTTCAGCTACGATCGTCGAGTGCAGCTTCCGCTGCCGATCACGAGTTCTTTGAAATTCAAATGCAGATCGCACCATGTGAGCGCTAAGTACTTCGGTTTGAATATTTTGCGGCTAAGTCCCTTAGGGGCAATATTTTAGAAAGATTCGAGCGGGACACGACCGACCTAAGCCATTGCGAGTCAATAATTTAGAAGATTCGATCCGTGATTTTTTTGATCTGGATCAAGTGTCGCTCCGTACACAGCATACTGATGGGTCGCGTGCAGTTTCCTCAGCCCTGGACTCCCACTCAGAACATGCTCCAGCAGCGGATTGTGGTAAAGCACATACACCGCCCGCGGATGCTCCCGCAAACTTTGCTCCAGATTCCCCATCATCCGCCGCAGACCCGGCTCCGGAAGCGGATTGAAAAGATAAAGCACGATCGGCTCAACAGGGAAAACGAACTCAGTCGCATCCGCGCAAATCGATTCCAGCGCGAAACACTTCTGCGATTCGCTTCTGTACTTGCTTAGGTTCTCCTGAGCAGCCTGATGCAACGCAGGCAGAAGCTCCACGCCCACAATGCGCCGAAAAGGATAGTCCGAAGCCATCAACAGAGTGCGTCCCTTGCCCGATCCGAGATCGACGAAGACAAAGTCGTGAAAGTCAAAATGACTTTGTTGCCTTAACGCCGAAAGCATTTCTCGAAATAGATCCGGCTCTGTCGGCTGATACGGCGAGTGGAAGACTCCGAGCAGGCGGTTGCGCCAACCGACGGCCGCGCTGGTGGTGTTGACGTGATGATCCCAATCGTATTCAGCGTCACCGTAACGTTGGCGACGGCGTTCAGGAGTGGAGTCGCGAACAAACTCCCAGATCGCAGTCACGAATAGCCGCGTAGCCGCGAGGCGGCCTTCGCGCACCGCAACTTCATTCCACCATTGCCACGCCGAGCGCAACAGACTGGTTCGGGATGAAGCGGAGGGATCGATGCTCTGCATGCTCCGCCATCATAAGCGATGGTAAAACGGCAATGATGATCATGAGACTACGGCTGCGGAGCGTCGAACGTCGGCCACGCCTTGAATCCCGGAGGCAGGCCTTTGGTGGCAAATTGAAAATCATGCGGCTCGCGAATTTCGATGCGGCCTTCGGGCGTCAACTTGTAGGGATGACCGTCGGGATCGACGGGAATTCGGGCCCAACGCTCTGCCGTTGCCAGCTCTTCCATACTGGCAGGCAGATGTCCCGTGCGCTCCCCGAAACGGGTTACCGCCGCTTGCAGATGCTCGACATCTTCGTCCACACGCAGCGCACGCAGATGGTCCACTGCATTTTGCCTGATCAATTTGTCCTGGGTGTTCTGGTAGCTAGCCATCCACAGGCTCCGTGCCGTTTCATAGTCGCCGGCATGCGACGCCATCTGCGCCGCAAGAACCTTCAGGAAGGGATGAGCGTTCGGAACCCGCGATCCTCGCGCGAAGGCCTCGGCAGCGTTCTTGTAATCCTTCAGTTCCGTGAAATAGACGAAGCCCAGATCGTAGTAGAGCCTCCAGTTATCGGGATTGTTCTCGATGCCGTAATTCATCAAATCGATCGCGCTCTTGGGCTGGCCCGCGCCGAAGGGCGGTTGGGGCGCGAGAAAGCTGCTTCCAAACTCGTAAGCAACCACGAGATGCGGGTCGAGGTGAGCTGTGATTTCAAGCAGCGGGGCCAGCAGGTTGTAACTCGCGGCGTAGTAATGATGCCGGTTGCCGAAGTACTGGACGGCGCGAGTCCAGTAAATGCAAGCCATCAAGCCGTCATAACCGAGGCTGGCGCGCTTGATCACTTTCGGCGAACTCAGGAAGAGGACTTCGTCGAGCGTAGCTTGGGGGCGGAGCTGGTCGACGTGATGAAGCACAAACGAACTGGCGGCCAACGACAGTACCAGACAGGCGGCCGCGATCGTCGAACTTTTCTGGCGCTGGTTCATTGTTACTTCAGATCACGATTCTCGAAAATCAGCACGGCTCCGCTCAGCGCCATGATGGCGTAGAACACCGCGTAGAGCGTGTTGTTCAGAATGAGTTGTCCGGCGACCGGCTGTTCATGGGCTACGGATGTGATCACGTTGAACGCCGAAAAGTTGGGCACCAGGTAAGCCGCGCCCGTAGCCAGCCAGCGCGTGAATCCGTGAGCCATGCCCGCGAAATTGCGCAGGTCTTCGGCGAAGCTTCCGATTACGAACAGCGAAAAGGCGAACACCGCCGAAAGCAGCGGCGAAGAAAACGACGAGAACAACAACGCCAGGGAGCAGATGATCACGAATTCGAGAATGATGAAGTACAGCGCGACCAGAATCAGTGCGTCGGCCCGCACGAATTTGTGCGAAACGTAGAACAACGCGGCGAACACTCCGATGGCCATGAAGAAAGCATTGACCACCAGCGTTCCGGCCAGCCCGAAGAACTTGCCCACAATGAACTCCCAGCGGCGGACGGGACGGGAAAGCACGGTGTAAAGAGTTCGTTTTTCTATTTCTTTCGAGACCAGGCCGATGCCGATGAAAATTGCGATGACTACTCCGAACAGAGAAACCGCGGTGAGCCCGAGATTGATGACGACCAACTTCTCGATCTCAATCGAAATCTGGCCCACGAGGATGGCCGCTCCCGAGAGCAGCAGGGCGAAGGCGATCAGGTTGTAGAGCACGCGATCGCGCACGGCTTCGCGGAAGGTGTTGGAGGCGATGTAGGCGACGCGGGTATTCATGCTTTACTCCCGACGCTGGTCTCGGCATGCCGCAGCTTCTCGACGAAGTAAGCTTCGAGCGAAGTGCGCACCGGAGTGATGGCAACCAGACGCTGGCGTTCACGGCGCAGTGCGTCGATCACCGCGTCCTGCTGGCTTTCATCAATGATGGCGCGGACCCGGTCTGGGGTTACGCGGATTTCCGCGCCCAGAGCCTTGATCGAGGCTGGCACTTGCGAACCTTGCCAGATCACTTCCACCTTGCCCTGAACGCTCGAGGTCAGATCTTCGATTGCGCCGACGCCGCGCAGTTCTCCGCGATGAATAATGGCAACGCGGTCGCAGAGCGCCTCAGCATCGGACAGAATGTGGGTGGAGAAAAACACGGTTTTGCCTTCGTGCTTGAGCTGCTCCATCAGGTCGCGGACTTCGCGGCGGCCCATGGGATCGAGGCCGGACATGGGTTCGTCAAAGAACACCAGCTTGGGATTGTGCAGGATGGCCTGGCCGATTCCCACGCGCTGCAGCATGCCTTTGGAAAACTTACGCAACTGCACGCCCTTCACGTCGCGCAGTCCGACTTGCTGCAGAATCTGCTCGACGCGCTGCTTGCGCTGTTTGGCGGGGACGCCGGAAAGCTGTCCGTAATATTCGAGCAGTTCGTGAGCCGTAAGATAGTCGTAAAAATATGGCTGCTCGGGAAGGAACCCGATCTGCGCCTTGACTGAGGGATCGGTCCATTCGTGGCCCAGGATGCGCGCCGTTCCGGAGGTCGGGAACACCAATCCCATGAGCAACTTCAGAGTCGTGGTTTTCCCGGCGCCGTTGGGGCCGAGGAAGCCGAAAATCTCACCATCTTCCACCGTCAGATGCAAGGGGCTGAGGGCGCACTTGGGCCGTTTGCGCCAGAACCCCACCATGTAGGTTTTTTCCAGTCCAAGAATTTCTATTGCCGGCATGACCACTCCAACCAAGAGAAAGCTGCAGGCAGCCTTCGAGACAGATTATAAGCAATGCGTTCGTTTTTTGGATTGGGTGCGAGGTTACGTCGGTCATGCGAATAAGGAAGCGAGCCAAACGCGCCCTTCAGTCGCTGTCGCTCTCTCAGGGCGGGCTCCGTGGATTCGCGCGGCTCGCCCGGGTCCTTCGCGAGACAAAAGTCGTCTCGCTCAGGATGACAAACTTAAGGGGTTATTGCATGGGCAAGAGAGCTTGGCAGGCTCCGTAGCTGGGGACCAGGGTGAGTGTGCCCGCCGGCTGGAGGCGCAATACCGCGTCCTCGACCGAGCAGTAAGAGCGTGTTCCGAACTGCGAACTGACGGGCGCGGCCGTGGCGTAGTACTGATTGTTGATCAGGCTACCGGCGCCGATCGATCCGGTGGCATTAAAGTTGTAACCGCTCTTGCCGGCTCCGCCGCCGTTGGTGGCCAGATAATTGTCAATGAGACACCCGGTCGCAGGACCTGCGGTGCAAGGGGACACGCCGCCCAAAGTGGCAAGGGCTACCGGGAACCCGATGCCTGGGTAAGCGTCGAAATAAGCGACTTCTGCCGTGTTGATGGTGCGAGTCGACGCGGCCGCAGCGGAATCGTTGGCCGCCATGCGAGCGCGCAGCAGGTTGGGGATTGCGATCGCCGCAATGACCAGAATGATGGCGACCACAATCAACAATTCGATTAATGAGAAACCCTTTTGTTTCCGCATTGAGTGCTCTTCATCTCCCGGGACTTTGCCGGGGCCAACCTCGGGGGCACGGAATCCCCGAGGACACAGGATTGGTCGCATGCGGAGGACCAAACCGATAGGGTTTCAGACTTCGGTCACAAACGGAAGAACTACCTTGCTTTCAGACTGATACAGGTAGAGGCCTTGATCCCCCTTTATGGGAAAGGCTCGATGGAGGACGTAAACCTCCATGCTCCTGACAAATTGTGTCATTTTGCGACAGACTCGGCTCGTGGCCTGAGTCTCGTCGGGTTCAGACTGGGAGGAGCCAGTGGAGGCATGTTGCCGACGAAGGGCCGCCGGGACAGCGGCGCAACGGAGAATGGCCGGAGCAGGCGATGGCAGCGAATTACGCTGGTAACTCCTCCGCGTTACTTGGCGTTCTCTTGCTCTCCAGTTTCACCTAGACTTTCGGAGAGCGGCGATTTCTTGGCCACGCAAAGCGGTCAACCCCGCACTCGCGCCTGATCATGAATTTCAACGGCAAGCGTAGTCTCGCATTCGGTTTGACCGCGGCTCTCTTCGCGGCGGTCCTTTCGCTTTCGGTGAGCAGGGATTTTTACGACTCGTCGATGACTAACGCCTATCTTTCCCTGGCGCTGTTCAGCGCGCTGATTGTTCTTGGAATGATCCGGCGTTCCTGGCTCGATCTGTTGTGGGTCGTGGCGGGCGGCTTTCTGCTGGCTGTCCTCGACTACCGCGTTATGGGCTTCCGCCCTATGTGGATGGCGGGCTTCTCGTTCGCCGGCCTCGCCGCCTTCGCGGCCCTGGGCACGCACGCCATCTGGGCCGAGGGAGAAGAGCGCAAGCTCCTGCTTTACGGATTCGTTCCGATTGTTCTATTCGTGGGAAGTGAATGGATGGCGAGCACCCTGCTCGATGTCACCGAGCGCCTGCATCCCAAGACATTTGATCTGTACTTGTATTCCTTTGACAGCAGCCTGCGGGTGCCGATCAGCTTCCTGGTAGGCCAAGCCTTCTGGAGGTGGCCATCGTTGTGGTGGGTGTGCTTCATGTTCTACACGGCCCTGCCGCTGCCGCTGGCGCTGGTTTACGCGGCTCATCTCCGGCACACAAGGCGCAATGCCCTGGCGGTCATGATTGCTTTTCTCGTGACCGGGCCGTTGGGAGTGATGTTCTACAACATGCTGCCGGCATGCGGCCCGATTCACCTTTTTGGCGGAGCTTTTCCCTGGCATCCGCTGGTCGCGGCGGACGCGAGGCGGCTCAGGGTCGTGCCAATCCTGTTGAAGGGCGCGCGCAATGCCATCCCATCACTGCATATGACGTGGGTGCTGCTCGTCTGGTGGAACTCACGAGGCCTGCCGCGCTGGGTGCGGGCCATCGCGCTTGCATTCGTCTGGTTTACGGTGCTGGCCACGCTGGGGACAGGGGAACACTATCTTGTGGATCTCGTAGTCGCGTTCCCGTTCTCTCTGATGGTGCAGGCTCTGTGTACGTACTCGTTGCCATTCCGCGGCGGCGAACGGCGGACGGCTTTTCTGTTCGGCACCTTTGCCACGCTGATATGGCTGGCGTTGCTTAGCTATGCGACCCCGCTGTTCTGGATCTCCCCGCTCATACCGTGGGCGATGATCGTCGCCACGGTGTCATCATCGGTTTTTCTTTGGCGTCGCTTGTTGCGAGCTCGGCCAGAGGAGTTGCCTGCGCGGCCTTTGGCTGCGGCGGCTGGGGCTTCGTAGGCTTAGACGTCGCTCACGCGAGGCAGTCAGTGGTGCCGTTTGACTCCCGGCAGTGTGCTGCGGGAGATCCCCTTCGGCTTCGCTCAGGGCAGGCTCTCGCCCCGCCGGAGAAAACGCGGGGCTTCGGGATGACGCCGCGGGGGTGCTGGAGAAGGCGCGGGGCTTCGGGATGACGCCTCTGAGGCGCTGGAGAAAGCGCGGGGCTTCGGGATGACGCCATCGAAGTGGGGCGCAAAAAAAGAGAGGCAGCGAAGTTGCCTTCGCTGCCTCCCGGCTTGTACCCTCCCCCAGGTACTTCGCCAGACTTAACTGTTAGTTCGCCATCGGCAACAGGGCCTGGCAAGCGTTGTAGCTAGCGACCGTCGC
>Ga0209693_10000098_pt1 | contig 32518 bp, 29 predicted proteins | sample HubBroMetageWRM3_FD_188345 | JGI IMG/M metagenome (GOLD analysis project Ga0209693, IMG submission 188345) | Warmed soil microbial communities from the Hubbard Brook experimental Forest, New Hampshire - Hubbard Brook CCASE Soil Metagenome WRM 3... | ecosystem: Environmental > Terrestrial > Soil... | reverse complement strand
GGCCGCGCGCCGCAGCCCGGCGGCGCAGATCAGCCGGGAGTGCGTCCACGCCTGGTTGTCGATCTCCCATATCCCGGCGTCCGGCTCCTGCCAGCGCCGAGCGATCGCGCCGGCGGCGATCTCGGCGGCCTTCCTGCTGCCGGAGTCCAGCCGGTCGTGGGAGCCCGCCGCGGCGAGCAGCAGCAGTGACTCGCCGAGCGCGTCGAGCTGGAACTGCTTGTTCACCCAGTTGCCGACCAGGTCATAGCCGCCGGGGTAGCCGGGCAGGTCGAGGTCACGCTGGTCCGGCACGCGCCCGCCGTCGGCGGTGTAGGCGGGGACCAGCTTCGGGCCGTCCTCGTGCAGCCGGGCGGAGATGAACGCCACCGCGTCGTCGAGCAGCGAAAACGCGCCCGCCGCAGCCGCGGCCCGGCCCGCGTATACCTGGTCCCGGATCCAGGCGTACCGGTAGTCGTAGTTGCGCCCCTCCTCCGCTCGCTCGGGCAGGCTGGTGGTGGCAGCGGCGACCATCCCGCCGCCGGAACTGGTCAGGCCGCGCAGCATGACCTGTGCCTGCCGGGCGTCGCGTGGGGCGACGACGTCGTCCAGCGGCGGCACGGCGTCGGCCCACCGGTCTTCGGTGGCGCGCCAGAGCTCGTCGGGTTCGCCAGGCACGTCGCGCAGCGGCTCGGCGGACACCTCGAGCACTATGTCGCGGCTCTGCCCGGCGGGCACGGTCAGCTTCATGGCCAGCACGGAGGCTCCGCCGGACCGGCGGACCCTGGCCCCCGAGACCTCGCCGGACCAGCGCACGTGCAGGTCGCCGGCGCGGGCGGTCCAGGCGTCGTGGCCGCCCTGATCGTGGTGCTTGATGGCGCGCAGCCCGTGCTTGCCGAATCCGGCCCTCAGGTCCAGGACCACCTCGACCTCGGCCGCGCAGTCCCGGGCGATGATCCGCCGCAGCAGCACGACCCGGTCGCGGTCGCCAGGGAACGCGAGAGCCTCGCGGCATTCGGTGAGGCCGCTGCCGGTGATCCAGCGGCTGCGCCAGATCAGGGTGCCTTCCTCGTAGTAGCCACCCCAGACGAACGTATGCGCCGGCATGACCGCGTACACGCCCTCACCGCCGATCAGGGCGGAGAACACGGCGTCACAGTCCCATCGCGGCGCGCACAGCCAGACGATGTCGCCGCGCGGGCTGACCACCGCGCCGCGTTCTCCATCGGCGATCAGTGCGTAGTCACGCAGCACGTGCGGGTGAAACTTGGGCATTCACCGCCGCTACCCGGCGCGTGCCGGTCCATGCGGCGCCGGCGGATGCGATGTTTGGATCCGCCAACGCGGGTGAGCTGATAGCGGTTAGGCCCTTAGGGGCAGAACACTAGCCGGAATCAGGCAGGTGACACCCATGACGGAGCCGATCATGCCCCGGAATGGAGAAACGCCGTCGCGGCCCAAGGTCGACGCCGGGCAGCTGTGGCCAGGCGGCGTGGCCACGGCCGTTGTGGCGGCGCTGGTGGCACTCGTCGGCATATTGGTGTGCCGGTGGCTGTTCAACATTCCCCTTCTTTCCCCCCGCCAGGACGGGGCGTATGGCGATGCGCACACCACCGGTTACGTGCTCGCTGCCGCCGTGGCCGCGCTGATCGCGACCGCCCTCCTCTATTTGCTGCTGCTCAGCACGCCGCGGCCAACGACGTTCTTCACCTGGATCGTCGCGCTCGCAACGATCGTCGTGGTGCTGTTTCCGTTCAGCACCGGCGCGCCGCTATCCCAGAAGGTGGCGACAGCGGCCGTCGATCTCGTGATCGGGTTCGCGATCGGCTCGCTGCTCAATGCCGTGGGAGCGCGCTCGGTGAGGCGGCGGACCAGCGCCGGCGGCGGGTACGCGGCGACCGCGCCGGGCGACGGCCGTCCGGGCGCCGGTCCCGGTGGCTACCCCGGGCGTACCGAGTATCCCGGGCGTCCGTACTAAGAACTCTCGTCCGCGGTCCGGCGCCAAGCGTGCGTCTGGCCATTGTGGAGGTCGCCGCGTCGACCCTGGCCGCTCCACCGCCGGAGGCCCTCCGCGTGCTCCTGTCGAGCGCGCGATCGCTCATCTCAAATTCTGGCGTATTCTCCACGCCGATTACCGGCGGCCACTCCGTACGTACGTCACTTCCTACCGGGCGACTGTAGGACTGTACTTCTTAAACTCAATTTGAATAATCTTCCGTGTAACTCAATTCTGCCAGTTAGCGGGCCGGCCGTCGTTCTTTTTTGATATACCGGATAGGCTTCAATTCAGCTGATATGCTTAATCCTCCTGCTGTCCGGATCATCCACGTTGCCCTGCGCCTGATTGGCCTCTTCCTGCCGGTGGCAAAACCGCTGTTCCCCGCCATTTCGGCCGATAGCATTTTGCCGGGCCGGAGCCTGTGAGGTCGCTGCTAGGATGCGCTGCACTGCTGCTCTCTCCGGCACGAGCGGTCACTGCCTGACGGCGCCTTCACGGAATCGGGGCAGTCGGTAGATCATAAATTGTCAAGCCCGGTGCGGCGGGAAAGCGGGATACGGGGTATCTGCGCGGTCCCCGGCTTCTCAGAACCTGGCAGAACGGGAGGATCGGGTTTGACCAGCGGGGGAACGTGGCCGTGGCGACGCCGTACCCGGCGACGGTTCGGCAACGGGATACGGCGGCCCGGCATGTCCTGGCACGGAAGAATGCGGCACCAGATGTTACGCCACACGGCAGCGCTGGCGCTGGTGGCCGGCGGCTGCGCGGCCGTCCAGGTGGTATCCCCGCCCCCCGCGTCCGCGGCGTCATCGCACGCCACGTTGATCGCGGCCGGTAACGCCCACGCGTGCATGATCCGGGTCGGCAAGGCTTACTGCTGGGGCGCCAACGGCAACGGCCAGCTGGGAAACGGCTCCACTATCAGCAGCAGCGTTCCGGTGCCCGTATACACAGGGGGGGTGCTGTCGGGCAGGACTCTGATCCAGATCGTCGCCGGTTTCAGCCACACGTGTGCGCTGGACTCCTCGGGTGCCGCCTACTGCTGGGGGTTGAACAGCAGCGGCCAGCTGGGGAACAACAGCGTGACGCAAAGCCTCGTGCCGGTCGCGGTGACCACGTCCGGGGTACTGTCCGGCAAGACCCTCACCCAAATCACCGCGGGCAACGCCCATACCTGCGGGCTGGACTCCTCGGGCGCCGCCTACTGCTGGGGTGCCAACGGCAACGGCCAGCTGGGGATCAACACCACGGCCAAAAGCCTGGTGCCGGTCGCGGTGACCACGTCCGGGGTGCTGCCCGGCAAGACCCTCACCCAGATCACTGGGGGCTACGCCCATACCTGTGCGCTCGACAGCACCGGCGCCGCGTACTGCTGGGGCGCCAACGGCAACGGCCAGCTTGGGAACAGCAGCACAACGCAAAGCCTGGTGCCGGTCGCGGTGACCACGTCCGGGGTACTGTCCGGCAAGACCCTGACCCAGATCAGCGCAGACGAAAACGGGATGTACACCTGTGCGCTCGACGCCGCTGGTGCCGCGTACTGCTGGGGTGCCGCCTCCTTCGGCCAGCTCGGAAACGGCGGCGTCAGCTCAACCCCCGGCGTGCCGGTGGCCGTGGTTACCTCCGGGGTGCTGTCGGGCAAGACGCTCACCCAGATCGCGACCGGTTCCGGTTCCACGTGCGCGGTGTCCAGCACGGGCGCGGCGTACTGCTGGGGCCAGGGTGTCAACGGCGAGCTGGGGAACGGCTCGGCCGTCAGCAGCAACGTGCCGGCGGCGGTGACGATGTCCGGGGTGCTGGCGGGCAAGACGCTGACGCAGGTCAGCCTGGGCACCAACTTTGCGTGCGCGCTCGACAGCACCGGCGCCGCCTACTGCTGGGGCCTGAACACGTCGGGGCAGGTGGGAAACCCGGCCACGGCCACGCACTTCCTCGTGCCGACCGCCGTAACATCCCAGGCGGCGGTCTCGGCCGGGTACACGCATTCGTGCACGATCAGCGGCGGCAAGGCCTACTGCTGGGGAGACAACAGCGATGGCGAGCTGGGGAATGGCAGAACGGCCAGCTCCAGCGTCCCGGTCGCGGTGGTCACGTCCGGGGTGCTGGCGGGCGTGACTCTCACCCAGATCACCGCTGGCTTCTTCTTCACGTGCGCGCTGAGCACCACGGGCGCGGTGTACTGCTGGGGCTTCAACGCCGACGGTGAGCTGGGGAACAACTCGACCACTAACAGCAGCGTCCCGGTGGCGGTCACCACCTCCGGGGTGCTGTCCGGGGTGACCGTGACCCAGATCACCGCCGACAGCGGCTACAACGCGTGCGCGCTGGGCAGCGCCGGCGCCGCGTACTGCTGGGGAAAGAACAACGACGGGCAGCTCGGCAACAACACGGTCACCAGCAGCAGCGTCCCGGTGGCGGTCAGCACGTCCGGGGTGCTGGCCGGCAAGACCCTCACCCAGATCACCGCGGGCAACGACCTCACCTGCGCGCTGGACAGCACGGGCCTCGCGTACTGCTGGGGCGACAACACCCGGGGACAGCTGGGGAACAACTCGACCACCACCAGCCCCGTGCCCGTGGCGGTGACGGCCACCGGAGTGCTGTCCGCGGTCACGCTGACCCAGATCAGCGCGGGCAACGCCTTCGCGTGCGCGCTCGGCAGCACCGGCGCCGCCTACTGCTGGGGTTACAACGCCAGCGGGCAGCTCGGAAACAGCTCCACTACCAGCAGCAGCGTCCCGGTCGCCGTGACGACCACCGGCGTGCTGTCGGGAGTGACGCTGACCCAGGTCACCCCCGGTGCCAGCTTCACGTGCGCGCTGGGCAGCGCCGGCGCCGCCTACTGTTGGGGCCTGGACGGCAGCGGGCAGCTAGGGAACAACTCCACCACCAGCAGCGCCGCGCCGGTGGCGGTGACCGCATCCGGGCTGACGCTGACCCAGGTCAGCGCGGGTAACACGGCCACGTGCGCGCTGGCCAGCACCGGCACCGCCTACTGCTGGGGATCGAACTCGAGCGGCCAGCTGGGGAACAACAGCACGACGCAAAGCCTTGTACCCGTGTCCGTCGCGCCGCAGGGACCCACAGGGGTGGCCGCCGTCGCTGGGGACGCTACGGCAGCCATCTCGTGGACCGCGCCAGTCTTCCTGGACAACGGCAGCATCACCGGCTACACGGCCTCCGCCGCGCCCGGCGCGAAGTCGTGCTCCACCTCCGGGGCGACCGCATGCACGATCACCGGCCTGGCGGACGGGACCACTTACACCATCACGGTCACGGCCACCGCCACCACCGGCACGGCGCCCAGTGCCCCGGTGACCGTCGAGCCCGCCGGCTTCCTGTCGATCTCGGTGCCGTCATCCGCGACGCTGCCAGGGGCGGCGCCGGGCACCACGGCCAGCGCCGCGCTGGGTACGGTGACGGTGACCGACAACCGGGCGCTGGGCAGCGCCTCCTGGACGGCGACGGTGACCGGAACGGCATTCGTCACCGGAAGCGGCACCCCCCAGGAGACGATCCCGCTGACCCAGGTCACCTACTGGTCAGGGCTCGCCACGGCAGCCTCCGGCAGCGGCACGTTCACTCCGGGCGAGCCTGCCGCGGCGAACGCGGTGAACCTGACCGTGCCCCGGGTGGCTTTCAGCCTGACCAGCGGCAGCGGGGTTAACTCGGCATCGTGGAACCCCACCCTGTCGGTCCAGGTACCAGCCGCCGCGGTCGCTGGCACCTACACGGCGACGATCACCGAGTCAGTGTCCTGACGTCGGCTCCTTCGGGACCAGGCTTCATGCGAAACAACTACCTTCCATTGCACAGAGTGTTAACGTAACTACGTTCAGTTAAGTAGCGGTCTGGCCGGGCGAACAGAACAGGTCCCGGAAGGCCAAGCCGGTGCGACCCAGCCGCGCGGCCAGAAGGCCTCGGGCGAGCGTCATCTTGCCGTCGGCGACCTTGGACGGCTTGGTCAGTCGGGTCGGCGACCACGCTGCCGTTCGTCACGCTGAGCTTGATGCCGTGGCAGGGGCTCCGTGGGACGCCTGCCCCGAGTGGGTCTGCCGACCGGTGTGTGAGATGCGCTACGCACCCCTCGTGCGGACCATGCGACCCGCCGCCTTTAATTACGGTAAGTAATCTACAACTACAGTGCGTGATGTTACTGTACTGCTCACTGCCGCCCGCCGGGCCGGCTCATCCTTGGGGGGATAACTCGTGCGAAGGTTAGTGTTCAGCTTGCTGGGTATCGGCGCCGCGGCCGCCGCCGTCGCCGCGGCGATCGTGCCGGCCGGGTCGGCCTTGGCCGCGGGGACCGGTTCCACGACCACCACGTTCACGATCAGCACCGGGACGCTGTCGATCTCGGTGCCCGCCACCGCCAACATGGGCACGGTGGCGTCGGGATCGACGCACGTGTCGGCGTTGCTCGGGGACGTCCAGGTGACCGACCTTCGGGCCGCCCTTGCTGGCTCCTGGACCACGACCGTGTCATCGACCAACTTCGTCACCGGCACCGGGACCGGGCCCGAGACCGTCCCGAACAGCGACGTTACCTACGACCCGGGCGACGTGGTCGGCTCCAGCGGCACGGGCACGTTCACCCCCGGCACGCCAGGTACCCTAAGCTCGCCCATCACCGCGTTCTCGGCCACCTCGGAGGTCGGCGACACCGTGGTGACGTGGGATCCGCAGATCACCATCCAGATCCCCGCTGGAGCGGTCAACGGGACGTACACCGGCACGATCACCCACTCCGTCGCCTGATCCAGGAGTGATGATCATGCGCAGGCTTCCCGCCGCGCTCGTGCTGGCTGCCGTGGTGCTGACCGCGGCAGCCGGCCCGGCAGCGGCCAGCACCTTCTCGCGTCGGCCGGTGCAGGGCCGAGTCGGCGTCAGGCTGCTGACCGCGCCCGTCAGCGAGCGCGCCAACCCCCTCGCCCGGCTCTACATCATCGACCACCTGGCCCCGGGCGCCACCCTCCGCAGCAAGATGCAGGTCGTCAACATGAGCAAGTCGGCGGTCCTGCTGAACATGTACGCCGCCGCCGCCACGATCGGCCACGGCCAGTTCATGTTCGCCGTCGGGCACACCCAGAACCTCATGACCACCTGGGTCCACCTCAGCAGGCCGGTGCTGCGGCTCGCGGCCGGCCGCCGCGCCGACGAGACCGTCACCATCCGCGTCCCGCGCAACGCCCCGCCGGGCGAGCAGTACGGAGTCGTCTGGGCCTCCGATCGCGGGCACGACCCCGCCCACAAGAACATCAGCCTGGTCAACCGCGTCGGCATCCGCATTTACCTGTCCGTCGGCCCGGGCAACCCGCCGGGGTCGAACTTCACCATGGCGCCGCCGACCACCAGCCGCAACGCCAGCGGCCGGGCGCAGGTCACCGTCCAGGTACACAACACCGGCGGCCGGGCGCTGACCCTCAGCGGAACGCTCAGCCTGACCGGCGGGCCGGGCGGCCTGCGCGCCGGGCCGTTCCGGCTTACCACTAGCGCGGTCATCGCGCCAGGCCAGTCGGCGCCAGTGACTTTCACCCTCAGCCCGCACATTCCCAACGGCCCCTGGCGCACCAAGATCCGATTGCAAAGCGGCCTGGTCGTCCGCTCCGAATCGGCGACCATCGACTTCGATGCCGCAGCGCTGGCCTCGGCCGGCTTCCCCGTCGCTCCCACGGCCGAAGTCGCCTCCCTGATCGCGTTGACCGCCCTGGCGGCCTTCGTGATCCGGGCCCGCCGCCCACAAAGACGCCATGCCTAGAGTTATGACGCGTGTTTTTCGTTAGCTATAGCGGCGTTTTCGTGATCCTGGAGCATGAGGGAACTAATAAGCCCATGTTGCTCCCGGAACACGGAATCGCTTTGGGCTTGGCGCTGACCACATTGGCACAGCCGACGACAGCACCCAACACCCTTGTGTCGAGTCGGCAACCTGAGCAGGAGGAAAGGAAATGGCTATCCGGGGGTCGGCCCGGCGGTCGGTGGCGCGCGCTGCGGCTATTACGCTGCTGATCAGCTCAGTTGCCAGCCAGATGGCGGCGCACGCGCCGAATGCCTTCGCCGCGGCGGGGACGGTGCTGTTCAATCAGTCATTCCACGACAACACCGTGGACGGCTCTGCGGGCTCGGTATCGTTACCGGCCACGCCGACCAAAACCAACGTCGCCTGCCTGTCGGCCGCGGGTAACGCCGCGGCCAACCCCCTGCCCAGTTGTACCACTGCCACAGATCCGCAAGGTTCAGGCAAGCTCCGCCTCACCTCGAGCGGGACCGGCCTGGAAGGCGGGGTCTTCGCCAGCACCAGCGTCCCCACCTCGCAGGGCCTGGACGTGACCTTCAACTCCTATCAGTACGGGGGCAGTTTCGGGGCGGACGGAATCGCATTCGTCCTGGCCGCCGTTGATCCAGCCAATCCGGCCACGCCCTCGGTCATCGGGCAGTCCGGCGGGGCGCTCGGGTACTCAGCCCAGAACTCCACTCAGGCGGGCCTGAGCCACGGCTACTTGGGAGTCGGCATCGACCCGTACGGCAACTTCAGCGCCAAATTCGAGGGAACGGGCTGCACCGACCCGCCCAACATTTCCCAGCGAATGCCCGGCCAGGTCGTGGTGCGCGGCCCCGGTAACGGGACTGTCGGGTACTGCGCGCTGCAGAGCAGCGCGGCGACGGCGACTTCGCCGGCGCTGACCCTGCGGGCCACCACCCGGGCTGCGTCATTAGTACCGGTCGAAGTGGTGTTCAACCCGAGTTCGTCGTCGGTGACGACACCGTCCGGGCTGGTCGTGCCGGGCGGCGATTATGACGTCACCTTCACCCCGGTGGGGGGCACGGCCAGGACCCTGGTCGGCGCCCTGCCGGTGGTTCCGGCGGGGCTTTACCCGTCGAGCTGGGTCAACGCGAACGGGATTCCCAAGCAGCTGGCGTTCGGCTGGGTGGCGTCCACCGGCTCCAACACCGACTACCACGAGATCGACAACGCGGTGGTCACCACGCTGAACCCGGTTCCCAAGCTCGCTGTCTCGCAGACCAGCTACGCAGCGGCGTCGCTGTCGCCGGGCAGCCCGGTCACCTACACGGTCGCGGCCAGTTCCTCGGGGGCGCCGGAGAACTCGCCGGTGACGGTGACCGAGACCTTGCCGAGCGGCGTTCTCCCGGTTGCCGCCTCGGGCATGGGGTGGGTGTGCGGTGCGCCGAGCGGGCAGCAGATATCGTGCACGAGCAGCACCAGCCCCTTCACCAGCGGCACGATCACGGTGAACGGGGTCGTGACCTCCAGCAGCGTCACCCCGGCGGTGATCCAGTCCAGCACGACCGCGGTGGCGTCCTCGGGCGACGCTAACCCGGCGACGTCGTCGAGCGCTCCCGCGGGCACGGTGCCCGGCGCGCCGGCCGTCACCGGTCTCAGCCCGACCAATGGCCCTGCCGGGGGCGGGAACGACGTCACGGTCAGCGGTACTAATCTCGGCGGGGCGACGGCCATCGAGATCGGCACGGCCGCAGAGTTTGCGGCGGGCACGCCGACCACCCTTAACTTGTGCTCGTCGGCGGCGCCTGGCTGCTTCACCGTGACCAGCGCAACGAGCCTGGACATCTCGGATATGCCGGGCCACGCGGCGGGGGCGGTCCAGGTCCGTGTGGTGAGCCTGGGCATCGCCGGTACCGGTGCCTATACCTATAACCCGGGCCCGGCGTTACTGTTCCCCGCGCCACCGGGTGGTGAGGTCGGCGTGGCTTACAGCAACCAGCTGACCGTGACTGGCGGGACCAGCCCGTTCACCTGGTCGGTGAGCGCCGGTGCCCTTCCCCCCGGGGTGACGCTCAACGCCTCAACCGGGCTGCTGTCCGGGACGCCGACCACGGCGGGCAGCTACTCGTTCACGGTGAAGGTCACCGACCATTCCGGCCTGAGTGACACCAAACCGGTGACCCTGGCCGTCATCGCCGGGCCGGCACTGAACTTCCCGGCCCCGCCAGCGGGCTGGACCAACACCGTCTATAGCGACACGCTGACCGAGTCTGGTGGCACCGCCCCGTTCGCGTGGTCGGTGAGCGCCGGGAGCTTGCCCGCGGGCATCAGCCTGAGCGCTGACGGGACTCTCAGCGGGACGCCGACCGCGACCGGCACTTCCAGTTTCACGGTCAAGGTGACCGACGCCAACAGCCAGAGCGCTACCCAGGCCACCAGCATCACCGTGTCGGCCGGGGTCTCGACCACGTTCGCGGCGCCGCCGGCCGGGCGGGTCGGCGTCGCCTACACCGACACCCTCACCGCTACGGGTGGCACGGCTCCCTACACCTGGTCGGTGAACGCGGGGAGCCTGCCGCCCGGGATCACCCTCACCTCCGCGGGCGTGCTGGCGGGCACTCCCACCACGGCGGGCAGTTACCCGTTCACGGTCAACGTGATCGACCAGAACAACGGCATCGCCACCGCCTCAATCACGCTGGTGGTCAACGCCGGCCTCAGCCTGACCTTCGCCGCGCCTCCGGCCGGGCAGGTCGGCGTCGCTTACGCCGACACCCTCACTGCCGCCGGCGGCACCACGCCCTACACCTGGTCGGTCAGCGCCGGGACCCTGCCCGCCGGTATCACCCTGACCGCCTCCACCGGTGTGCTGGCTGGTACCCCCACCACGGCAGGCACGTTCAGCTTCACCGTCAAGGTCACCGACGCGAGCAGCCAGACCGCCACCAAGGCGACCTCGATCACGATCGCGGGCGGAGCGCTGGCGATCACCGTACCCGCCAGCACGGCCCTGCCAGGCGCCGCACCCAGCGGCACTACGAGCGCTCCGCTGGGCACGGTGACCGTGACCGACCAACGGGGGATAGCGAGCGCGTCGTGGACAGCAACGGTCACCGGGACCGCATTCGTGACCGGCGGCGGCACCGCCCCGGAGACGATCCCGTCGACACAGGTGACCTACTGGGCAGGGCCGGCCACCGCCACCGCCGGCACCGGCACGTTCACCACAGGCCAGGCCAGCGCCGCCGCCGCCGTGAACCTGACCGCGCCGCGGACCGCCTTTAGCCTAACCAGCGGCAGCCCCGTCAACTCCGTCTCATGGAACCCGACCCTCTCCGTCTCGGTCCCCGCAGCCGCGGTCGCAGGCACCTACACCGCCACGATCACCCACTCAGTAGCCTGACCGAGCCGCGCAGCCCAGGCCACAAAACAGCCCGCCAGCAGTGGGCGCGTCGGTGGAACGTGAGGTCAGTCGGCCTGGTTCAGGCGCAAGTCCCAGGATCTGAGCCGCCCTTTCCCTCTTCGGCGGCCCACCGGAAGATACCCCTGGCCATCGTGGAGGTCGCCGCGTCGGCCCTGGCCGTGAACACCCGGCGGTGCATCTCGGCGATCACGCTGTCGCCAGGGGCGGCGAGCAGGGCGAGCTCGGCGAGGTGACCGGCGAGACGTTCGCGGACGTCACGGTCCTGGCCGCTGCCGCCCTCGGCGTCGGCCGCGACCAGTGCCAGCGCCCGGTCGGCGAGCACGGCAGGCCCGCCGGCCAGGTCGGCTAGCTCGGCGGCCAGCGTGCGCTCGGGCGCCGGCTTGAGCGTGGCCGGGTTCCCGTCCCACCAGCCGCCATAGAGCCGCCAGACGTTGCGGACGATGAACTCCGGCTCGTCGTACACCGGCCGCAGGTACGGCCTGGCTTCCAGGCCGGCGGGCGGCCGGACCGAGTGGATCGCGTCGTCCAGGCGGCCGCCGCGGTTCATCACCGCGAGGGTCTGGTCGACGAGCGCCTCGAGCAGCGCGGCGGTGTCGCCGAGGGCCTGCCGGACCCGGTCCGCGCCGATGACCGGCACGCCGTGCCCTGGGAGGAGGTATTCGGCGCCCAGCGCGGTCATCCGCCGCAGGGCATCGGCCCATTCCCTCGGGTAGCGCTGCACCTTCTGCGGGTTGCCCGCGTTCGGCGACGCCCAGATGAACAGGTCGCCGCAGCACAGCACCTTCTTGTCGGCCAGCCAGGTGACCGTGTGGTCGTCGGTCTCGCCCTTCTCGTGCCGCAGGCCGAACTCGGTGCCGCCGACCTCGAGCCGCAGCTCGCCCGAGTAGGTGCGATCCGGGTACCGGTACTCGGTCGGCCAGCGCAGCCCCCTGGCGCCGAACTGCCGCTGGTTGATGACCTCGTTGTAGCCGGTCGTCAGCAGGTACCTGTCGAACCGCCGGGGCAGGGCCTCGTGCGCGACCACGACCGGGGCCGGCCAGCCGCGCTCGGCGGACTCCGCCTCCCAGGGCGGCATCCCCGAGGTGTGGTCGATGTGCCCGTGCGAGTAGACCGCCGTGTTCAGCCGCTGGCCGCTCCACCGCCGCAGCTCGTCATGCACCGCCGCGGCCACGAACGAGCTCCCGGTGTCCACCAGGACCAGGCCGTCCTCGGTCGCGAACGCGGTCACATTGGCGAATGAGGGCAGGAACGCGACGCCGCCGCAGACCTCGGCCAGCCCGCGGCGGTGGGCGACCGGGTGATACTCGCTGCTGGTGACCTCGCCGCGCCACAGCCGGTCCGCCAGGTCAAGAATGTCGTCGGGCATGCCCCGAAGCTTGCCACGAGTCCGGCATGACAGAGACCGCCGCCGGAGGTGGCGCAGCTCCGGCGGCGGTCTCGGTATGGGAGGGGTCGAGACGGGTCAGCGGCGCACCCGCCAGCCGGTGCCGAGGCCGGCCAGGTGCAGCGCCAGGGCGATCAGGCCCAGGATCACCAGGCTGGCCGGGGCGAACACCGCGTCAGTGGACGTGGCGGTCACCCGGATGATGAACGCGATAGCGAAAATGACCACCGCTACAATGGCGAGCATTGCAGTTCCTCCTGCTTAGTTCCTGGCCCGCGTCACTTGCTGGGCTGTGGCACCTGACACTTGATCTTGGGGTTCACACCAAAGTAGTTCAGCGGGCCGGCCAGGATGGTCACGATTATCGTCCCTGCCTTGGCGCAGTTAGCTGAGTTTCCGCTGTAGTAATTGCGCTGGCCGGCGGCAATGGCGCCGATAACCAGCCAGATAACCAATAGGAGCGTTCCAATGCGCATGATTTACCACCTGTCAAGCGGTAAACGCCACGGGTTTCTCGGGCGTTCTTCGTGCCGGTAAGTACCAGGGAAAACGATTCTTAAACACTCTCGCTGTCGCTGCAGAGCAGCCCCCTAAGCCGGCTACGGCCGCGGTGCAGGCGGGACATCACCGTGCCGATTGGGCAGTGCATGACCTGAGCTATCTCCCGGTAGCCGAATCCCTCCACGTCGGCCAGGTAGACCGCCATGCGGAAGCCTTCGGGAAGCTGCCGCAGCGCGTCGGTCACGCTGGTGTCCGGTATGCGGTCAAGGGCCAACTCCTCCGCGGAACGGGCGGCCGCCGAGGACTGCGCGGAACGCCAATGGGCGCGCTCCAGCTGCCAGTCCTCGAAGCTAGCGGAGGTCAGCAGGGGCTCTCGCTGCCGCTTCCGGTAGCTACTGATGAACGTGTTCGTGAGGATCCGGTTCAGCCACGCCCTGAGGTTGGTTCCCTCCTTGAACTGATGGAACGAGGCAAACGCCCGGGCGTATGTCTCCTGGACCAGGTCCTCGGCGTCGCTGTGATTTCGGGTCATCCGCGACGCCTTTGCGTGCAGCTGCCGCATGTAGCCGAGCGCCTCGTCGAACTGCGCATCGGCGCGGGGGACACGCGGCGGTCGCGCCGCGATGCCGGGCTGGTCTGTGATCATTCCTGGATGTATTCCTCCACGACTTCGGCAGCCTGCGGCTCGGCCGGGTCGTCGGGATACTCGGCCAGTTCCTCGGCGGGCACGTCCGGGATCGGCGCGGTTTCGTCGCTGGGCCCCGGCTCGACCGTCTCGTCGGCCGTGAGATCTCCCGGCTGGTGTCCGTTGCTCTCGGCCTGCTCCGGGTCGGCAGCGGGGTTGAGCATGACGTACGGCGGATAGCGCTTCTCGTCTACATGACCAACGACGGGACCGCCGGCGCCCCGCCGCAGGGTCGTCCGCCGGCGCAGCCAGCCCTGGGTCGGCTTGCGCAGGAACAGCCCGGCGACCCCGGTGGCCATGATGACGACGCCAGCGATCTGCAGATTCAGGAAGCTCGGATGGGCACTCACGGCGAACGTGAAGATCGCCCCTATGGCAATTAAAGCCAGGCTGGTCGCGGTTCTCATTTGTCGGTCCTCCAGTGGGGGTGCGCCTCGGGCTACTGCCCTTTCCCTCGGCGGTTTCTTCTACCTGGCCGGGGCATTCTCAAACCCTGGGACGTTTCCCCGCCGCGTCCCGGGTAGCAGCGCCAGAGTTGTACGGAGGTGACCGCGATGAGGCCGGAGGAACCCTCCGATCCGCGAGATCGGGCTTCACGGGATCCAAGGGACGAATCGGAAGCTCAGCGAGACGACCGGAACCTCGCCGAGCTGCTCCAGGAACTCCGGATTTCCGGCCTGGGCGTGCAGGTCCTGTTCGGCTTCCTGCTCTCGCTGCCGTTCACGGCCAGGTTTGCCAGGCTCAGCCAGGGCCAGCGCGACCTCTACCTGGCCAGCCTGGTGCTGTCCGCCGTGGCCACCGCGCTGCTGCTCGGTCCCGTCGCCTACCACCGGGTAGTCTTCCGCCGCCGCCAGAAGGAGCCGCTGGTGCGCGCGGCAAGCGTGATGGCCACGCTCGGGCTGGCCGCCGTGGGACTGGCGATCTGCGCCGCGGTCCTGCTGGCAACCACCACCGTGGCCACGGGCCTGCCGGCCGGCCTCATAACGAGTTTCGTCTTTGTGCTGTTCGCCGGCCTGTGGTTCGCGTTCCCGCTCTCCCGCAGGTGAGATCTCGGGCGGCAGGGGTAGGCGAGTCCCTATGGCTACCGAGATCCGAGAAACAGAGCGGAAGTACGAGGCGCCGCCGGGTGCCTCGCTGCCGGACCTGGACGACCTGCCTGGGGTTGCGGCAGGGTCCGGCCCGGAAGAGCAGCGGCTGGAGGCGCGATATTACGACACCGAGGACCTGCGCCTGATCCGCAGCGGCGTCACGCTGCGCCGCCGCCAGGGCGGCAGTGATCCCGGGTGGCACCTGAAGCTGCCAGCTGGCGGCGACTCGCGCCGCGAGATCCAGTTGCCGCTGGCCCGGGCCACCCGGCAGGTACCCAAGGAGCTGGGCAGGCTGGTCCGCGCCTTCACCCGCGGCGAGGCGCTCGCGCCGGTCGCCGAGATCAGCACCGTCCGTCATCGCTTGGTGCTGCTGGACGAGGCGGGAGAGTCGCTGGCCGAGGTGGTGGACGATGACGTCTCGGCGAGCACGATGGGTGCTCAGACCGAGCTGTCGCACTGGCACGAGGTAGAGGTCGAGCTGACTGGCGGCGGCCGGGGCCTGCTCGCGGCGGCCGACAAGCGGATGCGGCGCAGCGGGCTGCGCCCGGCCGCCCGCCAGGCCAAGCTCGAGCGGGCGCTCGCCGACCAGCTTCCGTCACGCAACGGCGACCGCGGCCGGCCGGCTTCGCTGTCGACGGCTGCGGACGTGGTCCTGGCCTATGCGGGGACCCAGGTGGCGGCGATCATGGCGTTCGATCCGCTGGTGCGCCGGGACACGCCGGACGCGGTTCACCAGATGCGGGTGGCCACCCGGCGGCTGCGCAGCACGCTGAAGTCCTTCGGCGGGGTACTGCGCGCGGCAGACTGTGAGCGGCTCGGGGACGAGCTGAAGTGGCTCGGCGGTGTGCTCGGCACCGCGCGGGACGCCGAGGTCATGGCCGGGCACCTGCAGGCCGGCCTGGACCAGCTGCCGCCAGAATTGATCATGGGCCCGGTGCGGGCCCGGGTACGGGCTCACTTCGCGCCGGCCGAGGCCGCGGCGCGCGCAGCGGTGCTGGAGGCCCTGGACGGCGACCGCTACCTGGCCCTGCTCGACGGCCTGGACGCGCTGCTCGTCGATCCCCCGCTGACGCCCGAGGCGGGCAGGCCCGCGGCCGAGGTGCTGCCGGCCGCGGTGCGGCGCACGCGGCGGCGCGTGCGCCGGCGCATCCGCCAGGTGTGGCACGTGCCCGCTGGGCCGGGCCGGGACACGGCCCTGCATGAGGCGCGCAAGGCCGCCAAGCGCGCCCGGTACGCGGCCGAGGCCGTCAGCCCCGCGTTCGGCAAGCAGGCCAGGCGCTTCGGCAAGCGGGTCAAGAAGGTTCAGTCGGTGCTCGGCGACCACCACGACAGCGTCGTCGCCCGCGCCATGATCAGGGAACTCGGCATGCAGGCCCACCTGGCCGGCGAAAACGCCTTCACCTTCGGGGTCCTCTACGAGCAGGACGCCTGCCGCGCGCAGGACCTCGAAGCGCAGGCCCGCCGGGCCTGGAAGCGGGCCGCCAAGCGTAAATACAGTGCGTGGCTGCGCTAGACCCACGGGTCGCTAGCCGGTGATCTGAGCGAGGCGCAGCAGAAGTTCCACGGCGATCCGGGCCAGAAACAGGCGTTCCGCATCGGCCAGCAGCAGAAGGGTTGCGCTCGCCGTCGCGGCGAATGCGCGCGCCCGCCACAGCCCGGCCGGTTCGGGCGAGCCGTGACGGGTCATGTGGTTCATCCCGCCGTTCGGGCCGAGCCGGGGCAGGTCGGCCGCGGGTTCTGGCCGGGGTCGGGCTCACCTGGGCTCCAGCGCCCGGACAGGCACAGCGCGACCAGGCCCGCGGCCGCGGCGAGCAGCACCAGCGGGCTAAGCACGCTGACGCTGAAGTCGTGGATAAGGTCGGCGGCACGGCCCAGTTGGGCTTCGGCGATGCCCAGCGGGGCGGTGATCGTGCCGACCGCGACCGGCGCCAGGACCAGCCAGTCAAGCCGGGATGCCGGATAGAAGATCAGCAGGCAGATGATCATCGTGGCGTACCACGGGTACTGGTAGGGCCACAGCAGCAGCCAGGCCGTGCTGGCCGCCAAGGCCGGCCGCACCGCGGGAAGGTCGGGGATGCCCGCGGGCATGCGCCGCAGCGCCAGCACCGCCACGGCAATGACGAGGGCCGCGGCGATCAGCGCGAGGTAAGACTGCGGCGCCGCAAGCAGGTCGTAGAAGCTGCCAGCGCTGGCCTGGTTGCGGCGGGAGGCAACGGCACGCAGCGCTGGCATGCCAAACCAGGCATATCCGGGCACCGCGACCGTGAGTGCGGCGCAGGCGGCCGCGGCCAGCGAGGCGGGCCAGCGGCGCAGGGCCCAGGCCACGCCGAGGCCGAACAAGACGTAATTGGCCTTGATATCGGCAGCGACGCCGATCAGCGCGCCCGAGGCCAGCGCTCGCGGCAGCGGCGGCGGCTCGGTCTCGGGCTGCCACCGCAGGGCCAGCAGCCCGAGCAGGCCGGCCGCGGCGGCCAGGACGTCGAGGTGCCCGGCCGCAACGACGTCCCACAGCAGCAGCGGGTTGAGCGTCCACAGCAAGTGAGCGCGCAGCCGGCGGGCCGGGTCGGCGCGCAGCAGCCGGTCGGCGGCCAGCGCCACGAGGGCGAACGCGGCCGAATTCCACAGCTTCAGCCAGAACGTGATCCGGGCAGCGGACAAGCCGCCGAGCTTGGCGGCCAGGAACTGCTCCACGGTCGCCAGCGGCCCGTAGACGCTGACCGTGTGCTGCCACGAGGCCGGTACGGACCCGGCCAGCGCGTCGTGCACGTGGCGCAGGTGGTAGGGGGTCATCAGGTACGGGCTGTGACCCAGCACCATGATCCGGCCATAGGCCGCGTAATCGAACGCATCGGTTGACCCGGTCGGCGGAAGCACAGTCAGCACCGCCACCACGATCCCGGCGATGATCAGGAGCCATCTGGGCCTGGGCCGGGCCCCGTGGCCAATCGCGGCCAGTCCGGCGATCACGCCGCCGGTGCCAACCGCGACCGCAATCCACAGGGCGAGGCTCGCCGTGCCCAGGCTCACGTGCGCTGGCGGCAGGTCCCACGGTGGACCCCAAGCCGGCAGCACGATCGGTGGGTGCTGCCAGCTGTCCCGCAGCAACGACAGGGCGATCAGGATGAGGATCGAGGAGCCGATCCCCGCCGTCGCCAGCCAGGTCAAGACGCGCGCTTGCGCGCCGTCGTGCATCTGTGATCCTTCCGATCGGCCCATGCCCGACATATCGACATCTATAGAGATGCGGGGGCTCTGCATTTTGTTGCATTGCGGCCGCATATTCCGTGCTAGATGCTCCAGAGGGCTTCGGTGGGGGAAAGACGGGCGGCGCGGATCGCGGGCAGCAGTCCGGCGAGGGCGCCGATGAGGATGGCGGCGCCCAGGCCGCCGGCCCAGGCGTCGGTGGGGATAACGGTGGTCCAGCCTTTGCTCTGGGCGTAGATGGCGGTGGCGGCGGCGCCGGTGATGATGCCGGCGATACCGCCGAGCAGGGCCAGGGTGATGGCCTCGGCGAGGAACTGGGTGCGGATGTGGCCGCGGGTGGCGCCCAGGGCGCGGCGCAGCCCGATTTCGGAGCGGCGTTCCAGGACGGAAATGACCATGATGTTGGCGACGCCGATGGCGCCGACCAGCAGCGCGACGGCGCCCAGGCCGAGGAACAGGGTGTTGAACGCACCCTTGGCGTCGGCCTGGGCGACCAGGGCGCTGGAGGGCTGGGAGACGTCCACGCCGCTCGGGTCTTCGGGGTCGGCCTGGTTGGCGAGCAGGTTGTACACGGTGTTGACGTGGCCGTAGGCAGCCTTCAGGTAGATCGTCGTGGGGTGACCGTCGAAGCTGAGGTACTGCTGGGCGAACGGGAAGCCGACCAGGACGGAGGAGTCGACGTCGGGGGATAGCACGTCGGGGTTGAGGATGCCGGCGACGTACAGCCACATGCCGCCGTTGCCGTTGGCGCCGGTGCCGGTGATCCAGACGCGTTCGCCGGGGAACACCTTGTCGATGCCGAGCAGCTGCGCGGCGGCAGCGCCAAGGACGACGACGGGTTCGCGGGCGGTGGCGGCGTTGAGGTATTCGCCTTGGCCCAGGCTGGTGCCGGCCGTGGCGGGCAGGTCCAGGGTGGCGGCGTCGACGGTCAGCGCGTTGGTGTTCACCGAGGGGATCAACGGCGAGCGGTACACGCTGGCGTTCGTCGCCCCGGTGCTTTGCACCTGGTACACCCCGGGCAGCCGGTCGATCATCGCCGGTGCGGTGAGCGGGAGTTCGGCGTTTTGGCCGGTGAAGCTCTGCCCGGGCTGGACGGTGAGCAGGTTGGTGCCCAGGGCGGCGATTTCGGCGTTCAGCCCGGCCGCCGAGGACGAGGACAGGCCGAGCACCGCGACGATCGCCGCGACGCCGATCGCGATGCCGAGGGCGGACAGGGCGGCGCGCAGTTTGCGGGTGCGCAGGCCGACGCTGGCGAGCCGGGCCAGGTCGCCGGGCCGTAGCCGGGCCGCGGTGGGGGCGGGACGGCTGACCGGGCGCGCGGCGGGCAGGGTCGCGGTCATTGGGGTCCTCCTTGTGGCTGGCCGGGCCAGCCGGCGATGCGCTCGGCGGCGGCTTCGCCAGGCCAGGGGGCGGGGGTGTCGGTGTCGGAGACGATGCGGCCGTCGAGCATCCGGACCTGGCGGCGCATCCGCCCCGCGACCTGCTGGTCGTGGGTGACGACCACGATCGTGGTGCCCGCGATGTGGTTGAGCTGGGCGAGCAGGTCCAAGATGGCCGCGCCGGTGGCCTGGTCCAGGTTGCCGGTGGGCTCATCGGCCAGTACGATCGCCGGCTGCCCGGCGATCGCGCGCGCGATCGCGACCCGCTGCCGTTCGCCGCCGGACAGCTGGGTGGGCCGCGCGGCGAGCTTGTGTCCCAGCCCCACTAGTTCCAGCGCTTCGGCAGCCTGCTCGCGGCGCTGGGCCAGGCCCACCCCGGCGTACAGCAGCCCGTCGGCGACATTGTCCAGAACGGTCTGGTGTTCGGCGAGGAAGAATTGCTGGAACACAAACCCGATGCTGGACGCGCGCAGCCCGGCGAGCTGCCGGTCGCCCAGCGTGCTCACGTCAAGCCCGGTGACCTTCACGGTTCCGGCGGTGGGCAGGTCCAGGGTGCCGGCCAGGTGCAGCAGCGTGGTTTTGCCCGACCCCGACGGGCCGAGGACCGCGACCAGTTCACCGGCCGCGACCTGCAGGCTCACCCCCCGCAGCGCGGGCACCGGCGGCTTGCCCGGGTAGACCTTCGTCACCGCCTGCAGCTCCAGCACCAGTTCCGGTGCTCCGGCCGTGGCGGGGTGCACACCCGCGACGGGGCGGGTGATCGCTGTGCCGCTCATATGCCGGGCACCACCACGCGCTGGCCGGGGGCCAGGTTCCCGGTGACCTGGACCGTCCCGGCCGCGTCGTCGAACAGCCCCGGGGTCACCTTCACCAGGTGATGCCCGCCCGGACCGGTCACCTCCACTGCGTACCCCCCGCCGGGCTGTGCCAGCAGCGCGTCCACCGGGACGATCAGCACGCTGCCCACGCTGCCGGTCGTGATCGTCACCTGCACCGGGACCTGGGTCAGGCTCCCGGCCGCCTTCGGGTCCGTTAGCGACACCACCACCGTGATCGTCGCCGCGCTCGACCCGCTGCCACCCGAGCTCGGCCCGCTGTTTCCCGAATTCGAACCGTTAGCCGACGACGAAGACGACGAGGAGGACGAGGAAGACGTGGCGGTACTGACCGAGGAGATCACCCCCGGCGTGACCGACCCATCGGGCAGGGTGACCGAGACCTTGTTGCCGACCGCGACCTCGGTCTGCAGCGAGGCGTCCAGGTCCATCGTCACCACCGGGGTCAGCGAGCTGCCGGTCAGCACCGTGGCCCCGGCCGCCGCCGAGCCGCCGGGCACGGCGCCGGTGCCCAGGCCGGTGACCTGGATCGCGCCGGGCAGGAACACCGCCTGCCCCAGCGGCAGGGTCCCGGTCTGGGTCAGCCCCAGGTGCGCCTGCAGCAGCCCGAGCGCGTACGCGGTCTCGCCGCTGAAGTAGTCCCAGCCTGACCGCGGGCCCAGCGCCGACGCGGTGGCGTAGCCGAGTTTGACCAGGCCGGTGTTCAGCTCGGTCACGTCCGCGCCGGTCATCCCCTCCGACAGGTCACGGTAGGCCGGCACGTTCCCGTACAGCAGCACCACCGGGGTCCCGCTCACCTGGTAGATCGCCCGGCCCTGGCGGATGGTCTGGCCCACCGCCGGCAGCCAGGTAAACGTGCCCGACCCCGAACCCGACGGGCCCGATGAGGCCGAACCCGACGACGACCCGGGGACCACTACGGTGTACGACCCGGCGTCACCGAGCGTCCCGTTCTCTTGCGTCTGCTCGGTCAGCGACCCCCGCGTCACCCCCTGCGTGCTGGTGGCGTACCCATTGTTGCTGGCGGCCGGCTTAGGAGAGTTGAACACCCCGGCCGCGTCGGCCCCACCCAGCGCGGCCGCGACCACCACGACCACCGCCAGGGCCAGGACCCAGCCCCGGCGCCGCCGCCGGTACCCGGTGATCGCCTGCCCGCCCGCCACCGGTCCGCCCGCCGCGTGCCCGCCCCGCCGGGCCGGCAGCGCCTGCCCTGCAGACTGCTCCGCCCCGCCGAGCCCCGCCTGCTCACCCGCCGCAGGCTCGCCCGCCTGCTCACGTGCATCGGTACTGCTCATCGCCTATCACCCTTCATGGGCCGGCCGGTTCGGCCGGTTCGCTTGTTGATCTTGTGGCCGGTCACCCGCTGGGTGGCACGGGCACGCCGCAGGTCTTCGCCGCGGACTGGAACTGCGGCGACTTCGTATCGACGCCCGTCGGCACCCAGACGCCGGCGACGTTCGGATTCGGATCTGGCCAGTTCGGGTACCCATGCGACCGCATGCATCCCGCAGCCTTGACCGCGTTGAGGAACTCCTGATGGGTCTCGGTGCCCTGCGCGTTCCCGAACGGCAGCAGGTGCTGGCACGCCTTCTGCGCCGTCTGAAACTTCGCGCTGAAATCGGCCTCGGCGAACCACCCGTGGAAACCCATCACAAACTCGTCCGGCGGCGGTGCGCTCGGAGGGGCCGTCAAATGGGTGAAATAGAAGTTGGGTACGCCGTGACTGCGCATGCACGACGCGTACGAGTCCAGAACTACTGCGAGACTCTGGTTTGAACTCGCGCCCGATCCTGACGGGTGCGAGCCCCCGCCACCGCAGGCGGCCGCCAGCAGGCCGGTAACGGCCATGACAGCGATCGCCCCCGCCGTCCGCCACGGCCGGACGCCGCCCGGGTGGCGGCCGCTGTGGTGGTTCATCTGATCGTCCTGTCCTCTGGGGCTGAAGGTCCCGGCGGCACCATGTTCCTGTGCGCGCGTCAGACCGCCGCGCGGGTTGCGTGTGAGTTCGGTGTGAAGAGCGCCGGGTCAATCTGCCGCCGCGCTTCGTTTCCTCCATCACGGCGCGGAGGGCAAATGGCATGCCTGGCCCGCCGCCTTGAGCCGCCGCGAAGGATCGCTGATATTGACCCCGCGGGGTGGCAGGAAGCCGACGTCGTTGGGATTGACGATCGGGTCCGGCCAATCGGGATACCCGTGGGCACGCATGCACCGGGTCAACGTCAGCAGCCTGGTGTCGGCCGCCACGAGCTGGGCCTCGGTAAACGGGAGCTGCGAAGGAGCCTTCTTGGCGCAGGCGGTCAGGGCGGAGTTCCAGGACGGGCCGTGCTCCTGCGCCAGGATCCGCGGGGTGATCGTGTACGCGGGGGTACGGCTGGTGATGCTGGCGGACGGGTCGGGCCAGAAGGGCGCGCCGTGAGTCTGCATGCACCGCGAGTACGCGAGGTACGGCTGACGACTCGATGCCGGTGACGTCGCCGCGACGCCGGAGCCGCTACCGCCGCCCCCGCCGCACGCCGTGGCGAGCAGGACGATCCCGGCCAGAGCGGCGATGCGGTCACGGGCTCGCATTGCAGGCCTTCAGCGCGGACTGGAACTGTGGTGAGCTGGTGTTGATGCTGCTGGGCAGCGTCGGCTCGACGATCTGGCCGCTCTGCTCGGTGGGGTCAGGGAAGTCCGTGAATCCGTGGGCCCGCATGCACGCGGCGGACTTGACCGCGCTGCGCAGCTCCGCCGATGTCGCCGTCGGATTGCTGCCATGAAGGCCGAGTACGTGGTTGCAGGCCTTCAGCGCGGACTGCACCACGGGCGAGGGGCTGATGGGTGTGGAAACCCACCCATCCCCGAGATACAGTCCCGGCCCGTTGTAGTCGGCGGCAGACGTGTCTTTGATGTGGGAGATGTAGAAGCCGGGCACCCCGTGTTCGCGCACGCACAGGGCGAACGCATCCACCTTCTGGGCTCTGCCGGGGCTGGCGCTGGGTGCGGCCGCCGGCGAGCCGCCGCCGCAGGCCGCCGCCAGCAGGGCGATGGCCGCCGCCGTGGCGGCAAGCAGGGACGCGCGGCCCGGCCGCGAGCGGCCTCCCGGTCCGCCGCTATCGACAGATTCGTCGTTGATCACGTGTACTCCTCCGATCGCGTGGTGCGCGCGCAGCCGTGGCGCATACAGGTGTACGGACCAGCGGGTGACAGCACGGTCACAGAGGCTGTGACCCGGTTGTCACATACGGGCTGGCATCCTGACGGCAAGGATGGCCAGGCCAACCAGGGGACAGCCCGGCTGGGAGAGTGCATGAGAGTGCTGGTGGTTGAAGATCACAAACGGCTCGCCGAGGCGGTGGCGGCGGGGCTGCGCGACGAGGGCATGGCCGTCGACGTGGTGCTCGACGGGCAGGACGCGCTCGACCACGTGGCGATGACCCGCTACGACGTGCTCGTGCTGGACCGGGATCTGCCTGGGCTGCACGGCGACGAGGTGTGCAAGGCCCTCGCCGCGGACCGGTGCCCGACCCGGGTGCTGATGCTCACGGCCGCGAGCACGGTGGCCGACCGCGTCGACGGCCTCGGCCTGGGCGCGGACGACTACCTGCCCAAGCCCTTCGACTTCGCCGAGCTCGTGGCGCGGATCAGGGCGCTGGGCAGGCGGGCCGGCGCGCCGCTGCCGCCGGTGCTCGACCACGGTGACCTGTCCGTCGACTCCGCCCGGCGCGTCGCGTTCCGGGCAGGGCGCCGACTGGCGCTGACCCCCAAGGAGTTCGCGGTGCTGGAATGCCTGCTCGCTGCGCAGGGCGCCCTGGTCTCGGCCGAGGAACTGCTGGATCGGGTATGGGACGAGAACGCCGACCTGTTCACGACCACGGTCAAGACCACGATCGGCCGGCTCCGGGCCAAGCTCGGCGAGCCGCCGCTCATCCAGACCGTGCGCGAGGGCGGCTACCGGATCGGGGAGACACGATGACAGGGCTGGCCGGCCGGATCGCGGCTCCGCCCTCATGGCTCCGGCTGCCCCGCCGGACCGCGCGGCTGCGGCTCACGATGCTCTACGGCAGCCTGTTCACCCTGTGCGGCGCCGGGCTGCTCGGCTTCACGTTCTGGCTGTTTTACCGCGCCACAGCGGGCGAGCGGTTGGTCCCGCTGCCGGGAACCGCGGACGCGCAGATTCTCATGCCGCCCGGGCGGGACAGGCTCCCGCCTGCAGCGTGTCGTCACGTGCATCCCAACGTCCTGGAGCAATGCGTGGAAGGGCTTGCTGTGCGGCGGGCGCACGCGTTCGACCTGCATGCGCTGCTGGTCCAGTCGGGCATCGCGCTGGTGGTGATGGCCGCGCTCGCGTTCGTGCTCGGCTGGCTCGTGGCCGGGCGGGTGCTGCGGCCGCTGCGAGCCATCACCGCGACAGCGCGCGCGATCTCGGCCACCAGCCTGCATGAGCGCCTCGCCCTGGCCGGGCCGGACGACGAGTTCAAGGAGCTCGCGGACACTCTCGACGGGCTTTTCGCCCGGCTGGAGGCGTCGTTCACCGCGCAGCGGAACTTCGTGGCCAGCGCCGCCCATGAGCTGCGCACTCCGCTGACCCTGGACAAGACCCTGCTGCAGGTCGCGCTGCGAAACCCGCGCAGCACTGCCGAGCGGTGGCGCGCCACCGGCGCGGAGCTTCTGGAGTCCGCTCTGCAGCAGGAACGCATCCTGGAGGCGCTGCTCACGCTGGCGACCAGCGAGGCCGGGATCGGCCAGCACGAGCCCGCCGACCTGGCCAAGGTGGCTGCGGCCTGCCTGGAGTCGGCTGGCGCCGAAGCCGGGCGCCGCGGGCTGCACGTCGAGACCTCGCTCGGCCCGGCGCCGATGCTCGGCGACCCGGACCTGATTACCCGCCTGGTGGCCAACCTGGTGGACAACGCCGTGCGGCACAACGTTTCCGGCGGCACCGTCGAGATCAGCACCGCCCAGCGGGACGGCCAGGCGGTGCTGATCGTGGCCAACAGCGGGCCGGTGATTCCTCCCGGTGAGATCGGCCGGCTCATGCAGCCGTTCCAGCGGCTGGCGACCGCGCGCAGCAGCGACGGTGACGGGCACGGGCTGGGCCTGCCGATCGTCCGCGCGATCGCCGCCGCGCACGGTGCCGCGCTCGCCGCCCGGGCCCGGCGCGGCGGCGGCATGCATGTTCAGGTCGGCTTCCCGGCCTCCGGAGCTGCGGTGACCCGGCGAGAGCCACAGGCCGCCGAGGCCAGGACAGGCGTCATGGGATTGTGATGGTAGCCTTTTCCCATGGAGGCCATCATCGACCAGGCCGGCCGGGTCGTGCTGCCCAAGCCCCTCCGCGACGCGCTGGGCCTGCTGCCGGGCACGAAGGTCGACATCTCGCCGTACGGCGCCGGGGCGCAGATCCTGCCCGCCGGCCGCACGGCACGCCTGGTCGAGGAGGACGGAGTGCTCGTCGCGGCTGGTGACACACCGGTCGATGACGACGTCGTCTTCGCCCTCATCGACGCCGGCCGAAAGTGACGGTCGCCGTCGACACCAGCGTCGCCATTCCGCTGCTCGTCCGCTCACATCACGATCACGCGGCCGTGGCGCGGTGGTGGGCCGGGCAGGACATCGCGCTCACCGGTCACTCTCTGGCCGAGGCCTACTCCGTCCTCACCCGGCTGCCCGGCGACGCGCGACTGGCGCCCGCCGACGCCACCAGGCTGCTGGCCGCCCGGTTTTCTGCTCCGCTCGTGCTGGGCAGCTCGCGCACGCGCAAGCTGCCGGAGACGCTGGCCCGCCTCGGCATCGCGGGAGGCGCCGTCTATGACGCGCTGGTCGCCCTGGCCGCGAAGGAGCACGGCGCGGCCCTGGCGACCCGGGACGCACGGGCACGGGGCACCTACGACACGGTCGGCGTCACGGTGATCGTCCTAACCTGATCACGACGCCACGCGCGGGCCGGCCGCGCCGAAGTGGCGCTGCCTCACCCGGACACCGAACCGATGCCGGACCCTGGCGGGGGTGACGGGGCCACGAACCCGGGCGCGAACTCAGGGGGAATGGGGCCGCCTACCCGCTTTCCCGAGCAGGCGTCGTACGCGGCCTCGTAGGAAGCTGTGTTGGTGTCGACGCGGCCGCTCTGGATGGCCGACTGCACCGGCTGCCAGTTGATGCCGGACCCTTGCGTTGACCCCGCGGGGTCGGGGAAGTCTTCGATTCCGTGCGCGCGCATGCAATGCGCAGCCTTTACCGCGTTCCTGAGGTTCTGCTGCTGGATGTCCTGCAACTGCGTCACGCTCAGCCCGCTACCTTCGTTCGGGAGCAGCGATCGGCATTGTGCCCAGGCGTTGCGTGCTTGGGGTTTGTTCTGGGTGATCGACTCGATCTGCGAGTTATTGAAGTTTCCCTGCCCGTCGGGGGCGGGAAACTTAGGCACGCCATGCGAGCGCATGCACTTGGCGAAGGCGAGCGATTGAGTGTATGTCCCGCCGAGGAACGTGTCGGCTCCCGCCGTGCTCGTGCCGCTGCACGCCGCCAGCAGGGCGATGCCCGCCGTCGCGGCCAGAATGCCCGCCCGGCGCGGCCGCAGTCGCCGCCGCAGGCCGCGGCGGTCGCCGGAGTTGTCGTTCATCCGCGTTCTCCTCCTGTCAAGAGCGCTTCGCGCGCTGCCCGGGTCACCAGCGGCGCTATCCCTCACCGCAGGCCTTCTGCGCGGCCAGGAACTGCGGGGAGCTGGTGTCGATGTCTGACGGGAGCGGCAGTTCTTCGACTCCGCCGTTCGCCCCGCGCTGGGGATCGGGGTAGTCAGGGAAGCCGTGCGCCCGCATGCACGCGGCGGACTTCACCATGCTGTTGAGCTGCTGCTGGCTTACGGGCCTGGGGCCGCCGCCGGGGAGCAGGTGCTTGCACGACTTCATCGCGGAGGTGAACTGGGCCGTCTGTGGATCGATGCCGATGACCTGATACCCCATGAAGCTCAGCACAGTGGCCGACGAGTTGGGGGTGCTCTGCGGGTTGGCGAAGTAGAAGTTTGGCTCTCCGTGGCTGCGCATGCACCGTGCGAACAGGTCCATCTGCTGGACGCTGCTGCGGCCTGGGATTGCCGAGCCCGACGGGTGTGATCCGCCGCCGCTGCACGCCGCCGCGAGCAGGACGGTCCCGGCGAGTGCCGCGGCCAGCACGCTCGCGCGCCGCGGTGGCGCCAGCCGGGCGCGCGCCGCGCCGGTCTGCTTGGTCATCTTGCCTTCCTTCTGGTCACACGGCCGGGTGGCAGGTCTGCAGGGCGGCCTGGAACTGCGGCGAGCTGGTGTCAATGCCAGCCGGCAACGACGGCTGGACCAGGTGGCCATCCTTGACATCGGGATCCGGGTAGCCCGGGTAGCCGTGCGCCCGCATGCACGCGGCGGCGCGGACCAGGCTGCGGATCTGCGCCGCGGTCAGCGCGGGAGGAGGTCCCGTCGGGAGCCCGAGCGAGTGGTTGCACGCCTGCAGGGCCGAGCTGAGCTGGGCGCCCGGGTCCACCTGAGCGACCCACGGCCCGAGCTTGATGTAGCTGAGGCTGCTGCTGCTCGGCGCGCGGGTGAAGTAGAAGTCCGGCTGCCCGTGGCTGCGCATGCACCGCGCGAAGACATCTAGCTTCTGCACGGTCAGCTGCCCGGGCTGGGCATTCGGTGCTGACGAGTGCGAGCCGCTGCTGCACGCGGCGGCGATGAAGGTGGTGCCTGCCATGGCGGCCATGGCGGCCGCTCGGTGCAGGCCGCCGTGGCGGCGATGGCTTGCGGCGCTGTCCTGTGTCACCTGGTCGTCCTTATCCTTGGGCCGAAGGTCCCGGCGGCACCATGTTCCTGGCCGGACGTCAGATCGCCGCGCGCGTTGCGTGTGAGTTCGGTGTGAGGTACGGGGAGCAACCGGAGTCGCCGCGGGCTCACATCAAACTCGCATGCAGATCACACGGGGGATTAGCGGTGAGGTGATCCGATGACAGCCGGGAGAGGGAGCGTGCTGATGAGCGAGCTGGCGGCTGACCTGCCTGCCGATCACGGCGGGCTGCTGGTCGTCGACGACGAGCCATTCCTGCGCGACGCGGTCGCCGCGTCGCTGCGGTTCCTCGGTTTCGACGTGACCACCGCCGACAACGGCGCCGAGGCCCTGCGGCTGGCCCGGGACGGCCGGTTCGACCTGCTGGTGCTCGACGTGATGCTGCCCGACGTGGACGGCTTCGACGTGGTCCGCCGGCTGCGCCGGGACGGCAGCTGGGTGCCGGTGATCTTCCTGACCGCCCGGGACACCCAGGCGGACAAGGTGACCGGGCTCACGATCGGCGGTGACGACTACCTGACCAAGCCGTTCGGCCTGGAGGAGCTCGCGGCCCGGATCCGCAGCGTGCTGCGCCGCACCCGCCCGGACCGCGCGGGCGGGCCGGTGCTCACGTTCGCCGACATCGAGCTGGACCAGGACAGCTACCAGGTCCGCCGGTCCGGCCGGGAGATCGAGCTGTCGCCGACCGAGTTCCGGCTGCTGCGCTACCTCATGCTCAACCCGGGACGCGTGCTTACCCGGGCGCAGCTGCTGGACCACGTGTGGGACTACGACTTCGGCGGGTCGAGCACGGTCGTCGCCACGTACATCGCCTACCTGCGGCGCAAACTCGCCGCGCACGGCCCAGACGTGATCCACACCCAGCGCGGCGTCGGCTACACGCTGCGATTGCCCCGCGAGGTCAGCGTCGCGGACGGGCAGCGATGAGGCTGAGGCGGCCCCGCCGGGCCCTGCTGCGCACCCGGGTCCTGATCGGCGTGCTGCTGGTCACGCTCGTCGCGCTGGCCGCGTTCGACATCGCCGGGGTCACCGCGCTGCGCACCTACCTGACCGGCCAGACCGACTCGCAGCTGCAGAACCTCATCGGCCTGTACCGCCTGGCCAACTCGATCACGCAGAATCCGCGGCTGCAGAGCGCTGGGCTCAGCCGCCCGCCACGGGCCACCTCGCCGGCGAACTGGATCTCCACGCCGCCGAACGCGAAATTCCCGGCACAGGAACGGGAGCAACTGCGCGCGCCGTTCCTGCAGCCGTTCTCGGTTGAGCTCGTGACCGGCAAGTACGTCAAGGGGGTGTCGCCCAGCCTCACGATCAAGGGCATCGTCGTCGGCGGCGGAGGCCTGATCCCCCGGCTGGGGTCACAGAAGGATCTCGACGCGCTGGCCGCCAGCGGCCAGGCGTGGACGGCGACCAGCCTCCATGGGAACGAGCCGCTGCGGGTGCTGGCCAGGCCTGGTCCTGGCAGCAGCCTGATCGTCGCATATACCAGCCTTGATGGGGTCAACAGGACGGTCGGCCAGCTCGAGCTGATCCTGGTCATCGGCTCGGTGGCGGCGGGGCTGCTTGCCGCCGGGGGCGTTGCCTGGATCATGCGCCGCGGCCTGCGGCCGATCGAGACCATGGCGGGCCAGGCCGACGCGATCACCGCGGGCGACCTGACCAGCCGCGTTGGCCCGCAGGACCCGCGGACCGAGGTCGGCCGGCTTGGCGTGGCGCTGAACGGGATGCTCGCCCGCATCGAGGACTTCATCACCGAGCGTGAGGCCAGCCAGGAGGCCACGAGACGGTTCTTCGCCGACGCCAGTCACGAGCTGCGCACGCCGCTGGCCTCGCTGCGGGCCAACGCCGAGCTGTACCAGCAGGGCGCACTGACCGAGCGCCCCCAGGTCGACGAAGCGATGCGCCGCATCACGCTGGAGGCCATGCGGATGAGCGGGCTCGTCGACGACATGCTCCGGCTGGCCCGCCTCGACCAGCATCCCGGCCAGGATGAAGAGCCGGTCGACCTGAGCTCCGTGCTGCAAGGCTGCGTCGACCGTGCCCGCATCGCTGACCCGCAGCGCACCTGGCGCGCGACCATCGACCCTGGCATCGTGATGGAAGGCGACGAGGAGCTGCTGCGCCGGGCCGCCGACAACCTGCTGGCCAACGTCAGCACGCACACCCCGCCCGGCACTTCGGCCACGATCGTGGCCGAAGAATCCGACGGCACGGTCACGGTGCAGGTCAGCGACGACGGGCCGGGGGTCCCGGCCGGGCAGCTGCCGAGGATCTTCGACCGCTTCTATCGCGCGGCCGCCCCGTCAACGCGCCCCGGGTCGGGCCTGGGCCTGGCGATCGTCACCGCGGTCACCGCCACGCACGGCGGCTCCGCCCGCGCCGCGCTCAACCAGCCACACGGCCTGCGGGTCACCCTCACCCTGCCCTCCGCCGCACCGCTCCCCGCCGACCTCGCGAGCTAAGCACCCCGAGTGGCCCAACGACGGGCTCCAGCCCGCCTTTCGGTACATTCATACGGGGCGTTCAGGGGGGCGGGATGGCGAAACCCGAGCACTTGGTTAAATGCGGGGCGCAGCGGGCACCTTGCCGGTGAACGGCATCGCCGTTTCTGTCAGCCTTCCCCTGGAGCCCGCATGATGGCCACGCCTGCGCCGAGCCCCAGCCCCAGCCCGAGCCCGCGACCGCGTCCCCGCCCGCGGGCGGCCACCTACCGGGTGCAGCTGCACGCGGGCTTCACCTTCGACGACGCCGCGGCCATCACCGGCTACCTGGCCGAGCTCGGCGTCAGCCACCTGTACTGCTCCCCGGTGCTGCAGGCCGCGGCCGGCAGCACGCACGGCTACGACGTCGTCGACCACGGCCGGCTGAACAGCGAGCTGGGCGGTGCCGATGGTTACCGCAGGCTCTCCGCGGAGCTGACCAGCAACAACCTCGGTGAGGTGCTCGACATCGTGCCCAACCACATGGCGCTGGCCGGGCGGGCCAACGCCTGGTGGTGGGACGTGCTGGAGAACGGGCCGTCCAGCGTGTACGCCGGGCACTTTGACATCGACTGGGATCCGCCGCAGCGCAAGCTCGCCGCCACCGTGCTGATGCCGGTGCTTGGCGACCAGTACGGCCGGATCCTGGAGGCCGGGGAGCTGGTGCTGGAGCGGCAGGGCGGCTCGTTCACCGTGCACTACTACGAGCACGAGGCGCCGATCTCCCCGCGCACCCTCGGCGGGCTGCTCGGCAAGGCCGCTGCCCGGGCCGGGTCCGAGGAGCTGGAGAGCCTGGCGGTCGCGTTCAGCCGGCTGCCGCACGGCAGCCGCACCGACCGCGCGGCGGTGGTCGAGCGGCACCGGGACAAGGAGGTGCTGCGGGCCCGCCTTGCCGACCTGTGCCGGGCCCACCCCGAGGTCGCCAAGGCGATCGACGCCGAGGTCGACGCCGTGAACAACGATCCGGACGCGCTCGACGAGCTGCTCCGGGAACAGAACTTCCGGCTGGCATACTGGCGCACCGGCGCCGAGGAACTGTCCTACCGGCGGTTCTTCGACATCGAGACCCTGGCCGGGCTGCGCGTGGAGGACGAGGCCACGTTTGCCGACACCCACCGGCTGATCCTCGACCTGGTCGCCGACGGCTCGGTGAACGGGCTGCGGGTCGACCACGTGGACGGGCTCGCGGACCCCGAGGGCTACCTGATCAGGCTGCGCGACGCAACCGGCAGCGCCTACGTCGTTGTGGAAAAGATTCTGGAGGCGGACGAGGAGCTGCCGGCCACCTGGCCGGTGGCCGGGACCTCCGGCTACGAGTTCCTCAACCACGTCGGCGAACTGTTCGTCGACGCGGGCAACGAGGCGGCCGTGCGGGCCTGCTACACCCGGTTCACCGGGCTGCAGCAGGACTACGCGGACGTGGTGCACGCGGCCAAGCTCCAGATTATGCGCGAGGAGCTGGCCGCCGAGGTGGAGCGGCTGACCGGCCTGCTCGCCGACGTCTGCGAGCGGCACCGCCGCCACCGCGACCACACGCGCCGCGAGCTGCGGGAGGCGCTGCGCGAGATCATCGCGGCCTTCGGCGTGTACCGCACGTACTTCCGCGCCGGGCGCCCGGCGACGCCCGCCGACCTGGCGCACGTCGCCGAGGCGGTCGCCACGGCCACGCGGCGCTGCCAGGACCACGACGCGGAGCTGCTGCAGTTCATCGGCGACCTGACCACCGGGATCTACCCCGGCGAGGAGGAGACCAGCTTCGCGGTCCGGTTCGCCCAGGTCAGCGCGCCGGTCATGGCCAAGGGCGTGGAGGACACCGCGTTCTACCGGTACCAGCCGCTGATCAGCCTCAACGAGGTGGGCGGCGACCCGAGCCGGTTCGGCAGCGCGCCCGCTGAGTTCCACCAGGCCATGGTTCACGCGGCCCGGCACTGGCCGGAGACGATGCTGACGCTGTCCACCCACGACACCAAGCGCAGCGGCGACGTGCGCGCCAGGATCAGCGTGCTGTCCGAGCTGCCCGGAGCCTGGGAGAGCGCGGTG
>Ga0209693_10000096_pt1 | contig 32832 bp, 31 predicted proteins | sample HubBroMetageWRM3_FD_188345 | JGI IMG/M metagenome (GOLD analysis project Ga0209693, IMG submission 188345) | Warmed soil microbial communities from the Hubbard Brook experimental Forest, New Hampshire - Hubbard Brook CCASE Soil Metagenome WRM 3... | ecosystem: Environmental > Terrestrial > Soil... | reverse complement strand
TGACCGGCGCCTCGAAGCCGGGGACCAGCCGGTGGTAGGAGTTCACTGTCGGGTTCGTGAACGCCAGCAGCGACGGCGCGTGCTTGAGCAGCCCGCCGACGTAGTAGCGGCCGAGGTCGGACAGGCCCGCGTAGCCGACCTCGTCGTAGAACAGCGGCGCGCCGTCCTTCCACAGGCTCTGGTGGCAGTGCATGCCGGACCCGTTGTCGCCGAACAGCGGCTTCGGCATGAACGTCACGGTCTTGCCCGCCGCCCTGGCCACGCTCTTCACCACGTACTTGTAGAGCATCACCTTGTCGGCCGAGTGCAGCAGGCTGTCGAATTTGATGTCGATCTCAGCCTGGCCGGCGGTGCCCACCTCGTGGTGCTGCATTTCCACGGTGATGCCGCACTCGATCAGTGCCTTGACCATCTCCGACCGCAGGTCGGTGTAGTGGTCGGTCGGCGGGACCGGGAAGTACCCGCCCTTGTAACGCGGCTTGTAGCCCAGGTTGCCACCTGGCTCGTCGCGGCCGGTGTTCCAGGCGCCCTCGACCGAGTCGATGTAGTAGTAGCCCGCGTTCGGGCTGGTCTCGAACCGGGCGGAGTCGAAGATGTAGAACTCGGCCTCGGGCCCGAAGTACGCGGTGTCGCCGATGCCGCTGCCGCGCAGGTAGTCCTCGGCCTTGCGGGCGATGTTGCGCGGGTCGCGGGTGTACGGCTCGCCGGTGAGCGGGTCGTGCACGAAGAACGTGAGGTTCAGCGTCTTGTGGGTGCGGAACGGGTCGACAACGGCGGTGGTCGCGTCCGGCAGCAGCAGCATGTCCGATTCGTGAATCTGCTGGAAACCGCGGATCGACGAGCCGTCGAACATCAGGCCGTCGCTGAAGACCCCCTCGCCGAAGGACTCAGCGGGGACGGTGAAGTGCTGAACGGTGCCTGGCAGGTCGCAAAACCTGACATCGACGAATTCCACCCCCTCGTCCTGAATGAACCGCAATACCTCATCGCCGCTGGTGAACATCGCTCTCCCTTGGCCGCTGACAAGCTGGCGCGCGCCCGCGTCCGGGCGCTGCTGTGACGCTAGGCGCCCTCGATTTCCGAGCCGTATCCCCGATGTTTCGCCCATGTTACGGGCTGCGGGACAGGGCACGGCCGGGTCGGCGATATGTGCGCGGGCGGTACCTTTGGGTTCGTGGCGGAGCGACGGGTGGCCGGGAAGCCGGCGGCGGCCAAGACTGCCGGCGGCAAGACTGCCGGTAACAAGCCTGCCGGTAACAAGCCTGCCGGCGGCAAGCCGGCGCGGGACAAGCCGGCGCCGGACAAGTCGGCCGGAGGAAAGCAGGCGCCGGGCACATCGGCGGGGGGCGCCAGCGGGTACCCGGGGCAGCGGTTCGGGCTGCCCCAGTCGGGTCCCAGGTCCGTCGCGGGGGTGGCCAGGCGGCTGGGCTCGCTGATGATCGACTGGGTGATGGCCGCCCTGATCGCCCTGGCCGTGCTCGGCGACAAGAACCAGGCCAGCGTGCAGTACCTGACCCTGGCGATCTTCGCGGGCGAGATCTGGCTGCTGACCGCGCTGACCGGCTTCACGGTCGGCAAACGGCTGCTGGGCATGCGGGTGGTCCGGCTGGACGGCCAGCCGGTCGGCTTCTTCCGGTCCCTGATCAGGACGGTCCTGTTCCTGCTGGTGGTGCCGGCGCTGGTGCTCGACGCCGACCTGCGCGGCCTGCACGACAAGGCGGCAGGCACGATCGTGATCCGGGTCTGAGCGGGCAGGCTCAGCGGAATCGTGCTCAGCGGAATCGTGCTCGGGGGACTCGTGCTCAGGCGCAACCGAGCTCGGCGCAACCGAGCTCGGCGCAACCGTGCTCAGCGGAACTTTGGCCGCGGCGCCTTAGGCATCCGCCCGGTCTTCGGCATCGGGCCCTTCGGCATCTGCAGCGACTGGGGCAGCGCCTTCAGCCGGTAGTTGAGGTCGGCGACCGCGGGGCCCTTGAGGTTGCGCGGCAGCTTCATGAGATGCCGCTGCAGCTTGCGGATCGGGATCTGGCCTTCCTCGTCGCCAACCTGGATCGTGTAGATCGGGAGCTCGTCGAAGGTGATCCGGGCGACCCGCTTCTTCTCCGCGGCCAGCAGGCCGGGCAGCCGGCTGGGCGAGCCCTCGCCGACCAGGATCACGCCGGGCTTGCCGACGGTCCGGTGCACCACGTCCATGTTCCGGTTGGCTGCGATCGCCGGCGTGACGGTCCAGCTGCCGCGCATGCTCTGCAGGATCGCGGCGGCGGCGCCCGGCTGCCCGGCGAGGGCCGAGTACTGCGCCGACTGGGCGTACCGGCCGAAAAGGATCATCGCTGCGGCGATCCCGCCCAGCAGGCCGAGCGGGATGAGGAAGTACAGGCCGGTGAGCACCGCGATGACCACGACGATCGCGATGATCCCGATGCCGGTGCCGATGACGATCGGCAGCGCCTTCGGGTTGGCCTTCCGGATAATCCCGGCAACCATGCGGATCTGCTTGATCCGGCCCATCGAGGTCGGATCAGCCGCGTTCCGCTTATCCTTCTTCGACGCCGCACCTGACGCCTTATTCACCATGGTGGTGAGGATACTGTGCTGGCGCCGCAGCGACGAACCCCCGCACCCCTAGGCCAATTCGGCAGTGGTGGCGGGCCTGGCTACGCCGGTGCTGGGCTGCGCCGCAGGGCTACGCCGGAGCCGGGCTACGCCGGAGCCCGGTTGCTCACCGCCTGCCGGTACAGCTGGCCCGCGCGGTAGGACGAGCGCACCAGCGGCCCGGCCATCACCCCGGCGAAGCCGAGCTGCCTCGCCTCGTCGCCCAGCTCATCGAACTCCTCAGGCGGCACCCACCGGTCGACCGGGTGATGCCGCACCGATGGCCGCAGGTACTGGGTGATCGTGAGCAGGTCGCAACCTGCCGCGCGCAGGTCGGCCATTGCCGCGCTGACCTCGGTGCGCTCTTCGCCCATGCCGAGGATCAGGTTGGACTTCGTGATCAGCCCGGCCTCGCGGGCCCGGCTCAGCACCTCGAGCGATCGCTCGTAGCGGAATCCCGGGCGGATCCGCCGGAAGATTCGCGGCACGGTCTCGATGTTGTGCGCCAGCACCTCGGGACGGGCGGCGAACACCTCGCCGAGCTGCTCGGGTATCGCGTTGAAGTCGGGGATCAGCAGCTCCACGCCGCAGCCGGGCACCGCGGCGTGGATCTCGCGGCAGGTCTGGCCGTACAGCCAGGCTCCGCCGTCGGGCAGGTCGTCCCTGGCCACGCCCGTGACGGTGGCGTAGCGCAACCCCATCGTCGCCACCGACTCGGCGACCCGCCGGGGTTCGTCGAAGTCCAGCGGCTCCGGCTTGCCGGTGGCGATCTGGCAGAAGTCGCACCGCCTGGTGCACTGATCGCCGCCGATCAGGAACGTCGCCTCACGGTCTTCCCAGCACTCGAAGATGTTGGGACAGCCGGCCTCCTCGCAGACCGTGTGCAGTCCCTCGCGCTGTACCAGCTGCTTCAGCGCGGTGTATTCGGGCCCGGTGCGCAGCCGGGTCTTGATCCACGGAGGCTTGCGTTCGATCGGCGTCTGGCTGTTGCGCGCCTCGAGCCGCAGCATCCGGCGTCCTTCGGGTGCGAGTACCACGCTCCCAGCCTAACGGGGTTGCCGGGTTGGTCTGCAGGCGCAGACTCGGTTCCGGTAGCGCCTCGCAGGTGAGCACTTGCTCAGCCTGGCATGTCATGCCTGGCACGCCGGCGATCACTGGCGGTTCACTCATCCGCCGCTGGGCGTGATATCTCAGTTTCGCGGCCGGCCAGCACGGGCCCCACCACCGTGATCCCAGCACTCACGGCCAGCCATACTCTGATATGGTGTTTGTATGGCCACCAGGAAGGTCACTATCACTCTGGACGAGAAGCTAGCCGACGCAATGAGCAGCGCGGCTCGCGAGGCGGGCATTCCGCTGTCCCGGCTGATTGCAAGCGCGGCCGAGCGCGAGATGCGGCTTAGCCTCGGCCGGCGGGTGCTGGCTGAGTGGCAGGAAGAGCATGGCGCCTTCACGCCTGAAGAACTTGCGGCCGCCAGAGCCGAGATCGCGGCGGCGGACCTGGAGCACGTCCAGGAGAAGCGGGCGGCTGGCGCGGCATGACTCAGCCCCACCTCTACGATGCGGGTGCGCTGATCGCCATCGACAAGAACGACCGGCGTATGTGGGCGCGCTATCAGGTCGCCGTGGACGACGGCCGCGACGTCCGGATACCCGCGGCTGTCGTCGGGCAGGCGTGGCGCGACTCACGCCGACAGGTGCGCCTCGGCCAGTTTCTGGCTGGCTGCCAAGTCGATCCCGTCGGGCTCGAGACCGCCAAGGCGGCAGGGATCCTCTGCGGGCGGGCCGGGACTTCCGACGTGGTCGACGCGACTGTAGTGGTGATGGCCGCGGCGACGGGCGCGGTCATCTGGACATCCGACCCGGAGGACGTCAAGGCGCTGGCGGATGCATCGGGCGCGAGGCCGGCGCTGGTCATCCGCGCAGTGTGACCGCCTGCACATGGTCGGGACAGGGCAGCTGATACTCGCCGGTCGCCTTCGGGCTCGGGTCTATCGCACGGGGCAGTCAGAACGGACAGCGGCACCTCGCCGTGACGATTGCCGCCGCGAGGCAGGCCGTACGGGCTGCCGGGAACAGCATCAGTGCCGCGCCCATGCGAAAGAGCAGGGTGAGCGCGGCACTGACATGGCTGGGCGCGGTTAGCCCCCGTACTGGCTCGCTGTCGGCGCGGTGTTGGTGCTGGTGATGGACAGGTAGAGGTCCAGGTACGTGCCCTGCGGGCCGATGCCGCCGGTTTCCAGGACGGTCGCGGTCGCCGGGTTCTCGTAGACGGTGATCGTCTCGCCGAGCGAGTCGGTCCGGCTGATCTTGACCGCGGCCCGGCCGTCAGCGTCGGTGGCGGCCGGGTTGACCTGGACGCCGGGCGTCTGCTCCAGCACCGTGAAGAGCGCGGCCTTCAGGGCCGGGCCGACGAGCGGGTTCCAGAGCATGTCCGTGGCCTGGCTGAACACGATGTCGTCGTCGGTCAGGCCCGGCGCCTGCACGGGCACGGCGATGTCCTTCTTCTTCGCCAGGGCCGGGGGCAGCTTCGCCAGCTGCTGCCGCTCCCAGGCCTGGAACTGCTTCATCTGCTGCTGGTTCTGCTGGACCAGCAGCGCCCGCAGCGCGGCCGGGCTGGTCGGCATCTGGGCGAAATCGGCCGCCGTCGGCGAGTCGTTCTTCGCCTCGGGCAGCTGCGCCGGGATGCCAGGGCCCTGCTGGAATGTCCAGACGTCGCCGGTGAGGCTGTCCAGGACGCTGGTGCGCGAGACTCCGCCGCTTTGCCGTTCCTTCATCACGACGTAGCGGCCGGACAGCGGCGAGCTCTTCGCGGCTACCGTGCTCAGGTTGCGCAGCGTGATCTGGTCGGCGGTCAGCCGGATGCCCGGGCCGCTCTGGCTCGCGCTGGCCGACCCGCGGCCGCCGGTCGGTGCCGCTGCCCCGGAGGCGATGACGCCGAACGCGGTGCCGGCCGCCGCGCCGGTCACGGCCAAGCCCAGGGCCCGGCGCCGGACCGTGCGCCGGCGGTGCCGGGCGGCGATGCCGGCCGCGACGCCGCCGGGGGCGTGCAGGTCGGCGGTCGATCGCTGCATCAGGTCGCGCAGCGCCTGCTCGTGAAGCATGGACATGACAAGCTCCCTTTCCTGGTGCGAGTGCTGGAGTCAGGGCCGCCGGCCTAGTCCGGGCAGCCGGCGGAGGAGAACAGCTCAGCTATGCCCGGCTCGGCCCGGAGGCGGCTGATGGCGCGCGAGGCGGTGCTCTTGACCGTGCCCGGCGAGACGCCGAGCAGGGCGGCGACCTCGGCCTCGCTGCGGTCATCGAAGTAACGCAGGACGACGATGGCCCGCTGCTGCGGCGCCAGCGTGCCGAGCGCCGCCAGCAGGGCCGGCCGCAGTTCGACCGCAGCCAGCCGGTCGCCGGACCGCGGGTCGCTGCTGTCGGCCGCCGGGTACAGGCTGAGCTCGCGCGGTCGGCGCTGCTGCGACCGGGCCCGGTCGACGACGATGTTGTGCAGGACCCGGCGGCAGAACGCGCCGGGGTTGTCGACCTTTGCCCAGCGGGCTGCGAGCCGTTCCAGGGTCTCCTGGTAGACGTCTTCGGCGGCGTGCCGGTCGGAGGTGAGCAGCGTGGCGATCCGCAGCAGAGTGTCACCGGACTCGCGGACGAACTCCTCGAACGCCCTGGCCTGCTTCCTGTCCACCTGGTCTCCTGCCTGTCGCCGTCACCTGACTAGACGACGGGCAGCGCCCGCGCGTTGAGTCCGAGACTTTGCCGCGGGCCCGGCGAGGCTAGGACATCAGCGTTGCCGTGTTGCTGTCAGGACGGGAGAAACGTGGTGCCCGCAGGCTGAGACGGCTGATGCCGCGGCCCGCGCCGTCATGAACCGCTCGCGCGGAACACCCGGGTCGATGTGACGCGGGACGCCCGCGTCCGGAAGCATGGGAGACATGGCAACGCAGTTTGACCCAGCATCGGGGACGCGCGACTTCCTCGCCGATGACGTCGCCAAGCGGGAGCGCGCGTTCGACGTGATCCGCACGGTGTTTGCCCGCTACGGGTTCGAGCCGCTGCAGACCCCGGCGTTCGAGCGCCTTGACGTGCTGATGGGCAAGTATGGCGAGGACGGCGACAAGCTCGTTTTCAAGATCCTGCGCCGCGGCGAGCACGAGGCAACGGGCGAGGCGGACCTGGCGCTGCGTTACGACCACACGGTGCCGCTGGCCCGGGTGGCCGCGGCGTACGGCAGCCGGCTGCCGTCGCCGTACAAGCGGTACGTGCTCGGCCCGGTGTGGCGCGCCGAGCGGCCGGGCAAGGACCGCTATCGCGAGTTCGTGCAGTGCGACCTGGACACGCTCGGCTCCGCCTCGCCGCTTGCGGACGCGGAAGTGCTCTGCGCCCACCACGACGCGGTGGCCGAGCTCGGCATCGCAGACTTCCAGGTCGAGCTGAACTCCCGCCGGGTGCTGGCCGGCCTGCTGGAGGCGTTCGGCGTGCCAGCCGATCTCGGCTCCGGCGTGCTGATCACCCTCGACAAGCTGGACAAGCTGTCGCCCGCTGCGGTCGTCGCCGAGCTCACGGGGCGCGGCCTGGCCGAGGGCACGGCCGGGGAACTGGTCACGGCGATGACCGCGCCGGACGCGACCGAACGGATCCGGGCCGCGCTGCAGAAGAGCGAGGAAGGCGCGGCGGGCCTCGACGACGTGGACAACGTGCTGTCCCTGGTGTCGCTGCAGGTCCCGGCCGGGCGGGTCCGCTTCACCCCGCGCCTGGTGCGCGGGCTGAGCTACTACACCGGGCCGATCTGGGAGCTGACGGCTCCGGGCGTGGCTGGGTCGATGGGCGGGGGCGGCCGCTACGACCACCTGATCGCCCAGCTCGGCGGGCCCGACGTGCCCGCGACCGGAACCTCGCTCGGGGTTGAGCGGATTCTCTCGCTGCTGCCGGACGACGATGCGGGTCAGCGGGGCCGCCTCGACGTGGCGGTCACGGTCATGGGCGAGGAGCTCGCTGCGGCGTCGTTCGACTTCGCCGCTATCGCGCGCGGCGCTGGCCTGCGGGCCAGCGTCTACCTCGGCTCGTCCGGCAAGCTCGGCAGGCAGCTCAAGTGGGCCAGCGACCAGGGGGCCCGCTGGTGCCTGATCTACGGCAGCACCGAGGCGGAAGCGGGCACGGTCACCGTCCGTGACCTGCGCAGCGGTCAGCAGGAAGCGGTGCCAATCGGTGACCTCGGCGCGAATCTCTCGGTGCGCGCGGCCGCGGAACAGGGCCGCCAATGACCACCAGCAACTTCATCGACCACGACACCTGGTTCGCGCAGCTGCCCGGCGTCGTGGTGTCCGCCGGGGCGCTGATCAGCGATCCTGGCGGGCGGATCCTGCTGGTTAAGCCCAACTACCGGGATCACTGGACGCTGCCGGGCGGCATCTGCGAGCACGGTGAGCCGCCGCACGCCGGCTGCGCCCGGGAGGTCGCCGAGGAGATCGGCCTGGACCTTCCGATCGGCGCACTGCTGGCCATCGACTGGTCTCAGCCATACGGCCGGGAAGCCAGGCCGATCATGCACTTCATCTTTGACGGCGGGACGATCGCCGACGGCGAAGGCATCGTGCTGCAGGCCGAGGAGCTCGACGAGTTCAGCTTCGTCGCCCCCAGCGAGGCGGCCGGTTACCTGGCGCCGTTCGGTGTGCGCCGGGTGCAGGCCGCGCTCGGCGCACGCGCCGCGGGCAGATGCGTTTACCAGCCGACGCAGGCTAGCTGACCGCGACAGTCAGGCGCTCTGGATCGGTTCCGGTAACGCTGCGCCACCGGCTGGCCCCGAGTACGTCGGCGATATGGCGTTCGACCACATCGAGCACGTCGGCGACCGTGATGTGCCTGCCAGACTCCGCCGACAGGGTGGTCACGGTCGCGTCCCGGATCCCGCACGGCACGATGCGGTCGTACCAGGACAGGTCGCAGTCGCAGTTCAGCGCGAAGCCGTGCATGGTCACGCCCCGGGAGACCCGGATGCCGATCGCGCCGACTTTCCGGTCCTGCCCGCCGTCTGAGCCGCAGAACCAGACCCCGCTGCGCCCTTCGACGCGCTGCGTACGCACCCCGAAGTCGGCACAGGTGCGGATCAGCGCCTCTTCGATCGTCCGCACGTAATTGATCACGTCGACCGGCTCGCCGAGCCTGACGATCGGGTACCCGACGAGCTGCCCGGGACCGTGCCAGGTGATCTTCCCGCCGCGGTCCACGTCGATCACCGGGGCGCCCGGGTCCCCGGCCGGCCGGTCGAGCTCGTCGGTCCGCTTGCCCGCCGTGTAGACCGGCGGGTGCTCGAGCAGCAGGCAAGTGTCGGGAATGTCGCCGCGCACCCGGCGCTCGTGCAGGTCCCGCTGCAGATCCCAGGCCTGCTGGTAGGGGACCGCATCGGGGCCGAAGCCGGCCCGGGCGAAAATCAGCTCGCGCTCCATGGACTACAGCTTACGAGCCCGATCCGTGCCGTCCGGCATGCGTCATAGCCCCAACCTGCGGGCATGCATGGGGAAGAACCCCGGTTTGACCTGGGTTCCAGCCTGGTGGGAGCGGTAAGGAGGCCAGCCGTTGTTCGACGAGGCCGAGCTGAGGCGGATGAGCCCGAAGGAGCGCGCCAGGCTCATGCAGGCGCTGGCGTGCCTGGACATGCCGCGGCTGGCGAACGCGGGGAACCCGCGACGGCGCAGGCTGTTCCTGATCGGGACCATCGTGTGCTGTGTGGCCCTTGCCGCGTGGATCGGCGTGCTCGTGGTGACGCTGCCGCGGTTCTACCGGGCCGGCGACTGGCGCGGCGCGTGGGTCGGCTTCGACCTCGCCGAGCTGCTCGCGTTCGCGGCGACCGCCTGGGCCGCGTGGCGCGGCAGGCAGGTGCTGATCATGTGCCTGCTGGTGCTGGCCACGCTGCTGCTGTGTGACGCGTGGTTCGACGTGACCCTGGACGTCCGCACCAGCGGCTTCCTGTTCAGCCTGCTCTCTGCGCTGCTGATCGAGATCCCGCTGGCGGTTGCCGCGATCCTCGCGGCCAGGCGCCTGCTGCGGCTGACCATCGGCCGGATCCGGAGCCGGGAGGGGCTGCCGGGACCGGTGCCGCCGCTGTGGCGGATCCCGCTGTTCGGGTACCAGCAGGACGGGGTGCTGCACGACCCGGTTCCGCCCGCGTCAGCGCACGGCCAGCGGGGAGAGAACGCGCTGCGTTAGTGCTGCGGCGAGCGCGCCGACGCTGCGTTGGTGCTGCGGCGAGCGGGCGGCGTTATGTCAGTTCTGCCGCGAGCGCACCGGCGATGCCGGGGTAGCGGAACGCGAAGCCAGCCTCCTGCAGCCGCCGCGGCAGCACCCGCGTGCTGCCCAGCAGCTCGCCGGAGAGCTCACCGAGCCCGGCGCGCAGCACCGGGGCCGGGACCCGCAGCAGCGCCTTGCGCCGCAGCACCCGGGCCAGCTCGGCGGTGAGCTCCGCGTTGGTCGCCGGCACCGGCGCGGTCAGGTTCACCGGGCCTTCGATGTCGGCGTGATCGAGCAGGAACCTGACCGCGGCCACGTGGTCGGTCACCGAGATCCAGCTGATGAACTGCGTGCCGGGCCCGATTCTGGCACCGAGCCCGAACCGGAACAGTGGCACCAGCGGCCCGAGCATCCCGCCGTTACGGGATAGCACGATGCCGGAGCGCAGGTTCACGACGCGCACGCCGGCCTGGCTGGCGGACCTCGCCGCCGCCTCCCAGTCGCGGACCAGATGCGCCAGAAAGCCGGTTCCTGCGGGCGCCGACTCGTCCACCTCGCGCGTGCCGGTGTCGCCGTACCAGCCGATTGCGGAGCCGGACAGCAGCACCGGCGGCGGGCTGGCGGCCTTGCCGATGGCGGCGACCAGCGCCTTGGTGCTCTGGATCCGGCTGGAGCGCAGCTCAGCCTTCCTGGCCTTGGTCCACAGGCCGCCGGCGACCGGCGCCCCGGACAGGTGGACCAGCCCGTCGAGCCCCTCCAGGGCGGCCGGATCGAGTCCGCCGGCCGGATCCCGCGGGTTCCACGCGATCTCGTCAGGCCCCCGCGGCGAGCGCCGGACCAGCCGGATGACCGTGGTTCCGTCTCGCTGGAGATCGGCGGCCAGCGCTGACCCGATCAGCCCGGACGATCCGGTGATCGCGACCCGCATGGACCCCCCAGTTACAGCCCAAGTTCGGTCTCGAACGCGCCTTCTTCTAGCCGTTCCTTGATCGTTACGAGGAACCGAGCGGCGTCGGCCCCGTCCACCAGCCGGTGATCGTAGGTGAGGGCCAGGTAGACCATAGACCGCACCGCGATGACCTCGCCGAGCGCCGGATCCTCCACGACCACGGCGCGCTTGACCACGGTACCGGTGCCAAGGATGCCGACCTGCGGCTGGTTGATGATCGGCGTGTCGAACAGCGCGCCCCTGCTGCCGGTGTTGGTGAGCGTGAACGTGCCGCCGGACAGGTCGTCCGGGCCAACCTGCCCGGCCCGGGTCCGCGCCGCGAGGTCGGCGATCTTCCTGGCCAGCCCGGCGATGTTGAGGTCGCCGGCCTTGCGGATGACCGGGACCATCAGGCCGCGCTCGGTGTCCACCGCGATGCCCAGGTGCTCCGCGTCGTGATAGGTCACCTGCCCGTCGGCGGTGTCGATGATCGCGTTGAGCTTCGGGTGGACCTTGAGCGCCTCGACCGTGGCCAGCGCGAAGAACGGCAGGAACGACAGCTTGACGCCCTCCCTGGCCTCGAATCCGGCCTTGGCGCGGTCTCTGAGCCTGGCGATCGCCGTGACGTCCGCCTCGACCACGGTGGTGAGCTGGGCCGAGGTCTGCAGCGACTCGACCATGCGCTGCGCGATGACCTGGCGAGACCGCGACAGCTTCTCGGTCCGGCCGCGCAGGCTGGACGGCACGATCGCGGGCCGTCCGGTATCGGCGGCCGGTGCCGTGGCCGCTCTCGGCGCCGCGGCTGGTGCCGCTGCCGGAGCTGCGGGCGCCGCTGCCGGCGGCGCTGCGGCGGGAGCAGCCGCCTGCTGGGGTACCTCGGGCGGCGGGCCGGCCTGCTGCGGTACCGCGACCGGCTGGGGCTCCTGGGTGCCGCGCCGCGTCCGGGCGGCGTCCAGGACGTCCTGCTTGCGGATCCGCCCGCCGACCCCGGTGCCGGTTACGGTCCCCAGGTCGATCCCGTGCTCTGCGGCGAGCTTGCGCACGAGCGGCGTCACGTAGGGTCCGTCAGCGCCGGACGTGAGCTGCGGGCCAACGCCGTCGGCTTCCTGCGTGCCCGCGGGCTGCCTGGGCTCCGGCTCCTGCACCGGCGCGGCTTCCTGCACCGCCGCAGGCGCGGGCTGCTCCTGCACCGCCGCAGGCGCGGGCTGCTCCTGCGGCGCGGCCGGCGCCTCGGCCGCGGGCTGCTGCGGCTGGGGCGGCTCGGGCTGGTAGGCGGCGGCCGGCGGCGGCGCTTGCTGCTGGTACGGCTCCTGGTAGCTGGGCGCGCCGTATCCGTTGGCCGCGACCGGTGCCTGTGCCTGTGCCGCCGGAGCCTGCGGGGCTGGTGGCAGGGCTTCCAGGGCTGGTGCGGGGGGCTCTGGAGCCTCGGCCGCTGGGGCTGCTGCCTCGGCCGCGGGGGCCTGGGCTGGAGCGGGCGCCTCTGGCTCGGCGGCGGGCGCCGCGGCGGGCGCGCTGGCCGCCGGCGATGCCAAGCTGGCCGCCGCGCCCTCCTCGTCGATGATGGCGAGCTCGGCACCGACCGCGACCGTCTCGTCCTCGGCGACCGTGATCCCGCGCAGGATGCCCGACACCGGCGAGGGGATCTCGGTGTCGACCTTGTCCGTGGACACCTCGAGCAGCGGCTCGTCGGCCTCGACTCGCTCGCCTTCCTGCTTCAGCCACCGGGTGACTGTGCCCTCGGTGACGCTTTCACCGAGCTGTGGCATGGATACCGAGACCGACATGGCTTCCGGCGCTCCTTATGAGTGGAAGTGGAGGGGCTTGCCGGCGAGCGCCAGGTGCGCCTCGCCGATCATCTCGGACTGGGTGGGATGCGGGTGGATGAGCTGCGCGACCTCGGCCGGCACCGCCTCCCAGTTGTAGATCAGCTGGCCCTCGGCGATCAGCTCGCCAACCCGGGCGCCGACGAGGTGAATGCCCAGCACCGGGCCGCCGCCCTCGGTGGCGATGACCTTGGCCGCGCCACCGGTCTGCAGGATCTGGCTCTTGCCGTTGCCGGCCAGGTCGTAGATGACCTCGGTGGTCTTGATGCCGCGCTCGGCCGCGACCGCGGAGGTGATGCCCACCGACGCGACCTCGGGGTCGCTGTAAGTCACCCGGGGGACGCCGTCGTAGTCAATGGGCGTGACCGGCAGCTCGGCGAGCCGCTCGGCGACCATGATTCCCTCGGCGAAGCCGACGTGCGCCAGCTGCGGGCCGGGAATGAGATCGCCGACCGCGGAGATCGTCGGGACGCTCGTCCGGCAGTATTCGTCCACGGTGACGAAGCCGCGATCGGTGGCCACGCCGGCGTCCTCGTACCCGAGGCCGGCCGAGACCGGTCCTCGGCCGACGGCGACCAGCAGCAGCTCGGCGTCGAGCGTGGTGCCGCCCTCGAGGGTGACCGTGACGCCGGCGTCGGAGGGTTTCACGCTCTCGAACCTGGCACCGAGCTTGTAGCCGATGCCGCGCCGGCGGAACGCCCGCTCGAGCAGCTTGGAGCTGGACTCGTCCTCGGGCGGCAGCAGGTGCGGCAGCATCTCGACGATCGTCACCTCGGCGCCGAACGAACGCCAGATGCTCGCGAACTCGACCCCGATCACGCCGCCGCCGAGGATGATCGCGGACGCCGGCACGCGGTCGAGCTCGAGAGCCTGATCGCTGGTGATCACCCGCTGCCCGTCGATGTCGATCCCGGGCAGGCTCCGCGACTCCGAGCCGGTGGCCAGGACCACGTGGGCGCCCTCGATCAGCGTGTCGCCGACCTGAACCTGGGTGGGCGAGACCAGCCGCCCCTCGCCGTCGATGACGTCGATGTGCCTGCTGCCGATCAGCCCGACCAGGCCTCGCCACAGCCGGGTGACGACCTTGTCCTTGTAGCCGTTGACCCCGGCCATATCGATGCCCTCGAGCGTGGTCTTGACGCCGAACGAGGCGCTGTCCCTGGCGTGGTCGGCGAGTTCGGCCGCGTGCAGCAGCGCCTTGGTCGGGATGCACCCCCGGTGCAGGCAGGTCCCGCCGACCTTGCCCTTCTCGATCAGCGCCACGCGCTTGCCGAGTTCGGCCGCGCGCAGCGCGCAGGCGTAACCGCCGCTGCCGCCGCCGAGAATCACAATGTCGTAGCCGGCCTGGTCCGCCACGATGAGCTCCCTTTCAAAAGTCTGCTGCCTACAGGCGCCCGTCCGCGACGTCCAGTGCGACCTGGACGAGCAAGCGGACGGCCGCGCCCGTTCCGCCCTTCGGGGTATACCCATAGGGCTCGCCCTCGTGGTACGCGGGCCCGGCGATGTCCAGGTGCGCCCAACGCACACCATCGGGCACGAATTCCCGGAGGAACAAACCGGCGACGAGCATGCCACCGCTCCGCTCCTGCGAGACGTTCGCTATGTCGGCCACCGGGGAGTCGAGCCCCTTGCGCAGTTCCTCGGGCAGCGGCATCGGCCATGCGCCCTCGCCGGCCCTCTTGGCGGCGTCCACGACCCCGTCCAGCACCGCGTCGTCATTGGCCATCACGCCCATGATCCTGGGGCCGAGCGCGATCAGCTGCGCGCCGGTCAGGGTGGCCACGTCGATCAGCAGGTCGGGGGAGTCGGCGGCGGACCTGGCCAGCGCGTCGGCCATCACCAGGCGCCCTTCGGCATCGGTGTTCAGCACCTCGACGGTGCCGCCGCCGAAGATGGTGATCACGTCGGACGGTCGCTGGGCCGTGCCGCTCGGCATGTTCTCGGCCATGCACAGGTAGCCGACGACGTTGACCGCGGGGCCGAGCTTGGCGACGGCCGACACGGCGGCCAGCACGGCCGCGGCGCCGCCCATGTCGGACTTCATCGCCTCCATCGACTTCGGCGGCTTCAGCGACAGCCCGCCGGAGTCGAACGTGATGCCCTTGCCGACCAGTACCACGGTCTTGGCCGCATCCGGGTGCGCGTAGGCCAGGCGCACCAGCCGCGGCGGGTGCACCGAGCCCTGGCCGACCCCGGTCAGGCCGCCGTAGCCGCCGTCTGCGAGCGCCTTATCGTCCAGGACCTCGACGTCCAGCCCGGCCGCGCCGGCCACCCGCTCCGCCTCCGCGGCGAACGTGGCCGGGTACAGATCCGAGGGGCTGGTGTTGACCAGGTCGCGTACCAGCGTCATGGCGTCGGCCAGCACTCGCGCGCGGGCCGCGGCGCCCGCAGTGTCGCCGCCGAGCAGGATCACGTCGGTGTCCTGCTTCTTGCCGGTGTACCGGCCGAACGTATAGCCGCCGAGCAGCGCGCCGAGCGCCACCGCCTCGGCCTCCGCGCCGTCGCGTGCGGGCAGCGCGAGCGCGACCCGCAGCGACTTGCCATTGGTGAGCGCGCGGACCGCGGCGCCGGCCGCGCGGCGCAGGGCCTCGCCGTCGAACGGCGCCGGGCCGTCGGCGGGCGAGCCGATGCCGACCGCTGCGATCAGCGGCGCCGTCAGCTTCCCGGCCGACGCGATCTTGGTCACTTCCTCTGCCTTGCCGGTGGCGCCCAGCGCGGCCAGGGTCTCGGCGAGGTTTCCGCCGAGGGCGGCGTCTACCTCCTCGGCACCTGGAGCCGGCACCGGCCCGTCGGGTCCCTGGGCCACGCCGACGATGATGGCGTCGGCCTTGGCGTCGCGGGGTGATTCCTGGCTGGTACGCAACGTCGTTGTCACGGACACGAGCCTAGTGCCTGCCCGGCCGGGCCGATCACAGGCTGCTGGGCCTAGCCCGGGAAGACGTGGCAGCCGCCGGGCTCGAGCCTGAGCCCGACCGATTCGCCCCGCGCCGCCCGCGTCTGCGCGAACACCCCGGTCAGCCGGCCCGACCCCGGAAGGTCGACGGCGTGCTCGTAGCCCCGGCCACGGAACGCGACATCCGCCACCACCCCGGTGAGGTGATGCTCGTCGGCCAGCCCGCTCACCAGCCGCACACCGGTGGGGCGGATCATGAGCAGCGCCGAAGGCCCGGCGCCGGGACCGGCGGGCGCGCGGACCCGCAGCGGCCGGGCACCGTTGGCGCCGGGCGGTTCAATCTCCACCAGCCCGTCCCCGACCGAGCGTATGCGCACCGGCAGCTCACCGGACAGCCCGGTGAACCTGGCCACGAACGGGGTCGCCGGGCTCGTATAGATCTCCTCCGGCGTGCCGGCCTGCACCAGCCTGCCCTGGTGCAGCACGCCGACGCGGTCGGCCAGGGCGAACGCCTCGGCCTGGTCGTGGGTGATGTAGATGGTCGTGGCCGCGGCACCGCGGACCAGGGAGGAAATCTCAACCCGCATCCGCTCCCGCAGGTCGGCGTCGAGGTTCGACAGTGGCTCATCGCACAGGATGAGGCCGGTGTCGGCGACCAGGGCCCGGGCGAGCGCGACCCGTTGCTGCTCGCCGCCGGACAGTTGGTTGGGGTACCGGTCGGCCAGGGATCCGAGGCCGACCCGGTCGAGCATCAGCCGGGCGCGCGCCCGGCACTCGGCGCGGCCGTGGCCGCGGCGGCGCAGCGCGAACGCCACATTGTCGGTGACCGTCAGGTGCGGCCACAGGGCGTAGTCCTGAAAGACCATGGACAGATCGCGCCGGTCCGGCGGCACGTGCAGCGAGCCGTCGGCGACGGTTGCCCCGCCGATCGCGATCCGGCCGGATGTGATCCGCTCAATGCCCGCCAGGCAGCGCAGCAGCGTCGTCTTCCCGGATCCGGACGGCCCGAGCAGCACCACGAACGTGCCTGGCCCGACGTCGAGACCGACGTCGCTCAGCGCCTCGGTGCCGCCCGGGTAGACCTTGGTCAGCCCGTCGATCGTGATCCGCTCAGCCACTCCTCGCACCTCCGATCCTGCGCCAGCCGGCCGGCGCCAGCAGCCGGTAACCGCCGAGCACCACCGCGACGGCGAGCATCGCGACGGCCACCGCCAGGACGGACTGGGCCATGCCGACGCCGAAGTGGTAGTTGCCGAGGTTGTCTTGGATCGCGACCGAGGCCGGCGGCGAGCCAGGCGCGTAGAGCAGCTGGGAGATCGGCAGCTCGAGGAACACGCCGCAGAACGTGAGCAGCCAGGCCATCACCAGCGGCCGGGAGACCACCGGCAGCACGCCCCGGGCCCACGCGGTGAGCTCGCCGCTGCCGTGCGTCCGCGCCGCGTCCTTCAGCGACGGCTGGAGCTGCGAGACCGCGCCCATCAGCACCCGGGAGCTGGTCGGCAGGCTCGACGCGATGTACGCGATCACCAGCAGCGTCGTTGTCTGGTAAAGGTCGACGCCCAGCCGGGACATCACCGGCAGGTTGTAGAAGAAGATGTAGCCGGCCGCGAAGACCACGCTCGGCAGCGCGATCGCGGACAGCAGCAGGAAGTCGAGAACCCGGGATGACGTGCCCCGCCGCTGGGCGAGCAGCCAGGCGGCGATGAACCCGCCGGCCACGGTCACCGACGCGCCGATGATCGCGTACACCAGCGACCGTTCCAGCGGCCCGAACTGCCCCGAGGCGTGCAGCACGGCACGGTAGTTGAACAGGGTCAGCGAGAACGAGCCGCCGTAGTCGGCGAGCAGCGACCCGCTCACCGCGCCGAAGCCGGGCACGCCGATGGCCACCACGTAGAACAGCGCGACCCCGGCGGCCGCGCAGACCGCGCCCGGCCGCGACAGCTGGCGCCGCACAGCCTGCCTGGTCCGTCCGGACAGCATCTGGTAGGAACGCCCGCGCAGCGCCCTGGCCTGCAGCGCGAGCGGGATGGCCACGGCGGCGACCAGCAGGCAGCCCATGGCCGAGGCGGCCGGGAAGCTCGGCGGAAAGTTGTCAATGGCCTGGTACAGCTGGTACGTGGCGAGGGAGAAGTTGGAGTTGTACGCGAGCGTGGCCGCGACCCCGAAGTCGCTGATCGACTCCGCGAACCCGATCGCCAGCGCGGACCAGATCGCCGGGGCGAGCATCGGCAGGATCAGCCGCAGCGCCCCGATCCGGCCGGCGCCGTGTACCCGCGCGGCGTCCTCGAACTCCTGCCCCAGTCCGGCCAGCCCGGCGGTGACGGCAAGGAACGAGAACGGCACCGAGCGCAGGCCGAGCAGCAGGACCACGCCGAACGGCCCCATGATCGCGTGCGTGACGCCCGGCAGGTCGAGGCCGAGCCGGTACATGACGCCGTCCGCCTGCACCAGCCGCTGCCACCCCAGCGCGGGCAGCCACGACGGCAGCAGCAGCACCAGCCACATCCCGCCGGCCACGAACCGGCGCCCGGGCAGCGTGGTGCGGCCCGCCAGCCAGGCGACTGGGAGCCCGATAGCGACGCCGAGGACCGCGGCCGCGGCGCTCACCCACAGCGAGTTGGTGATCGCGATGGCGGTCGCCCCGGTGAACGCGCCGCGCAGGTAAGAGAGCGTGAACCACTGCGTGCCCTGGCCGAAGAGCCGCGGCGAGATCGTGAGGACCAGCGACGCGGCGCACGGGATCAGGATCGTGAAGACCAGCAGCAGCCAGAACAGCGGCCTGGCCAGCCGGCCCGCCCACGCCGTCAGCCCGGCCAGCGCAGCTGGCCGGGCCGGGCGGGCCGCTGACGTCAGCGGACGATCGAGCTGTCGAACCACGTGTTGATGGTCGCTTCCTTCGGCCCCCATGTGTACGGGTCGATCGACTGGGTCTTCACGCTCGCCAGCGAGGGCAGCGAGGACAGCGGGCTGACGTCCTGGAGCACCGGGTAGTACAGGGAATCGCCGGTCGGATCACCGGACTGCATCACCTTCTGGCCGGCCGGCGAGAGCACGAAGTCGACGAATTTCTCCGCCTCGGCCCGCTCGGCGGCGGGCGCCTTGGCGTCGATGCCGATCGCGCTCGGCAGCAGCGTCACCGGGTCGAGGTACTTGACGGCCAGCTGCTTGTCGCCGAGCACCGCGCCGATGCCCGCCGAGCTCTGCACGAGCGCCAGCTTGATCTGGCCGCTGGTCAGCGCCTGCAGCGTGGGCCCGTTGGTCGGGTGGATGATCAGCCCGTTGGACTTCAGCTTGGTGAAGTAGCTCTCGCCCGGGCTCACACCGCCGAGGTAGTTCATCATCCCGGCGATGAACGGGTAGGTCGGGCCGGACTGCGACGGGTCGTTCATCCCGACCTCGCCCTTCCACTGCGGTCCGAGCAGCTGCTGCCAGGTCGTGGGCGGGTCGGTCACCTTGGTCCTGTTGTAGACGAGCGCGGCCATCAGGGTGACGCCGGTCGGGGTGTAGCTCTTGTCGGCGGGCAGGGACTGCTGGCCGAGGCTGTTCCAGCCGACCTTGGGCTCGAAGCCCTTCTGCAGCAGGCCCTGCTGGTCGAGGCCGGCGAACGCGGTGGCACCGTCTACCCAGAGCAGCCCCCAGTTGGGGTTGTTCTTCGACGCCTCGATCTGGGTGAGCAGCGGGCCGGTTGAGTTGTCGTCGAGCTTGACCGGGATGCCCGTGGCCTTCTGGAACGCCTTGGTCATGGCCTGGTCATAGCCCTGGGCCGAGTAGACGACGAGCGTCACCTTGGCCGCCGACGTCGACGCGGCCGTGGAGGTCGAGGACGATGAGCAGCCCGCGGCCGCGGCCAGGGCCAGCGCCCCGACGCCGATCGCGCCGGCCGTGAAGCGGAATCTGTTGCGGGTGATGGTGCGAGTCATGGGTGCGAGCCTGGGGCAGAGGCTCTAAGGACCCGTGTACCGTGGGTGTCCGCGAGGTTAAACGTCTGCTAAAAGCTAGAAATAACGACCGTCTCGTTGTGAATATGACGACTGTTAGACTTGAAGGGTTGCGAACGAAGAGCTGGAGGTGCGGTGGGGACCGGGGCGCTGTTCATCGCGGTTTTCCTCGCCTGCGTGGTGGAGGCGGTCGAGGCCACCACGATCGTGCTGGCGGCCGGCACCGCCAGGGACTGGCGGTCGGCGACCAGCGGGATGGCCGGAGCACTGGCCGTGCTCGCGATCGTCGTCGCGGCGCTCGGCCCGGCAGTGTCCGACGTGCCGCTGCGCGGGCTGCGCCTGTTCGTCGGCGCGCTCCTGCTGGTGTTCGGCCTGCAGTGGCTGCGCAAGGCGATCCTGCGGGCGAGCGGTCACAAGGCGCTGCACGACGAGGGCAAGATCTTCGCCGAGCAGCTGGCCACCGCCGCGGCGAAGCCCCGCAGGTCGGCCGGGCTGGTGCCGGACTGGTATGGGTTCACGCTGTCGTTCAAGGGCGTGCTGCTCGAGGGGCTCGAGGTCGTGTTCATCGTGCTCACGTTCGGCGCTAATCAGCACGATGTCGGGCTGGCGGCGATCGCGGCGGCCTGCGCGGTCGTGCTGGTCGCGGCCGTTGGCGTGGTCATCAGGTCGCCGCTGCAGCGGGTACCGGAGAACACGATGAAGTTCGTGGTCGGGATCATGCTCACCGCGTTCGGCACGTTCTGGGGAGCCGAGGGCGCTGGCGCGCACTGGCCGGGCTCGGACGCGGCGCTGCTCGCGCTCATCCCGGGAATCGCGGTTCTGGCGCTGGCTTTGGTGGCCGTGCTGCGCGGGAATCCGGTGCCAGCGGCGGAGCGGAGCTGACATGGGCGCGCGGATCCGGGCCTTCGCGGCCTTCTGGTATGACTTCGTGATCGGCGACGACTGGCTGGTCGCGGCCGGGGTGGTGATCAGCCTGGCGCTCACCTACGCGCTGAGCCAGGCCGCCGTTCCCGCCTGGTGGCTCGTGCCGCTGTTCCTGGTGCTGCTGCTCCCGGTCAGCCTGTGGCGCGCGACCCGCCGGGGTAGCTAGGGCGTTACAAGCGCTGTGTTTATCGGATGTCCGCCTCCGCGGGATGCACCCGCGCCTATCGGCTCTCCGCCTCCGCGGGATGCACCCGCGCCTATCGGCTCTCCGCCTCCGCGGGATGCACCCGCGCCTATCGGCTCTCCGCCTCCTCGGCGTACACCCGTGCCGCGTAGGCCTCGAGGGACTGCTCGCAGTCGTCGATCCCTTTTTCCGCCGCCTGCCGCCCGGTGGCGCCGAAGGTGTCGCGCTGGCGCACCCGTTCCAGCCAGTTCTTCAGCTTGACGAGGTCGACCTCGTTCTCCTCGAGCTCGGCGTAGGTGAAGTGGTTCTCGGCGTACTCCTTCTTCACCTGCCCGAGGAAGTCATGGCACTTGTCCACGATCTCCTCGTACTCGTCGTCGCGCGCGGCCTGGAACTGGGCACGAACCTCCTGTTCCCCGGCGAGCACGGTGCACGACAGCAGCGCCGCGGTCCCCGACATGTCCAGGATCTCGCTTCTGAGCTTGCGCAGCGCCCGCTCGGCCGCGACGCTGGCAGGCAGCGCGGCCGCGGAGTTCTGCAGGTAGATGGCGCCGAGACTCTTGAGCCTGCGCCACACCGTCGAGCGAAGCCTGGTCGGCTCCGACGGAACCCGGTAGACGAGCAGCAGCCAGCCCGGGCCGCGCTCGGCGTCGTTGTCGCCCACGCGGCCCATTGTGCTTCGGCGGCGGCCCGGCGTGCTCAGCGGGCCTGCGAACCGAGCCTCCCGATCCGGTCCATCAGGTCGGATTCGGTGCGGATCTCATCGCTGTTGGGCGACAGGGCGATCGTCGCGATCGAGATGAACGACAGGACGCTGATCCCGAGGATCAGCGGCAGCAGGAAGCTCTCCGCGGTAGCGCCGCCCGAGCCGCCCATGACCATGCCCGCCGGGCCGGCGGCGCGGTACATCCGCATCGCGGCCATCCCCATGTAGTGCATGCCGCTGACCGCGACGCCCATGACCATGGCGGCGACGAGCGTGTGCCAGACGCCGCTCAGCCGGAGAGCGGCCCACAGCGCGGCGGTGGCTGCAATGACGGCAATCAGCACCGACACGCCGAACAGCCCGGCGTCGTAGGTGATCCGGCCCGGCATCCGCATCGCGGCCATCCCCATGTAGTGCATGCTCGCAACGCCGAACCCGGTGACCAGGCCGGCCAGCAGCAGCGAGCCGTATCCGGTGCCGCCGAACCCGACGATCAGCAGCCCGGCGCACACGATGCCGACCGCGATGAACATGCTCAGGATCGTGATCGGCACGTTGTAGTGGATGGTCTCGCCGGGGATCGTGAACCCGAGCATGGCGATGAAGTGCATCGCCCAGATCCCGGTGATCCCGATCGACACCCCGGCGAACAGCAGCCAGCGCACGCGCGCCCACCCCCGGTAGGCGAAGGCGCGGGTGGTGCACCTCAGGCCGAGGAACGCGCCCATGCAGGACATCAGGTAGCCGAGCACGGGCGTCAGGAGCCCGTAGGAGAAGTTATGAACAGTCAGCATTCGGCCCCCCATAGCCGTATGAGGCTATTTGCCCGGAGGCTACCGTGCCGGCTTCAGCCAGCGGCCTGACCTTGCTGAAAAGTTACGAATGTTTCCGGTCGCTGCGCTCAGCGTGGTTCGGGCGGCTCGTGGAACGTGGCGAGGCTCCAGGGCGCCTCATCGAAATCCTGCGGGCCCGCGGTCTCCAGTTCGAGCGGCAGTTCGCTGCGCCTGCGGATGTGGTCCAGCAGCGCGGCGTCGTAGCGGATGGCGTCCTCGGTCGGCGCCAGCGCGACGGCCGCCCAGGCAAGGAACGCCGCGATGCTGGTGCCAAGGACGACGGGCAGCACGTAGCTGGCGGCCGTCGCGCCGCCGCCCCCGCCGAGGACCATTCCGGTCGCGGTGCTGGCCGGGGACACCGTTACCGCCGCCATCGCCGTGTAGTGCACGGCGCTGACCGCGATGCCGAGCAGCAGCGAGACGGCCACGGTGGCCCAGATCCGGCGCAGCCGGACCGCGGACCACAAAATGGCGGTCGCAGCGACGATGGCGATCGCGATCGAGACGGTAAACAGCACCGGGTCGTATCCGAGCCGGCCCGGCATCCGCATCGCCGCCAGCCCCAGGTACTGGGTCAGGGCCAGGCCGAGCCCGGCGAGCAGCCCGGCGCCGATCAGCGGACCCGATTCCTCGCCGCTGAACCCCACGACCAGCAAGCCGCCGGTGATGGTCGCCGTGGCGACGAGCAGGCTGAGGATCGTGACCGGCAGGCTGTAGCGGGTGGTCTCACCGCCGACGGCGAACCCGATCAGCCCGGCGAAGCCCATGGCCCAGATCCCGATGCTGCCCATGGCCGACCCGGCGAGAAGCAGCCAGCGGCTGCGCGACGCCCCCTGGGAGGCGCGGGCCCGGGTGACGGCCCGCAGGCCGAGCAGGGCGCCGATGCTGGCGACGACGTAGCTGAGCACCGGGGTTGCCAGGCCATAGGTGAAATCGTGCAGATGTAACACGGTGTAATCACTCCCCGTCGGAACGTGTCCGGATCCGAGGTTACTGGCCGAACTGTCTTGCCGTATGCAATTCGCAGAATGCGGACAGGCACTCAGCCAATAGCGGACCAGGGTCTAATTTCCCGCCCCGGGACCTGGATTCCCGCCCCGTTACCTGCGGATAGATCAGGAACTGCCGTGGTCGCCGGCCCGGACAAGGCCGTTCTCGTACGCGTAGACGACGGCCTGGACCCGGTCCCGCAGGCCCAGCTTGGCCAGGATGCGGCCCACGTGCGTCTTGACCGTGGCCTCGGACACGAACAGCTGCTTGGCGAGCTCGGCGTTCGACAGGCCCTGGGCCACCAGGATCAGCACCTGGCGTTCGCGTTCCGTCAATTCACCGAGGTCCGGCGTGCCGGCCGCCGCATCGGCCGGCAGCATCGGCGCGAACCTGTCGATCAGCCGCCGGGTGGTCGAGGGCGCCACCACCGCATCGCCCGAGTGCACCGCCCTGATCGCGAACAGCAGCTCGTCCGGTGGCACGTCCTTGAGCAGGAAGCCGCTGGCCCCGGCCTTCAGCGCGGCGAACGCGTACTCGTCGAGGTCGAACGTGGTGAGCATGAGCACCCGCGGCAGGTCGCCCGCCTGCCGGATCTGGCGCGTTGCCGCCACACCGTCGAGCCGGGGCATCCGGGCATCCATGATCATGACGTCGGCCTGGTGGGCGCGCGCGGCCTGCACGGCCTCGAGCCCGTCGGCGGCCTCACCAACCACCGTCATGTCCGGCTGCGCGTCGAGCACCATCCGGAACCCGGTCCGGACCAGCTCCTGGTCGTCTACGAGGATGATCCGGATGGTCACGCCGTGCTCTCCGATCGGCTTCCGGCCCTGCCGTCCGGCAGCGTCACCCCGTTGATCGCGGGCTCACCGGTCCCGGCGCCGGTGTACGGCAGCCGGGCGATCACCTGGTACCCCCCGGCCGGCAGCGGCCCGGCCTGAACCGTCCCGCCGTACATCTCGATCCGCTCGCGCATCCCGGTCAGCCCATGCCCGACCTCGTCCGGGGCCGCCGCGGCGCCCAGCCCGTCGTCGGTCATCTGCAGCAGCAGCCCGTCCGGCTCGTAGGTCATGGTGACCGTCGCCGCGGCCGCCAGGCCGCCGTGCTTGCGCGTGTTGGTCAGCGACTCCTGCACCACCCGGTAGGCCGCGAGCTCGGCGCCCTCGGACAGCGGCCGGGGCGCGCCGAACAGCGTGAGCGACACCGACATGCCCGCGTCCCGGGCCTGGCCGATCAGCTCGCGGATCTGCTCCAGACCGGGCAGCGGCGCCAGGCCCGCCTGCTCATCCCCGGAGCGCAGCACCCCAAGCAGCCGCCGCATCTCGGTCAGGGCCTGCCGCCCGGTCTGGGCGATCGCGGCCAGCGCCTGCCCGGCCCGCTCCGGCTCGGTGCGCAGCGCGTAGCCGGCGCCGTCGGCCTGCACCACCATCACGCTGACGTTGTGCGCGATCACGTCGTGCAGCTCACGGGCGATCCTGGCCCGCTCGGCCGCGGCGGCGATCTGCGCCTGTGTGCCGCGTTCCCGTTCCAGGCGTGCCGCGCGGTCCTCCAGGGCCTTCAGGTACGCGCGCCGGTACCGCATCGAGTCCCCGAGCACCCACGCCACCAGCGCGGTCCCGCTGGAGATCACCAGGGCCAGCAGGACCAGGTTGAGCCCGCCGACGGAGGACCCTATCCGCACCACTACCACGGCCCACGCGCCCGCCAGGGAAACCAGCAGCCCCGGGATCGACACGCGGCGCGGCCGGTAGGCGGCCAGCGTGTACAGCAGCACCAGGGTCGCCAGCAGCGAGCCACCAGGCCCGCCGCCGGTCAGCAGGTCGACCGCCAGCGCGCAGCCACTGATCACGAACGCCTGGACGGGGTACCTGCGCCGGAACACCACCGGGACCGTCATCCCCGCGAGCAGCGGCAGTTGCACGGCGGGGTCGACTTTGAGCGCCGAGCTAAGGCCCAGCACCGCCAGGCAGAACGCGAGCACGCCGTCCACCAGCATCGGATGCCGGATCAGCCAGGCGTATACCGCAGACACGCTCCCAGCGTATTCGCGGACCTGCCCGACCGTCGTCCTACCGGAAGCTGACCGCCAACTCCGCCTAGCGGCTGACCCGGTCCCACCCGCCTACCCTGCGTAACCCCAGCCGCTCCTCCAGCAACTCTCCGTAACTCGCGGCGAGCGTCCGCCGTGCCACCGCGTACCCCGTTCCATGATCGTGGCGACTATTCCCGGCACAACAGCCAAAACTCGCCACGATCATGATTGGCCACGGGTCGGGTTGTCCGGAGGCTGGAGTGAAAGCTCGGGAATTGCAGCAGACGGGCAGGCATCGCAGTAACCGCTGCGTGCCGTGCTATCGAACCGATCTCTATCGCTCCTCAGCAGCTCCTGATCCGCCCGTTATGCTGCGGAATCGGGCCGGTGCGGCAAGGGTGCTTCGGCAATGCATAGCAGGTTGATCTGGTCGGAACGGCCGTGGTCGGTCCACACCGCCGGAAGCTACCCGCGGCATAGGAAGTGCCAGAAGATCAGGATCGGGTCGCCGTTCCTCGTGGCTTGCGTGGCGACCGGGCACCAGTCCTGGAGCGTCCAGATGTCCGATGGGTGTTCGGGCAGAATCCGGACCGGTGGTGGCGCCTCGTTCGGATCGCTCCACCCGGCTCGCAGTTCCTCGCAATGGCGGACCTGGAAGCCGAGCGGCAGCGCCGCTGCCAGGTACTCGCTGGTGAACCGGTTGTAGTGCGGCAGGTACCCGTAGCCGCCGCCGGGCAGCGCCTGGACCATGCGGTACTTCATGCGTGAGTCGGAGATCACCAGGTGCCCGCCGGGCCGCAGCACGCGAGCGAACTCGGCGAGCACCGGGCCGAGGTCCGGCACGTGCGTGAGCGCCAGAGCGCACACGACCAGATCGACGCTCTGGTCGGCCACCGGGAGCTGGTGCAGCTCGCCCTCGCGGAAATCCGCGCCACCGACCTTCGCCCGTGCCACTTCCAGCATCTGCGGGCAGATATCGACGCCGATTACGGCATGGCCGAGTGAGCTGAGGTAGGCCGCGTGACGCCCGGTCCCACAGGCCGCGTCCAGTGCGGTACCGGCCGGCAGCTCGTCCAGGATCCGCCGCATCACCGGCTGTTCGGCGTCGATCAGATCGTTGGGCTCGTCGTAGACCCCGGACCACGCGGCATATCCCTCCGCTATCGTGACGGGCCGGGTCTCGACGCCTTCGCCAAACTGGCCGGCGGAGTCCAGCAGCGCCCTGATCTCGGCAATGCGGGCGCGCGTGAATTCCTCGTCGTAGTCGCCGTTGAAGGCGCGCATCAGGGCGATTCCCTCGAGGCCGAGCAGGAACGCCAGCGGATGCTGATAGATCACCGCCCGATGCTAGAAGCGCTCAGACGGCAAGCGCCAGCGAATATCTGGACATTGGCTTCTCGCTGTTCGGCATGCTGCCGGCGCAACCGGCCGCAGGTGGCGCCGTTGGCGCGATTGGTCTCCCACCTGGTGGGCTTCAGCCGATGAGCGCCGATCACTGCGGAGCGGGGAGGGCTGATACTCCCGCGCCGGGTGAAGGCCGCCCCCGGACCTGCGTATTCAAAAGACGGGCTCAACCGCGACCTTCAGATAACGGCGTGTCTTTCGTGAGCGGCGCAGGATCTTTGGGGGCGTCTTGGTCGCGCCCGCCTCCGTGCTGGGTCGCGCGCCACCTGGAGTACCCGGCTTTGATGCCCAGCCCAATGGCGACGATCACGAGCACGCTAAGCAGCGCCTTGGTCCCGGCGTCTCCGATGTGCTTGGCGACCTCCTCCCCAAGGAGGTAGGAAAGCCCGACGTACAGCGCGATAAAGGCTGTACCGGCGACCAGCGCTCCCAGCATGAACAGCCAGAATCGCACCCGGAAGATCCCCGACACGAAAGCCGGCATCGTCACCGACGCCACAAAGGTGTGACGGCCGAACGCGCGGTCGCCTTTGGCGAGCAGGTTCCGGCGCCTTTGTTCCAGCCGTCCGGGGTGGTCGAGCAGCCGTCGCCCCCCGTGGATGCCGATCTCCCACCCAGCCGCCGACCCGAGCATCCAGGCGACTATCGCCGTGGCCAGCACGATGCCCACATGGAGCTTGCCTTCTCCTGCCAGCGTGCCCGCCGCGATCAGGGCCGCCTCACCCGGGCCCGGCACCCCTGCTCCCATGACCACCACGAGCACGAACAACAGGATGTACTCGGCGGTGCTCATGCTTGCGGCGCCCTCGTCATCGCGGGCTCAGGCTGATTGCCGCCGGTCCCCGCGTACCCGCCGGGCCGCCTGGGCGCGCCGACCGTCACCTCGTCCCCCCGGCCAGCGGCACGGCAGCCCCGGCACGGGCGGCGCCTACGTTGCCGCCGAGGACCGCCAGAACCCTTGTTCCGGTGTAATGCTGGCGTCATCGTCCGCTCCCTGAGCCCTAGGCGCGGTCAAATCAATGCTAGCCCGGAGCCGAAAATCTGATCCCGGCCTTCGCCTCAGGATCCTCACCTCACCCGCCGTACCGCGCCGACCCCGCCAATACCGGGTGGCAGCGCGACCTGTCGGTCAGCCACAACAAGCTCGGGGACGTCGCCGTCGCGGCCGGGGACCTGGCCACCGCCCGCGACCACTACCAGGTGTCAGACTGTGCATGGTTCCCCGCAGGCACCGACCTCTGCATCGCGCGCCAGCAAGGCCTGTATCGGTTCTCGCTCCAGGCGTCACCCGGCTGATCTGACTCAAGCTCTGCGGCGGCACTGTGCTGGCTCTGATGATCTTCGAAGCGAGCGGTAGTTAGTTCACTCGGGCTTTCACGGCGGGAGCGCGTACAACGGCCCGCAGGACGCAGCCCATCGCGTCGTGCGGACCGACAGCCTGTGGGCACGCAGAATCAGTGGATCTGGACGCCAATTGGCGAGTTCTTCGTTCCATCACGGCGAGCGCATAGTCGGCAGGGAGCCGGTGGGGTGTCGGAGAGCGAGCGATTCGGCGAGACCTCACCGGCCTGACCTACGGCCATAGCCGATGCCGCCAGCTGACCAGGAATTCGGACGGTTCCAATATCCGACTGCACCATTACGCGGGGTGCAGACGGCCCGGCGGCCGGGACTTGGTAGTTAGCCGAGGAGGCGCTGGAGGGCGGGGGCGACGTCGGCGAGGGTGCGTACCGGCTGGCTGATGCCGCCGCCGGCCCTGGCCAGGGCCGCGGCAGGCCCCTGCGCCGCGGCCGGGCCTGGCGCCGCGGCCGGGCCCGGGCCGCCGCCTGAGCCGTCGCCGCCGGCCGGGCGGTCCTCACTGGCCGGGCAGAGGACGTGCAGGCGGTCGATGCCGGCTAGCGCGGTCGCCGGGTCGGCGCCGGCGGTGTGGAGGCAGTCGGACAGCAGCACCGCGACCCGCTCGTCCCCGTCGGCCCTGGCCAGCTGCGCCGCCGCGGCACGCAGCGCCCGGGCCAGGTCGGTCACGCCGTGGCCACGCAGGCCGACCAGGTCGCCGACGAGATCCTCGGGCGGCCGCCGGGTGCCCTGCGGCTGCAGCACCCGCACCTCGCCGCTGAACGCGATCACCGAGGGAGCCAGCCGGGAGCCGGGGGAGCCCGGCGCCAGCACGACCGCTGCGGCGGCCACCGCGGCCATGGCCACGCCGGGCCCGGCCATCGAGCCGCTCGCGTCAACCAGCAGGCACAAAGCCTTCGTGCGCGCGGCCCAGGTCCTGGTCACCAGGTCCTCGCTGTGCAGCGGGCCGGCGCCGGGCCAGCGGGCCATGGTGCGTTCCAGGTCCAGGTCGCCCTCGCCGCTGCGGCTCGGCTCCAGGCGGCGCGTGCCGCGGGCGCGCGGCGCGCCCGCGCGGCCGAGCCGGATGAACACCCGCGCCGCCAGCCGCCGCGCGGCCGCGCGCAGCTCCCGGTCGGTGGCTGCCGCGAGGTCGGCGAGCAGCGCCGCGGCGCCGTCGGGATCCGCGGCGAGCAGGCCGGCCAGCGCGTCCTCGTCGAGCTCGCCGACGCCCGGCGAGACATCCTCGAACGATGGGTGCCGCAGCGCTAGCTCGGCCCGGCCGATGCTGCGCCGCGCGCCGCCGCCGCTGCGGTCGCGGCGCAGGCTGGAGCGGGACTGCCCGGGGGCGGCCAGCCGGTGGGTGCCCGCCCCCGGCTGGCCGTCAGCTTTTCCCCGGCTCGCGGGGTCCGGCTCGGGCGGCCCCTCGCCGGGGCCGTCAGCGTCGGAGGCGGGCCACAGTTCGTCCAGGATCTCGTCCAGCACGGACTCCGGGGTTCGCTCGGACCCGTCGGCGATCCGGATCCGGCCGGACAGGGCCGCGTGCGTCGCGTCGCGGGCGGTCTCCCGGGCCTGCGCGCCGACACCACCCGCCTCGCCGACACCACCAGCCCGGCCGTCACCACCCGACCCGCTGTCACCACCCGCCCGGCCGTGACCACTCGACCCGCTGTCACCACCCGACCCGCCCTCCCCGCGCAGCCGCTGCAGCCCGGTCAGCAGCAGCACCAGGTCGATCGAGCCGCGAACCGACGAGCCCATTCGCACGTCCCGGTGCTCGCGGGTGGCCCGGGTGAGCGCGACGGCAAGCTCGACCGGCCGGCCGTCGAGCCCGGTGACCGCCGTGGTGATGGCGCGCTCCGCCGCGGCGTCCTGGTAGCCGAGCACGACCCGGCAGATCCGGTCCGCGATCGCGTGGCTGACCCGGGCCGTGCCGATCGCGTCGAACGGGTTCATGGCGGCGATCAGCCGGAACTGCGGGTCGGCGCGCACGGTGCCGAGCCGCGGCACCGCGATCTCGCCGTCGGTCAGCAGCGTGATCAGGACGTTGAGCGTCTCCTCGGGTACCCGGTTGAACTCCTCGAGATACAGCAGCGCGCCCGAACGCATCGCCGCGAGCAGCGGCCCGTCGGCGAACGTGGCCGGCGTGTACCCGGCGGCGAGCACCTGCGAGGGGTCGTGCTGCCCGATCAGCCGGGCCGGGGTGAGCTCCGCGTTGCCCTCGACGAAAATCACGTCGCGCCCCGAGTCGCGGGCGATCGCGCGCAGCAGCGTGGACTTTCCGGTGCCGGGCGGGCCCTCGATCACCACGTGCCGGCCGGCCTCGAGCGCGACCGTGAGCACCTCGCGCTGCCGGCGCAGGCCGACGACGGGCGGCGACCCGCCGCCGGCCGGCTGCGTCACCGCGATCCCGGGGTCAGGCGTCGGCGTACTTGATCACCCCGCGGATGTTCTTGCCGGCGATCAGGTCCTCATAGCCCTGGTTGACCTGGTCCAGCGTGTACGTGGTGGTGATCAGCTCGTCGAGCTTGAGGTCGCCGGACTGGTACAGCTCGACCATGCGCGGGATGTCGTGGAACGGGTCGCCGGACCCGAACAGGCTGCCCTGAATCCGCTTCTCGAACAGGGTCAGGATCGCGCCAGAAATCTCGATCGTGGTCTTGGACGGGTCCGCGAGGCCGGTCACGACCACGGTGCCGCCCTTGCGGATCGCGTTGAACGCGTTCGTGACCACCTCGGAGTCGACCACGCCGACGGTGACGATCGCCTTGTCTGCGCCGACGCCGCGGGTCAGCTGGGTGATCATCGCCGCTGCCTCCTCGGCTGTGGCGGCGGTGTGCGTGGCGCCGAGCTTCTCGGCCGTCTCCCGCTTGAGCGCGATCGGGTCGATCGCGATCACGTTGCGCGCCCCGGCCAGCGCCGCGCCCTGCACCGCGTTGATGCCGATCCCGCCGATGCCGTAGATCGCGATCGTGTCGCCGGGCTCGGTGGCCGCGGCGTGCACCGCCGAGCCGAAGCCGGTCGGCACGCCGCACCCGATCAGCACGACCTTGTCGAGCGGCAGGTCCGGGTCGACCTTGACGGCCGAGTTCTCCGAGATCACCGAGTACTCGGAGAACGTGCCGAGCATGCACATGCCGCCGAGGTCCTCGCCGTCCTTGTGGAACCGGTACGTGCCGTCGGGCAGGACGCCGTCCAGGATCGTGGCCCCCATGTCACACAGGTTCGACTTGCCGGTCGAGCACCACCGGCAGTGCCCGCAGACCGGCAGGAACGAGCAGATCACGTGGTCCCCGGGGGCCAGCCGGGTGACGCCCTCGCCGACCGCCTCGATCACCCCCGCGCCCTCGTGCCCGCCGACCAGGGGGAACCGCGGCACGATGTCACCGTGCCTGAGGTGCTCGTCCGAGTGGCACAGGCCCGCGGCCACGTAGCGGATCAGGACCTCACCGGCCTTCGGGCCGTCCAGGTCGAGCTCCGTGACCTCGAAGTCCTGGCCCGTTCCGCGCAGAATCGCGGCCCTTGTCTTCATGGAGCCTCCCCTGGCTGACGGCGATGGGAACCCTCGTCATCCTAGGTTGGGCCACCCGGGTGGACAATGGCCGCCCGACCCCGGCACGCTACCGTTCCGGCGTGACCGACTGCGTGTTCTGCGACATCATCGCCGGGACCCACCCCGCCCAGGTGGTGTTCTCCGACGACGTAGCCATGGGATTCCTCGACGCCAGGCCGGTGTTCAAGGGCCACGTGCTGGTGGTGCCGCTGGCCCACTACGTCACGCTGGCCGACCTGCCTGAGGACCTCGTCGGCCCGCTGTTCACCCGGGTCCGGCGGGTCAGCGCGGCGATGCCGCCCGCGCTCGGCGCCCAGGGCAGCTTCGTCGCCGAGAACAACGTCGTCAGCCAAAGCGTCCCGCACCTGCACGTGCACGTCGTGCCGCGGACCAAGGGCGACGGCCTGCGCGGCTTCTTCTGGCCGCGGACCAGGTATGCCGACGAGGCCGAGGCCGCCGGCTACGCCCGCCGGCTGCGCGAGGTGCTGTCCGCCTAGACCCGGACCGCGGTCACGACCAGGCACACCGTGACCGTGATCTCGACCAGCGCGCCCAGCACATCACCGGTGATCCCGCCCAGGCGGCGCACCGCCCACGCGGTCACCACGACCGAGGCAGCCAGCCCGGCCGCGATCGCGACGGCGATGACCGGCCAGAACGCAGCCGTCCCGGCCAGTACGGCGATCGTCACTGCGGCTGGAACGGCGGGGTTCACGGTTCCGGCCACCATGGCGCCCAGCCCGCTGCCGCGCGCTGCCGGAATGCCCCGGCGGCAGGCCCAGGTCAGCGACAGCCGCCCGGCCACGGCGGCGGCAATGGCCGCGGCCACGCCGCGGCCGAGCGACTGGGCCTGGGCCAGCGCGGCGACTTGGATCAGCAGCGCGAACACGAGCGTGACCACGCCGAACGGCCCGATGTCGGAACGCTTCATGATCTCCAGCGCCTGGCCGGCCGGGCGGCGGCTGCCGAGTCCGTCGGCCAGGTCGGCGAGCCCGTCCAGGTGCAGGCCCCGGCTGCCCGCGGCGAGCGTGGCGACCGCGAGCGCGGCGGCGAGCAGCGGGCCGGTGTGGCCGAACCGGCTGGCCAGCTCGAGAACGGCGGCCGCCAGCGCGCCGAGCAGCAGCCCGACCACCGGGGCCCAGATCATCGCGGCGCCAGCGGCCCGCCGGGACGGTGCCGATCCGCCCGGTGGCGTCACGTTCAGGGGAGGTGCCGATCCGCCCGGCGGCGTCACGTTCAGGGGAGGTGCCGATCCGCGCGGCGGCGTCACGTTCAAGGGAATGGCCGTGAGCAGCGTCGTCGCGAGCAGAAACCCGCTCGCCCGCGATCTGCCCCAGAGCATGGCACATCAGCGTACGGGCGGAAGGGTACCGTCGGGGCGAGAGCGCCAGCCGGAGGCCCGCGTGACGCAACGCCCGTATGTGCTGCTGTCGGTCGCGATGTCCGTCGACGGCTGCATCGACGACGCCACCGGCGACA
>Ga0209693_10000095_pt1 | contig 32847 bp, 25 predicted proteins | sample HubBroMetageWRM3_FD_188345 | JGI IMG/M metagenome (GOLD analysis project Ga0209693, IMG submission 188345) | Warmed soil microbial communities from the Hubbard Brook experimental Forest, New Hampshire - Hubbard Brook CCASE Soil Metagenome WRM 3... | ecosystem: Environmental > Terrestrial > Soil... | reverse complement strand
CTCGCCCCCAGCGCGATGCCCCGCCAGCCGCGCCAGCTTGATCGACCCCTCAATCGCCTCAGTCCCGCTGTTAGAAAAAAACGCGCGAGCATTTCCAAAAGAGCCGCCCAGAAGCGTGACCAACTTCTCCGCCAGCGCCCCCTGATACTCGTGGTAATAAAGATTCGACACGTGAATCAGCTTCCCCGCCTGCTCCCGAATCGTCTTCACGATCCGCGGATGCGCATGCCCCAACGCATTCACGCCCAAGCCAGAAACAAAATCGAGATAGCGCCGGTCGTCAATGTCGTAAAGAAACACGCCCTTCCCCCGCGTCAACACCACGGGATACCGGTTATAAGTCCCCAGCAAATACCGCCGCTCCAACTCAGCAATCTGCTCAAAGGTTTTCATAGGAAGATTTGATTCTACCGGAAGACGCGTGCGTCGAGATGCAATCGCGTTGTGGATTTCGTGTCACACAAAGATATATGATGCGTACCGATGCGAGCGAGGTGATCTAGTGAGGCGCCTTCTTGTTCTCTTGTTCTGCTCCTGCATAACTGGCTCTCTGGCTGCACAGATACTGGATGCTTCTGTCTGCGAGATTCTTGCCAATCCTCAGTCCTTCGATGGAAAGATTGTTCGAGTGAAGGGCATGGTTAGTGCCGGATTCGACGAGTTTGTAGTAAAGGACGCAACGTGCAATCAAGCCGTCAACGCTATTTGGCTTGACTATCCAGAGGGTACAAAGGGCAAAGCTGGCCCAGCAGCATTCGTACAACTACAGCTCGGACGAAATAACAACAACGCTGTTGCCCCCAGCGTTAGTCGATCCCCCGTGGAGCTTGACAAGAACAAAGATTTCAAGGATCTCGACTCACTGCTCTCGACGCCCTACAAGACTGGCGGCATGTGCCTAGGCTGCATCCGCTACACAGTCGTAGCCACTCTCGTGGGCCGGCTTGATGGTGCAAAGGAAGCGGGTGTTCTTCGCGACGGCGCCGGAAAGATTGTCAGCGCGAATGGTTATGGCAACCTCAACCTCTACCGATCACGTCTGGTCCTGCAAGCGATCTCGGACGTGTCCGCTCATGAAATCGACTACTCGAAAGTCAGCTCCGCAACCAAAGATGATTCAGCTCGCGAGTCTTCAAGCGGAGATCCGGTGGCTACCGCGCATCAGGCTGCGAGAGCCTTCAACCCCGGTAGCCAGGCTGCCAAGCAAGTAGAGAGATCGGCAGCGGCTTTCGGCAAAGAGGGAGAGGATAATGGCGTAGAGGTCGCTTTTGGTGCTTCCCACGAAGTGCCGAAAAGCGACAGCATGAGAGGCGACAAGAATTCGCCCGACGGCTTACTGTTCAACTGTACATTCGACATGGATAAGTTAAAGGGCGAGGCACTCGCTCGCGCCATATCCCATGTTGGAACACACATCGCGGACCTGCGCGAACCACAGCCCGCTGAGGCGGGGGCGAATGCCTACAATCTTGAGTATCGGGCGTGGCAGACGACTGTCCTCAGCGCAGTCGCATTCCAACAGAAGACGCTGACATTATCAGGCGGCTACTTGGTTTGGAACTCCGCCTGGCCTGCCGCCGATCGCAGCAAGATGGTCGACGACGGAATTGCGAGTTTCCTCACAGATTGGGCGGTTCTGAAGAAGTAAACCAACCACCGAGCCGAGGGGGCTGGGCCGCCCATCCCTTCGTGTTCTCTGCGAAAGGATGAGACTGCGGCCATCGGACAAACACCACCTTCAAGAATTTCCACAAGCCCATTGTGACATCCGACCTTGTCTGCCAACTCCAAATCGGCGATCATGGTCGAGGCCGTGACGGTTGGCACAAGCCAACTCGCCGCGCGCCTAAGTCCTTTGTTTCACGGATTTTAGTATCTAAGCTCTTTGACATCCGTATTTTGCGGGGAATTTCCTGCTAACTCGAAGATTCCAGAGACAGGGAGGGGGAGGGGGGTACCCGATTTTCAGCCGAGGAGTGAGGGATCCCAACGTCCGCAGCAACCACGCCCCAAACTTTATTCTCCGGCCGAAATCCACAGCGAGGCTGCACCGGGATGAGAAAGCCTAATACAGCGGAGCATCCCCCGGCGGCCGCGTCTTCCACCTCCGGTGCACCCAAAGCCACTGCTCCGGATACTTCCTCACATACTCTTCAATGATCGAAGTAAATTTCTGCGTGTTGGCCTTGATGTCAGCCTCCAGGTCGCCGGTCCGCACCAACTCCACCGCCGGATCAAACCGCAGCCGGTATTTCCCCAGCTCCGCATCCCAAATGGTAAAGGTCGGCACCACAGCCGCATCAGTGCGCAAAGCAATCCGCGCCGGCCCTGCAGCCGTGCACGCCGGAATCCCGAAAAAATCCACAAAGATCCCCTGCGGCGGAGTCATATTCGTGTCCATCAGCATCCCCACCACTTCCCCGACCTTCATCGCCGAAAGCAGCCCGCGCACAAAATCATCCTTATCGACAGCTTTGTTCCCATGCATGGTGCGATAGCGAAGAATGAGTTCACCCAGATACTTATTGTCCATGCCGCGCATGAGCACGTGCATCCAGTGCCCATGCATCGACAAGACAAAAGAAGAAAGTTCCCATCCCCCAAAGTGCCCCGCAAACAAAAGCACGCCTTTGCCCCGAGCATGAGCGCGTTCGTAATTCTCGAAGCCGTCGAACACAACAACCTGATCGACATTCGCCAGCGTGTATTCAGGAAAGTGGCAGACCTCAGCCAGTTGCCGTCCCAGCGAAGCAAACTCCCCGCGCAGAATCCGCGCCCGCTCCGCCTCACTTTTTTCAGGAAACGCCAGGGCGAGATTGCGCATTCCGACCTGCCGCAATCGCACATGCAGAAGGTAGATGACCCAGGCCAAACCAATGCCGATCGCTCGAGCCAACGGGCGCGGCAGAATACCCAGGATTTTGATGAACGGCCAGGCTGCCGCGTACTCAAGTCGCTGCCGCATTAGGGGAAGCGGAACCGTACACCGTCAAAATTTACTTGTCAAACAAGTTGGATTGTCGTCCTGAAGCGGGCGCTCGTTGCTCGCTGCAGGATCCAGGCGAGCCGCGCCAAGTGTCGCGCTCTTTGCGACACGATAAGGGCGCGTTTGGCTCGCATCCTTATTTCGCAGCCTCTTGCGCCCACTTCGCCAGGGTCCTCAGAAACGCATCGGCTCCAACTGGCGGATCAATCTCTCCGGTCAGCGACGTCCGGAACGGCACCATGCGCCCGTAAAACTCCCGCGTGCTGTCCTTGTCTTGCTTGATCGAAGCACCATTCAGGCTCACCCCGGCAAACAGGCCACGGGCGCGCGAGTAGGTGAGTACTTCAGACCGCATCTTCCAGTCTGTATCCCCCTCGGCATGACGCCCTACCGGCCCTGCCGCCACCGAAGCGTCCGCCCCCAGCGCGAATTCGCTCGAGAGCAAATGCTTCATCCCATCTTTATTCATGATCAGCATCACCAGATCCACCGCCTGGCCGCCAATCTGCCATCCGAAACTGCCGCCGGTCACAACAAAAAATGCCGGCGCGCTCCACCCCTTCGGTGTGCGGCAACTGGCCAGTCCGCGGCCATAGTTCGCGCCCACAATAAACCCGCCCTTTATCATCGAGGGCACCACCGCCACGCACTCCGCCGATCCCAACACATCCTGCGGGATTCCCTTATCCGGCGCCGCTTGGATTTCATCCAGGACCTCGGCCGCCGCCTGCACCCGGTCCGAGGCTTTCGACTCTTTCCCCTGATCGTCAGCCGCGACAGAAAACCTGCACAGACACACCAATACCGTAAGCAGCAAAAGCTTTCTCATGGTTCCTCATTCACAAAGATTCTCTGGGAGCAATAAACTGGATTGTAAATGATAGACACAAGGTTGTGTCAGCAACGATTAGCGGGAGGGAACTCCGACAATTATCGTGAAGGAGACTGGAACAACCAGCAGACAAAAAAATCGGGGTTGAAAGTAGTGACCCTAATCGCCACTCTCAACCCCGTCTCCCAGGTTCTGTGGTAGGTGACGCGAGTATGCGTCCGCACTGGCTTTCCGGACAAGATTACCGAGGTCAATGTCCAAAAGTAACGCAGGTCTTGGGTATCAGGTGCCAGGTCTTGGGTAAAGCCCTAGACCTAACACCTGGTACCTAAGACCTGCTTTTTTACTTCGCCGCCACCAGCGAATGCGTGATGGCATGCACTGACAGCGCAATCCGATTCTGCACGCCCACTTTGCGCATCAATTTCGCCACGTGCGCTTTTACCGTACGCTCTTCGATACCGAGCTGAGCGCCAATCTCTTTGTTCGACCGTCCTGCGACCAGCATCTCGAGCACTTCTTTTTCGCGGTCTGTAAAGGTCACGCGGCCTGCTGGAAAAATCCGTCCCGGAGCCGAAGACACCCGCTCAATGAACATCGAAAGAACTCTGCGCGGCGCCCATACCGACCCCTGACTCACGATGCGAATGGCCTGGGCAAACTCCGCCGGCGAAGCCGCTTCATCCACATAGCCCTTGGCTCCCGATGCGATCGCTTTGAGAATGGTTTCTTCATCCACTCCTGACCCGGTCACGATGATGCGCAGATCGGGCCGCGTCGCCTTCAGGCTTGCCATCACATCAAAAAGGTTTTGTCCCGATCGATTTCCCAGCAGAATCAAATCGACATTCTGCAACGTGGAAATCTCGGGCAGGCCGGCAGAGATCAGTTCGAACTCAGGCTCCGAGTCGAACAGAGCGCGAAATCCCACAAACCTCAGTGGATCGCTCTCCACGACGGCAATTTTGATTATCGGTTTTCTCGCGACTGCTGCTTTCATAGTTTTCCCTAAGGGTGTAATTGCTTAGCTAGAGCATAGCGGCATTTCGCCCCACTGCAAAGAGAAGTGACCGAAGTTAAATTACGGGAGTAACATGAAAAAGAACCTCGAGAAACCGCTCCACAGCGGAGATTGGTGGGATAATTCTCGACGCCACTCGGGAGAAGAGATTCAGCATGAGAAAAATTTCCTTTTGTCTTCTTGCCGCAACTGCGGCCCTCAGCGTCGCCGCTTCGGCTCTGTTCGCACAGGAACCTCCACCCGCCGCCGCGCCGGCCGCCGTGCCCCAGGCTCCTGCTGCAACCTATCAGCCGAAGTTTCGCGGCGACCCCGCGCGCTCTGATTCCGAAGCCGCGGCCCTCGCCTACATGCGGGTCGTGATCCGGGCCCAGCACCAGTTCGACAAGCAGTACAACCACTTCGCCACTTCTCTCGCCGAACTCGTGCACTCCGGCTCCTTCACCAAGCGCATGGTCAATCCCGACCGCGGCGACTACACCGCCAGCTTCGAGGGCCAGAAAGACAGCTTCATCCTGACGATGACGCCCAAGCAGCTCGACGCCCAGCACCGGTCGTTCTACGCTGAGGATGACGGCAAAATCCACGCCGACGAAGAAAAACCCGCCGACGCCAAATCTCCAGTCATCAAATGACCTCTCTGAGGTAAGGCTGTCATCCTGAGCGAGGATTGGTTCCTGCGCCCAGCGCTAGAACCAACCGCACTCGAAGGATCCCTAGCCTCATAACGGTCATCAGCCTCGTGAGGCAGTTCCTTAAGGCGGTCAGCACCGATCGAGGCTGACCTTTGTCTCAAACTCAGTTTATGATGGGAGTGAGAAGATTCAATCTCTCGGAGGAATCATGCCCGCAACCGTCGGCGCACCGGCGCCGGAATTCTCACTGAAGGACCAGGATCAGAAAGAAGTAAAGCTTAGCGACTACCGCGGCAAGAAGCGCGTCGTCCTCATCTTCTATCCGCTCGACTGGAGCCCCGTCTGCACCAAAGAACACGTTTGCATCGTCAACGACAAGAAACAGTTTGAGCAACTGGAAGCCCAGGTCCTCGGTTTAAGCGTCGATAGCGTGTGGTCACACAAGGCCTACGCCGAAAAGATGGGAATCCAATACCCGCTCCTCGCCGATTTTCAGCCCCGCGGCGCAGTCGCCGCCAAGTACGGCGTGTATCTCGAAGACAAAGGCATTACGGGCCGCGCCATCTTCATCATTGACCGCGACGGCAAGCTGGCATGGCAGAAGAACTACGACATACCAGTCGTCCCTGACATAGCAGAAGTCTCGATGGCCCTTGCCGGAGTGAAATAAATAGACTTGTCATCCTGAGCGAGGATTGGTTCCTGCGCCCAGCGCAGGAACCAACCGTAGTCGAAGGATCCCTAGCGCAACATCTGATGCCCTACAGTTCGTGGGTTAAGATCTCCTACGTCCCCGGCTTAATCTCCGCCGCCTTCTCATCCCGATAAATCACCACCAGCGGCTTTCCCCCATTCGGGTACCGCACAGTCTTCTCCTCCGACGACGCCCCGGCATCCGGAACCCCCATCCCCACCGCGAAATCCACCTGCAGTTCATTCATCCCCAGCTTTACTTGATGCTGCTCCACCGCCTGCCAAACATCCGCCGGCCAATGTTTATACAACTCGTGCGGATCCTCCACATAAAACATCTCGTCGGAATAAATCTTGTATTGCCCATCGCTCTCAAATCCTATGGGAACCGCGAAGCTGTGCCCGTCTTTCTCAAATGTAGCAACCACCTGCTTCCGCCCACCCGGCGCCGCGACCGCCATCACATCTTTTATCTGCAACCGCTCAAGCGGCCCCAGTAATCCCGCATCATGAGCGAAATCGACGCTCTTCGCCGCCGGCACGTACGCGTAGTAGGTGTAACGGTATCCGTCCACCACCCACACCGGCTGCAGTGTCAACTGCTTCGCCGACTTCACATCGAACGGATACAGCTTCTTCGGCCTCACATAGTAATCGGCATTCGAGTAGCCGGCTTTCTTCGCCTGCTCCTGCTTCTCCGCGGCAACATACTCTTCGTGCCGCTCATAAAGGATGTAGCCGGCGCGCACTCCCGCCACCACCACGGCCAGCGCCAAGGCAATCTGAATCCACTTCTTCGCCTCTTCGTTCATCATGCGCAAAACTTTACCAGATCATCTACCAAACACGAATGATTTCAAAGCAGGTAGACTGGAGGAGTCGGGGAAATTGACAAATGTAGCCGGCGGACTTAGAGCAACCCCGCCGGAAGGCCAGATCTCGAGGAGGAAATCCAGATGCCCACTGTTACCGAAGAAGACGTCTTGAGCGCGCTGAAAAGCTGCTATGACCCCGAGATCCCCGTCAACATCGTCGACCTCGGCCTTATCTACAAAGTGAACTTCACGCCGGTCGCTGCCGACACACCCGAGCAAGCCAAGCAGGACGTCGTCATCGACATGACCCTCACCGCACAAGGTTGCCCCGAACACGTCAACATCAGCGCCCAGGTCAAGTCGCGCCTCGAGCAGTTGCCGGGCATCCGCAACGCTGCCGTCAACGTTGTCTGGACCCCGCCCTGGACCCCCGAGCGCCTAAGCCCAGACGCCAGAAAGCAACTAGGAATCGAGTAGCGCCGGCAGCCTGCCCTGAGCAAAGCCGAAGGAGCCTGCCCTGAGCGGAGCCGAAGGGTCTCGCCGGCTAGCCGCCGGCTAGCGAAGGGTCAAGCGAAGCCCGACAGCCGAAGGCCGCCTTCTCACCCGCCAATCTCATCCCAAGCGTTGTAAGCGCTCTGCCCCGCCGCATCGGTAATCCGCTTGCCGGCACGCGCCGCCATCTCCATCACCTGCATGCCCCGGTCAAAATAATCCGGCAGCGCCCGGCGCACCTTGTCAAACTTGTCTGGAAACTCCGACGCCACCACCGCCAACCCCACGCCCGTAACCAGCACGCCCGCCGGATATTTCTTCTTCAAAAACAAAACCGCGGCTGCCCCAATCGAACCCGCCACCACCGCTTTCTTCCAGCCTTCCATGTTCCCCCCAGTGACAAGTTTTCCGCGCCAACAATTATACGTCTTCGGTCCGCGGGGGCCCTCAGCTCGCTGACTTTCCCACTGAGTTAGAAATCGCTTATTTGATTTGGAAATTCGCTGCCGCAACGTCCTCGTTACCTTCGCCGCCCGACTGACGTGCACACCGTTTTCTCGTGAAACGACTACACTCGAATTGTGAAGCGACACTACACCATCGGACGCATCAAGGGCGGAATGAAGTTCACCTGCACCCGCTGCGCCCACCACGTCAGCACTCTCGATTTCGACGCCCGCGACGGCAACCTGCGCACCCAGGCCGCGACCGCCATCAATCGACACGCCACCACAGTTCACCACGAACCGGTAATGTTCTCCTCCCTGGACACCCAGCAACGCATCTGGCGTACCTAATTTCCATATAAGGCCTTGTCATTCCGAACGCGCAGAGGCGCGAGAGGAATCTGCTGTCGCCTAGAGTGCCCTTCGCCTCTTTTGCGAAAGGCGAACGGCCACGGTCGGAGCGGCACAGGATGACAAAAAGGTTGTGGAGACGGAAAGAGGCGGACAAGGGTGTCCGCCCCACACGCGCAACTCGCCACTAGTCGACGAAAGCCTTATCAGTAATCGCGAGCCCGCGATCGATGATGGCAAACGCGTCGCGCATCTGCTGCTCGTTGATGCACAACGGAGGATTAGTGAAGAAAGTGTTCCAGCGAACGAATGTATAGAGTCCTTGCTCGCGGAAGAAGCGTCCGAGCGCGACCATCTCCTCCGACGTGCCGTTGAACGGAGCCAGCGGCTGGCGCGTCTTGCGGCTGCGAATCAGTTCCACGATGCCGAACAGTCCGATGGAGCGTACCGCGCCCACCGACGGATGCTTCGCCTGCAACTCCGCTCCCAGTTCCTTCAGCACGGCGCCCATTTTTTTCGCGTTGTCGATCAGCCCGTCTTCTTCATACACGCGAATCGTGGCCAGCGCCGCCGCGCATCCCATGGGATGACTGTTATAAGTCAGTCCGCCGTAGAACACTTTGTCCTGAAAGTGCTGCGCGATGTGATGCCGCATCCCAACCGCTCCCAGCGGCAGATAGCTGGAGGTCAATCCCTTCGCCATGCAAAGCAGATCGGGAACAACCTTCCAGTGATCGACAGCAAACCACTCACCGGTCCGTCCAAATCCGGCCATCACTTCATCGGCAATCATCAATATGCCGTACTTGTCGCAGATCTTGCGCAGCCCTTCAAGATATCCATCGGGCGGAATCAGAATCCCGTTCGTACCGGTGACCGGCTCAAGAATGAACGCAGCAATCGTCTGTGGGCCTTCCAGTTGAATGGTCTCTTCAATCATGGCGAGCGAAGACTCCGCCGATTCCCATCCGCGCTCGATCCCGTGATAAGGATCGAGCACGTGCACCACGCCTGGAATGCCGGGCTCCGCGGCCCATCTGCGCGGATCGCCGGTAAGACTGATCGCTCCCGCAGTCGCGCCGTGATAAGAACGATAGCGCGCCATGATCTTGTGGCGTCCAGTAAAGAAGCGCGCAATCTTAATAGCGTTCTCGTTAGCGTCGGCGCCGCCGTTGGTGAAGAAGAAGGTGTCGATGTCGCCAGGCGTGATCTCGGCAAGCTTGGCGCCAAGCCGCGCGCGCGCTTCCGTGGCCATGAACGGATTCGCATAAGCCAGCGTCGCGGCCTGCTCGCTGATGGCCTGGATGACACGCTCGTCGCCGTGTCCGATGTTCACCGACATGAGCTGACTGTTGAAATCGATGAAGCGCTTGCCTTCCGGAGTGTAAAAGTAAATTCCCTTGGCATGAGCAACCGGAATGGGATCGACCTTCGATTGCGCCGACCATTCGTACAGCGTGTGTTTGCGCGCGAGGTCGACGATTTCCTTGCCGGACATTTTCTGCGTTGCGGGATTAGCGATGGTAGTGGTCATGAGAACTCCCTAAAACTTGCGGCTGTGCTCTTTAGCCCAGCGCTCTACGACAACTTTCTTGTCGGTGTAGAACTCAATGGCATCGCGGCCCTGGCCGTGAAGATCGCCGAAGAAACTATTCTTCCAGCCGCTGAACGGGAAGTAGGCCATGGGCGCGGCGACTCCGATGTTAATGCCGATATTTCCCGCCGGGGCTTCGTAGCGGAAGCGCCGTGCGGCCGATCCGCTCGATGTGAACAGCGACGCCTGATTGCCGAAGGCGCTGCGCTCGAGAAATGCGAGAGCATCGTCCATGTCGTTAGCGTGGACGAGGCTGAGCACAGGACCGAAAATCTCTGTGTCGGCGAGGTCGCTGGTCGCCGGAACGTCATCGAGAATCGTGGGCTTGACGAAGTTGCCCGCTTCGTATTTCGCGATCTTCGAGTGGCGGCCATCGAGCAGGACATTCGCTCCCTGCTTTTCGCCGAGCGCGATGAGCGACTCGACGCGCTCTTTGCTCTGCGGCGTGATCACTGGTCCCATCTGCACGTCTTCGTCAAGGCCATTGCCGACTTTGAGTTTCGAGGCAGCGTCGGTGATCGAATCTCGAAAAGTCTTCTGCGCTTCGCCGATGGTGATGGCCACCGAGACAGCGAGGCAACGCTGGCCAGCACATCCGAAAGCGCTGTCACTGATAATTTGCGTGGCCATGGGCATGTCAGCGTCGGGGAGGACGATCACGTGGTTCTTGGCTCCGCCCTGGCACTGGGCGCGTTTGCCGTTGGCGGCGGCGCGTGAGTAAACATACTTCGCGACAGGAGTTGAACCAACAAAGCTTATCGCGCGAATCTTGGGATGGTCGAGCAGCGCATCAACAGCGGACTTCCCCCCGTTGATGAGGCCCACTACGCCTTTGGGCAGTCCAATCTTTTCCATGAGCTCGTAAACGTAACGCATGGTGAGCGGAACGCGCTCCGAGGGTTTGAGAATGAACGTGTTGCCGGTAGCGATGGCGTAGGGCAGATACCAGAACGGAATCATGCCCGGAAAGTTGAACGGTGTGATCGCGGCCACGACGCCGAGCGGCTGGCGGATCATCATCTCGTCGATGCCGCGGGCAACGTCTTCGAGGTTGTAGCCCTGCATCATCATCGGAATGCCGCAGGCAACTTCGACATTCTCAATCGCCCGGCGCATTTCTCCTTTGGCTTCGCCGAAGGTCTTGCCATTCTCCTGCGTGATGATACGGGCGATGTCGTCGATGTGATCTTCGAGCAACATCTTCAGTCTGAACAACGGCTGGATGCGGTCTTCGGGCGGGGTCCGGCGCCATTCGGGAAAAGCCCCGGCCGCAGCCTCGACTGCCTGATCAACTTCCTGGGCGTCGGCTAGCGGGACTTGGGCCAAAGTCTCGCCGGTCGCGGGATTTACCACGTCACGCAATTCGGAAGCGGGAGAATCGGTCCAGCGGCCGTTGATGAAATTCGTTAGCCGGATTGTGGGTGGTGCGGCTACTGACGTCATGAGTTCACCTTTTACTAATCGCGAAGAGTGCGGTGCATCTTGAGAATTCCCCGCGACGCCCTCAATGATACAGCGTTATAGGGATCCTTCGACTGCGGTTGTCCTTCGCGCTTTGGCGCAAAGGACAATCCTCGCTCAGGATGACAAACTTAACACTGCATCTTTCTTGTCGCACACCGCAACTAGCGCGGATTCGAGCACGTCGAGGCCCTCGTCCATCTGCTCGTTGGTTGCTACGAGCGGGACCAGAATGCGGATCACGTTGGAGTACGAACCGGCCGTGATGGTGATCAGGCCGTGCTCGTAGCAATACTGCGTGATTTGCTTGGTCTCATCCGCGGCTGGAGTTTTCGTTTCCTGAGACTTCACCAGTTCGATCGCCTGCATCCCTCCGAGACCGCGCACGTCGCCGACTATCGACCAACGACGCTGCCACTCGCGGGCGCGGCGCTGGAAGCGGTTTCCGAGTTCATTGGCGCGAGTTAACAAGTTTGTGTTTTCGAATAAATCGAGCGTGGCCAGCGCGGCCGCGCAGGAGAGCGGATTGCCGGCGAAAGTTCCGCCCAGTCCGCCAGGGCCAGGCGCGTCCATGATCTCGGCGCGGCCGGTGATCGCTGCAAGCGGCAGGCCACCGCCAAGTGATTTTGCCGTGACGATCAGATCTGGCTCGATGCCATAAAGCTCGCTGGCGAACAGGGCACCGGTGCGTCCGAAGCCGGATTGAATTTCGTCGGCAATGAAGAGGACGCCGTGCCTGTGACACAGATCGATGAGAACTTTGAAGTAGTCCGGCGGTGGGGCAACGAATCCGCCTTCGCCGAGCACTGGCTCGGCGATCACCGCGGCTACTTCTTCATTGGCGACGACGCGTTTGAAGGTGTCTTCCAGATGGCGCGCGCAGTAGAGATCGCACGACGGGTATTTCAAGTTGTACGAGCAACGATAACAGTAGGCGAACGGAATGCGGTAAACCTCACCGGGAAACGGCGCGAATCCGGCTTTGTAAGGATGCGTCTTGCTGGTGAGAGCAAGAGTCATCATGGTGCGGCCATGGAATGCATCTTCGAAAGCGATGACCGCGGGCCGTTTGGTATAGGCGCGGGCTATCTTCACTGCGTTCTCTACCGCTTCGGCGCCGGTGTTGACGAAGAGAGTTTTCTTGGGAAACTTTCCCGGCGTTACTTCGTTCATGCGCTCGGCGAGGCGGATGTAGCCTTCGTACGGAGTGACCTGCACGCAGGTGTGGAGATATTTATCGAGCTGGCCGCGGATGGCCTCGACCACGGGTTGCTGGCGATGACCAGCGTTGGCGCAGCCGATGCCTCCTGCAAAGTCGATGTAACGGTTGCCGTCTACGTCTTCGAGCCATGCGTCTTGGGCTTTTTCCACATAGATCGGCGTGCCGTGAGAAAGGCCGCGGGGCACGGCTTGAGCGCGGCGCTCGGAGAGCGCTTTGGACTTCGGGCCAGGGATTTGAGTGTTGATGCGGATTGTACTCATGTTAGTTTCTCGGGAGCGTTCCCACGGAGCGCCAGCGGAAGTGCACTCTGACAGGGATCCTTCGACTGCGGTTGATCTTCCCGCTTGGGCGTGAAGATCAATCCTCGCTCAGGATGACAAGACTCTTGAGATCGCCTCTTCATTTCTTAGTACCAGCCGATTGGCTGCTCGTTCAGATTGATGTAGACCTGCTTGGTTTCGAGGTATTCTTCGATGCCCCAGGGGCCCAGTTCCCGGCCGAAGCCGGATTGTTTGTAGCCGCCCCATGGGGCCTCGACATACGTGGGCTGCATGTGATTCACCCAGACGATTCCAGCGCGCAAGGCTTTCACTGCACGCATGGCTTTGAAGATATCGCGGGTCCAGACCGCGGCGGCCAACCCGTAAGGAGAATCATTGGCGATCTTGAGTGCGTCTTTTTCGTCCTCGAACGGAATCACGGCCGCGACCGGGCCAAAAATCTCTTCGCGGGCGATGCGGGCGTTGTTTGAGACGTCCGCGAAAATCGTGGGCTGGACGTAATAACCTTTACCGATTTTCCCGGGGCGTCCGCCGCCGGAGGTGAGCCTGGCCTCTTTCTTGCCGATCTCGATGTAGGAGTTGACGCGGTCATATTGTTCTTTGCTGACCAGCGGGCCCATCTTGGTCTCACGATCGAGCGGCGGACCGAGCTTGATATTCTTGGCTTTTTCCGTCATGGCTTCAACGAAGTTCTTGTAGATCGATTTCTGCACCAGGATGCGGCTTCCCGCAGAGCAGACTTCGCCTTGATTGATGAAGACGCCGAAGAGCGCCCCGTCGATGGCGGCTTCGAAGTCGGCGTCGGCGAAGAAGATGTTGGGCGACTTCCCGCCAAGCTCGAGGGTGACGCGCTTTACCGTATCGGCAGCCTGTTTCACGATGATCTTGCCGACTGCGGCGCTGCCGGTGAACGCAATCTTGTTGACGTCGGGATGCTGGACCAGCGGAGCGCCGCAGGTTTCGCCGAAGCCGGTGATGATGTTGACCACGCCCGGAGGAAGGCCGCAGTCTGCGAAATATCTCGCGAACTCGAGTGCAGTGAGTGGGGTTTGCTCGGCCGGCTTGAGGACACAGGTGCAGCCTGCAGCGATGGCGGGAGCCAGTTTCCAGGCGGCCATAAGAAGTGGATAGTTCCACGGAATGATTTGTCCGGCGATGCCGACTGGCTCTTTCAGCGAAAGAGACATGGCGTTGTCGGGGACGGGGTTGACGTAGCCGACCACTTTCGTAGCGAGACCGCCGTAGTATTCGAAGCAAGTCGCAGCATCGTTGATATCGAATTCGGCTTCGACGATGGGCTTGCCGGTGTTGCGGCATTCGAGTTCGGCAAGCGCGGGAAGATTAGCACGGATTTTTTCGGAGAGCCGGAACAGGACTCGGCCGCGTTCTTGCGCGGTACTGGTCGACCACGGACCCTCTTCAAACGCAGCTTTGGCAGCGGCTACGGCGCGGTTTACGTCGTCGGGGCCAGCGTCGGGGACCTGCGCGATTACTTCTTCCGTGGAGGGGTCATAGACCGGAAAGGTTTTCGCGGATTTGCTCGCGACCCACTCGCCATTGATGTACATCTGATAAGTGCGAACTTCTGTTTTGATTCCGCCCGGCATTTGGTTTCGACCTCCTGCGTACTTCAGGGGCTAAAGCCCCGTCACATCGCAACTCTTATAGCAGCGCTGAAGCGCTGCGCCACCCAAGATCAGAAAGCAGAAGCGAGCTTCGCTCGCCGGACAGCCGAGGGCGGCTGTCCCCACATCAATCAAACCCCGGGCGAACCTCGCTCGCCGGAACAGCTGCTGTCATCACATGAACATGCCGCGTCTTTAGTCGGCCGTATACGAAAAAGAAGAATGCGGCGAGACCGATGAAAAACAGCGTGCCGCCTACCATCCACACCTCATACCAGAATAGCGATGTGATTTGCTGCGTCGGAAAAAATACGAGCGCTATGCCCAGGATTGTGGTGAGGAGCCCGCTGGTTCCGGCAACGCATAGCGTGGTGCGGCCATAGTGACCGCTTGGAGCCGGCTCAGTGATTGCGAATTTCACGAGCGCGCCGAACATATAGACGAAGGGAACGAGGTTCAGCACGACGGCCAGCGACAGGAGTTTTTGAAATGTTTCCTGAACGCCGGCTCCGGCGAAATTCAAAATCACCAGCACGGCGGAGACCAGGCCCTGCACGATCAAAGCCGCATAGGGCGTCGAGTACCGTGGATGAACATTGCCGAGCCATGAAGGCATGTAGGAATCGAGTCCGGCGACGAAGGGGATGCGGGCGCAGCCGCCGATCCAGGCTGAACCGATGCCGGCGATGGCCAGGCTGAGCATTACCGCGAAGGGCACAGAGATCCAATTGACACCGACGCGGCCGGCCATTGCGTTGACCGCTTGCACTATGCCCTGCAGTACATTGACGCTCTTGCCCACGGAGATCAACAGAGTCAGGGTGACCGCGACATAGAGCGAGCCTGCGATCAGGCCGCCCCAGGCAACGGCTCCGGGAAGCGTGCGGGCGGGGTCGCGGATTTCATCGCCCATCACTGAGGCGAGCTCGAGGCCGATCAGACCGAAGCAGATGACTCCGAAAGAATTGAGAACGAAGCGCGGGTTGGCGGGAATTTTGAAGTCGGCAGCGGTGATGGTGGTGCCGAAGCGCGAGTAGATCAATATGCCCAGGCCGATCAGGACTGCCGCGGCAATAAAGGTGCCGATAGCGCCGAGGTTATTGATCCACTTGCCGATGCCGAGGCCAAGAATGTTGAGCAGCGTGAGCAACGTCAGCAAAGCAAGCGACATGACGAGCGCGAAAGATTTGCTGTCGGCAAGACCTGCGTGGCTCGGACCCAGAATAAAAACCGAAACGCCGACGAAGTAGAGCATGATCGTCGGCACGTAGAGCATGTTGTTGGTCCAGTAACACCAGCCGGAGAGGAATCCGTGGAAGTTGCCGAAGACTTCTTTGGCCCAGAGATAGACTCCGCCTTCGCCGGGATAGCGGTGAGCGAGTTCGATGACGGCGATGCCTTGCGGAAAGAAGAAGAGAAGAAGGGAGATGATCCAGAGCCAGATGGTGACGCCGCCGTTGGCTGCGATGGAGGGGACTACGTTCAAGTTGAAGACGGCGACTACGAAGAGGAGGACGAGATCGCGGCGTCCGAGGGCGCGGATGAGGTGGGGCTGAGGAGCGGGTTGGGTGGTGGCGGACATGGTCAGGGGCTAGGGCCTAGGGGCTAGGGGTTAGTCGTTGGTGACTGGCACGGCCCAACCGCCAAACTGATCCCTATCCCCTGACCCCTTGTCTCAATGCGCTACCGCAACCGGTTCCGCGCGCTCTTGTTGCGCTTTCGCTAGCGATGATGCGATGTCGTCGAAGGCGGCGAGGTGCTTGTCGATATCGGCCTCGGTGTGCTGGACGGAAATCGTCCACTGCTCGTCCCACCAATAAGGTTGTGGCATCACGCCGCGGTTGACCATGGCGAACCAGTAGTGGCGCCAGAGATCGATATCGATGGTGGTCCAGTCGCGGTAGTTGCGAATTTCTTTGGGATAGAACATCAGCGCACCGTTGACGCCGGCTTGCGCGATGTAGGCTTGCAGTCCGACCTTCGCGATCGTCTTGCGATATCCCGCGGCGAGCTTTTTGCCGAGTTTCTCGACGTGAGCGTAGTTGTCGCGGGTGAGGACTTCGCGGAACGTAGCGAGACCAGCGGCCATCGATACCGGATTCGTGTTGTAGGTGCCGCCGTGGAAGACTTTGTGTTGGGAGATGAGGTCCATCACGGATTTGCTGGCACCGAACGCAGCTAGCGGCAGGCCTCCGCCAATCGATTTGGCCAGGCAGATCATGTCGGGATGAACGTTGAAATATTCGCTGGCGCCGCCCCAGCCGAGTTTGGCGCCGGTTTTTACTTCGTCGAAGATCAGGAGCGCGCCGTTTTTCGTGGCGATGTCGCGCAGACCTTGCAGGAAGCCAGGTTCCGGCATGCAGAGGCCTACGTTCATAAGAATGGGCTCGAGAATAATTGCTGCAATCTCGCCGGGATTTTCTTTGAAGCGGCGTTCGACCGTGGCGAGGTCGTTGAACGTGGCAATTGTGACATTAGCGACCGCAGACTTCGGCACGCCGAGCCCACCGGGGACAGAGATGGGATTGTCGATGTCGCCGAAGTCGGGAGCGTGCGGCTTCACGCTGACTAGCGCGGAGTCGTGCAGTCCGTGGTAGGCGCCCTCAAACTTTATGATCTTGTCGCGGCCGGTAGCCGCGCGAGCCAGGCGGATGGCGTGCATGGTGGCTTCGGTGCCGCTGTTGCCGAAACGGACCATCTCAACCGGAAAGCGGTCGCAGATTTCCTCGGCGAGTTCCCATTCCATGTCATGAGGCATACCGAACATGGTGCCGGTCGAGAGGCGTTTCTCGACGGCCTTCATGACCGCGGGATGGCAATGTCCGGCCATGAGCGCGCCGAAGGTCAGGTTGTGGTCGATGTATTCGTTGCCATCGAGATCGCGGAACTTGCTGCCGCTGGCTTCCTTCACGAAGATGGGCCACGGATCGTAGTGGCGATAGTTGCTGGCCACGCCGAGCGGAATGCGTTTGAGATTTTTCTGGTGTGCGGCGGCGGACTTGGGCGTGCGGCGCTCGTAAGTTGCGAGCTCCTTCTGCAGATCGGGATACATCGAATTTCTCCGGGGAACTCAGGCCGGCGGTTTCCTGGTAAGGCTGCGGGCCATTAGAATGCCGGGACGGCGGGCCATCCCGGGGGTATTTCTTATTTTAATACTTAAAGCTAGAAAAAGAACTTCAAAGCAAACTGCAGCAGCCGGGGATCGCCGGCCGATGTGATCAACCCGAATGAAGTCGCGCCGTCCGAATAGCCGCCGTCGGGGTTCGAAAAATTAGTCCGGTTAAATACGTTGAAAATCTCTGCGCGGAACTGGAAGTACTTGGTCTCGCTCAACGCGATCTTTTTGTGCACCGAGAAGTCCCAATCGATGAGTCCGGGGCCGCAGCACAGTGTGCGCTGCGTGCCATTGTTAAATTGGCCGAGCGGCGGATCGGAGAACTGGTTGTAATTGAGGTAGAAGCCGCCATTTGTCTTGGGATTCAGAATTTGCAAGGGGCCGTTCAAACTAGGCGCCTCAGTACCCAAAAAGAACAAGCTGTTGATCAATTCGGTGTCGTCTTCGGTATTCAGACGGATGGGGAATCCACTCTGGAATTGCGTAATACCAGAAACTTCCCAATCGTTGAGCACCCTGCCGGCGAAGCCCCGGTATTTCGTGCGGGGTAGTTCCCAATCGTAGCTGACTACGAAGCGCTGTTTTGAATTGAACAGCGAGAGTCCGCGGCTGGCGCGGTAGTTGAAAGGATCGAGCGTTTCCTCGAAGGTGGAACCATCGTCGATCGATTTGCTGAAGGTGTAGGCGGCCTGGAATTGCAGGCCGTGCGAGAAGCGCTTCTGGACCATCATCTCTAGAGCGTTGTAGTTGGAGTTGGCGATGGTGTCTTCGGCGAAAATGTCGGTGAAGACCGGGGTGCCGTCGACCGGGCAACCCGTGCCTGGAGTAAATGGCGCTCCCGTTGGATTGCAGTTGGGCGAGGAGTAGGGACGGAGACCGACAAGGTTCAACGCTGGGTTTACCGGTCCTGAGTACTGTGGAACTGATCCGTAAGGCATGTGGAGCGTGTAGCCTGCGGGAATACTGTTGGCAGGCAGAACCCAATCTTCGTCTTCGGCAGTGGGGCCGCAGCCATAGGCTGCCGCAAGGGCTTGATTGGTAAGTGTCGGCGGTAGATTCGCGTAATACGTGGAAATGTTGGACATATCCAAGCATGTCTGCGGGTTCGAGGGATTGATGTCGTGAGTAGCCAGCAGGCGGTGTCCCTGGGATCCGACGTAGCCAATCTGAAGCATGGTGTTGTTGCTCAGATCGCGCTGGAACGTGAGGTTGTATTGCGTGGTGTACTGGGAGCGTAGATGGGGCTCGAACTCGCCGTAAAGAAGGATGGGACGGAATAACGACAAATCTGTGGGTGCGCCTTTCGTGGGCGTGATGATGCCGCCGAAGGGGTTCGGGGCAGTGAATTCTCCCTGATTGACAAACGGAGTATTGAAGAAAACATCGGAGAGCGAAGAGCTGCCACCAAAAGGAGGTTCGGCGCCGAACTGAGCCAGAACCAACTCCTCGATCGGATTATAGAAGAGACCCCAACCCGCGCGGATGCTGGTCTTCCCGTCGCGGCCCGGGCTGTAGGCTATACCGATGCGCGGGGCGAAAGACTTGTAGTAGGTCGAGGTCATCGCGGCGGGAACGCCCGGATCGCCCGGAACCACCAAGCCGGTGGGCTCGGCGCCGGTGTTGGCGCAGGTGGGAGTCGCCACGCCCAGGTTCTTCCAGTAAGTCGTGCTGCTCGTGATTCCGCAGGGGTAGACTGTCGAATTTTGTCCTGGCCGGAAAGTCTCCACGTGACCGCTGATGTCGGTCATCGGAGGACTGTATTCCCAACGGAGGCCATAATTCAGGGTGAGATTAGGTTTGATCTTCCAACTGTCCTGGGCGAAAGGATACGCCGCAAAACTGCGGACGTCTTCGCGCTGGCCGGAGCCTTGAGTATAGGCGTCGGCCAATCCCAGCAGGAACTCGGCATACTGATCGCCATCGGCGGGAATAATCCCGTTGGGCCCGCTATTGTCGAAAGTATATTCGCCGTTCACGTCGAAGTAGTAATACTGGTCGAAGCGGCCACGGCGGACATCCACACCGAACTTGAAAGTGTGGTTGCCTTTTACCCATGTCAGGCCGTCTGACCATTGAAAACTATTTCCCACCTGGGGCAGGAACCCCTCGAAGTTGTTGCCGAAGGATGCGCCTCCCGAGATGTTGACGTAGGGAACGCCGGTCAGACTCGACGGCAGGCCCGGAGTAATACCAAGATTGGCGGTAGTACCAAACTCGCTGGTGATGGCCGACGAATCGGAAGTTCCGGTAAAGCAGAATTGCGCAGCCGCTCCGCTGCACGTGGAGGTAAGGGTGCCGGTAGTTTGGGGCTTTATGTAGCCGAGTTGGCCCTCGCGCATGTAGGTGAAATGGGCCTCATTCACGATTGCGTTGTTGATGGTCCAGGTATGGGTGAAGTTCCACTGCTGGTAGCGAAGATTGTTTTCGTTTCCGAACCCGGTAGTGTTGGCGCCGGCTGCCTCGAAAGTGTCGTAGGGATCGAGTTCACGGTTGTCATTGAAGTAGTAATACGCGGTGAGGCTCTGATGGTCATTGATCTTATGATCGAGGCGGAACTCAAACTTGTCGGCGTTGATCGTCCCTACGGGAACGACCTGACTCTGGCCGGTACCGATGTTGGCTGCGGGAACGAACTGTTGCAGCAAATTGGAAGCTACCGGGTCCTGGCACTCTGTGGGAATAACCCCTGTCGGAAAGACCGACGACCATAGCACGCCCGCCGCCGGCGCCGTACCACCCACGTTAGCGATTGCTGTCGGACAGGACGTGTTGACACCGGACGCGTTGAGGCCGGACCGACCGTTGAGAACAGCGGCAACGAACGAGTCCGAGATACTACCAGCCCCGGTCGGGTTGGCAGATGTAGGCGCAGGAAAACCGCCTACTGCAGTGAAATCCCCACTGAATTGCCCGGTGGGCGCGGTCAGCGATGGCGTACCGGTCGGAACATTCAACAATTGCCCTGGTACGCCATCGCGGATCCGGCGTGCTTCATAGGAGAGAAAGAAAAATGTGCGGTCTTTCTTAATAGGGCCGCCGAAGGTGCCGCCGAACTGGTTCTGATTAAGTTGCGGCTTGGTGGTGTCAGGGTAGCCGCGGGAATCCAAAGCGGTGTTGCGGAAATATTCGTAGAGGTCGCCGTGGAAGGCGTTCCCTCCGGACTTGGTGATCACGTTCACAACCGAGCCGGAGTTGCGTCCGTATTCGGCGTCGAAGGTGTTGGTGATAACGCGAAACTCCTCGACGGCATCGGGAGAGGGTTCGATCGTCGGGGTGTTCACGAACTGATCGTTGGCGTCGCCGCCGTTGACGCTGAAATTGTTGGCGCGGGTGCGACCGCCGTTCACGGAGACTGAGCCGGGGTCGTCGGAGCCGGCGAATAAGCTGCCGCTCGATCCGAGCTGGGACTGCACGCCGGGCTGAAGCTGCAGGAACTGGTAGGTATCGCGGGTGTTCAGCGGGAGTTCGTTCACTGAGCGGTCATTGATTACCGCACCGAGCTGGGTGCTCGTGGTGTCGACCTGAGGGGCTTCCGAGGTCACTTCTACCGTCTCCTGCGATCCGCCGATTTGCAGGGTAGAGTTGAGAGTTACCACCTGATTGACATCAACGGTCACGCTTTTCTGAACGTTTTTCTTGAAGCCGGTTAGTTCAAACTGGACGGTGTAAGTGCCGGGGGCGACATCGACGAAGCTGTAATCGCCACTCTCGTTTGTATTGGCGTCGCGACTGATGCCGGTGGCTTCGTTGGTCAGAGTGATTTTCGCTGCCGAGAGGACGGCACCTGTGGAATCGGCGACGCGGCCCAGAACGCGGCCGCTGGCCCCTTGGGCGGGAAGCAGCGCGGGGAGCAAGAGAGAGATAGCGATCAGGCAAACCGTTTTCAGACACATCGTTTTCGGATACATCGTTCCCACACACATCTTGGTCCAGCGGGCTCGCAGCGACGGCATGGAACCTCCAGGCATCCTGAAAAAGAAGTTTTTTGTTTGAAAGCTATAGCTTGTGTCTCGCCACAACCTTGCTATAATCCCGCAAGGTTAGAGAAGGGGGAGGCGCACTGTCAAGGACAAAAAAGCGCCGCCTCTTATAGAAAATTCTTATCGACCGGCCCCCAGGTGATGAATTCACCCAGATCAGAAGCTTATTTGAAAATCGGCGACGTGGCGCGGCGAGTAGGAGTGTCGCCGTCGGTCATCCGGTCGTGGGAGAGCCTTGGGCTCACGCGTCCGCGGCGGACCGAGAGCAAGTACCGCCTGTATACGCCCGATGACGTCAAGCTGCTCAAGCGGGCGCGATTCTTAAGGAAGGTGCGGGGATTGAATGCGGCAGCGATTGTCGAACTGCTGCGCAGGGAAAGGCGGGTAAGCCCCGCGGCGGACGGGAGTGCCGGTGCGGTGGGCTCCCACTTGCGGCAGTTGCGCGCGAAGCGGCGTCTCTCGCTGGCGCAGGTAGCGCGGGCAGTTGGCATCTCGGTGGGATTTCTGAGCGCGCTCGAGCGCTCGCAAATGAGCGGGTCGGTGGGCACGCTGCGCAAACTGGCGCGGTTTTACAAGACCAACATCCTGGATTTTTTCGATGCCACGGGCGCCAGCAGCCGGCAGGTGCAGCCCGAACAGAGAAAGGTCCTTGAAGCCGGGCCCGGCGTGCGTATGGAGTTGTTGGCTTGGGGAAACACCGCCGTCATGGAGCCCCACCTGTTTCGCGTGGCGCCGGAAGCCGGCAGCGGAGACTCCTACATGCACGAGGGCGAAGAGTTCCTCTACGTGTTGCGTGGAGAACTCGCGATCACTCTGGAAAAAAAAGAATACCGGCTCAAGAAGGGCGACAGCTTTTATTTTGAGAGTGCAACTCCTCACCATTGGAAAAATCCAGGGCGGGCGGAAACCTGGGTGCTGTGGGTAAATACGCCGCCGACGTTTTGAAGGAGGGACTATGAAGGTGCGACATTCGGCCGTCCTGCTGCCGCTGCTGACGGCATTGTTGTTCACTCCTTCGTGCACGAAGAAAACGCCCACTCTCAGTTTGCTGGTCTGGGAGGGCTACGCCGATCCCTCGTTCGTTAAGGCTTTCGAAGAACAGCATCATTGCAAAGTATCCGCTTCTTACATGGGATCGAGCGATGAACTGGTGGCGAAGCTGCGCGGTGGCAGTGCGGGAAATTATGACGTCATCTCGCCTTCGAGCGATGTGGCGACTTCGATCGCGGCGGCGGGACTTGCTGCTCCGTTGGACTTGACGAAGATTCCAAGCTATGGACAGCTCTCTCCGCAACTCACTTCCCTTCCGCTGGTGAGAGTGAACGGTCAGGTCTATGGAGTTCCGTTCATGTGGGGTCCGGACCCGCTACTCTACGACACCACCGTTTTCGCCCAGCCGCCGGAGAGCTGGAACGTCTTGTGGGATCCGAAATACAAAGGAAAGATTTCGGTGTGGGACGATTTGTCGACGGTTTACATGGCGGCACAAGTTCTGGGCTATGACAAACCTGATCCATCGCAGCTTTACAACTTGACCGACGAACAGCTTGAGGCAGTCAAGAAGAAGTTGCTGGATTTGAAACCGAATATCCGCAAGATGTGGTCGACGGGCGGGGAGTTGACGAATCTTTTTCAAAATCACGAAGTGGTAGCGGCTATGGGATGGCCGTTAATGACCAATCAACTGCGCAAGATCAACTTCCCGGTGGGGGAGACCATTCCGAAGGAGAATACGACGGGCTGGATAGATCACCTGATGATCACCGCGGGCAGTGAAAACAAGGATCTGGCCTATGAGTTTCTCGAGTACATGATTGAAGCGCAGACTCAAAAGAAAGTGACCGACGTGACGGGATACACTCCGGCGAATCCGCAGGCTGCGATGTTGATGACGCCGGAGGAAGTGAAGAGTCTGCATCTCGACGATGTCGACAACTATCAGAAGCGGCTTTATTTCTGGCAGAACGTGCCGCGGCGCGCCAAGTACAACGAGATCTGGAACGAAGTGAAAGCGGCGCAGTAGAAGTTGGAGCACAGACAAGCACGGCCACGATCCAATGCCTTCCACGACGACGGCGGCAAACACACACGCGAACGCGAGCACTCAAACGGCGTCCCTCACGCTGCTCAGCATTCGCAACGTGGCCAAGCAATTCGGCAAGAACATCGTGTTGCGGGACATTTCTCTGGATGTCGCGGAGGGGGAATTTCTCACAATTCTGGGCGAAAGCGGATCGGGTAAGACGACGCTGCTGCGCATCATCGCCGGCTTTGAGACGGCGAGCGCGGGCGAGGTGTGGATGGGCGAGGAACGACTGGACCGCCAGCCACCTTACCGGCGCCGCGTGAACACTGTGTTCCAGCACTACGCGTTGTTTCCTCACCTCACCGTCGAGCAGAACGTGGCTTACGGGCTGCGCGTCGCAAAAAGACCCGGGGCGGAGATTGCATCGCGTGTGGGGGAAGCACTGGCAAAAGTAAAGATGTCGGCGCACGCGAAATCAAAGCCCTCGAAAATCAGCGGAGGACAGCAGCAGCGCATCGCACTGGCCCGGGCGCTGGTGAACCGCCCGCGACTGCTGCTGCTCGATGAGCCGCTTTCCGCACTCGACGCGAACCTGCGGCGGCAAATGCAAGTGGAGTTGAAATCGCTGCAGCGCGAAGTCGGTATTTCGTTCATCTTCGTCACCCACGATCAGGAAGAGGCCATGGTGATGTCGGACCGGATCGCACTGCTGCGCTCGGGAGAACTGGAGCAGGTGGCGACGCCTCGGGAAATATATGGCCGGCCGGCCACCGCTTATGCAGCGCAGTTTATTGGGCACACGAATCTGCTGAAGGGCGAAGTGCGAGCGGGAACAGTGCGCTGCGGTCTGTTGACTTGGCCGGCGCCGCTTCCCGATGGGCCGGCTCTGTTCTCGCTCCGTCCGGAAAATATCCGCCTGGCTACCGCAAACGCCGCGCCGGCCGGCACTGTGGGGGTTCGCGGAAGAGTCCGTCATCAGGCGTTTCATGGTGCGACGGAGTTAATTCGCGTGGAATGCGCGGACGGGATGGTGCTGGTGGTGCGGACTCCGTCGAGCGGCGGCGCTCTACATGACGTCGAGCTCGAGTTCTCGGCCACGGATGCAGTTCTGGTGCGCGAGTCTCCGGAAAGAATCTGATGTTCTCACGAGCATACAAAACGGCGGTGACTCTGCCTCCACTCGTGTGGGTAACGGTGTTTCTGCTGATCCCGTATCTGCTGATGTTCTGCTACAGCTTCTGGTCAGTGTCTCCGTCGCAGACTATCGTGCATTCGTGGAACTTTGCCAACTACGGCCAACTGCTGCGAGTCGACGTTTATTGGCAGACGCTGTTGCGTTCGATGTGGATCGCCGCGCGCGTGACCGCCTTCTCTCTGCTGCTGGGCTATCCACTCGCATATTTTCTTTCGTTTTATGCAGGGAAGAAAAAAGATCTGCTCTATCAGTTGGTGATCATTCCGCTGTGGGTCAGTTACCTGGTGCGCGCCTACGCGTGGAAGACAATTCTGGGCTCGGACGGCGTCCTGAATACTTTGTTGCAGTATGTACACCTGACCAAGCATCCGCTGGAGTTTCTGCTGTACAGCCCGTTTGCCGTGGTACTGACGCTGACGCACATCTACACTCCGTTTGCATTTCTGCCGATTTACGCAGCGCTCGAACACATTCCGCGCAATCTTGTGGAAGCCTCGCATGATCTTGGCGCAACTCCCGCGCAAACATTCTGGAAAGTGATTCTTCCGCTTTCGATTCCGGGAGTGGTCGCTGGAGCGACCTTTGCCTTTGTGCTGAGCCTGGGCGATTTTCTCGCGCCTCTGCTGCTGGGCGGCCCCAGCGGCATCATGATTTCGAACATCGTCGTCAGCCTGTTCGGCGCGGCTTACAACTGGCCGCTGGGGGCGGCGATATCGTTCTGCATGCTGCTGCTGGTCGTGACCCTGCTGGTTTTTTCCGAACGACTGGAAAAGAAGTGGAGCTTCTCGTGAGCGAGACGAAATTCGATTCCGGCTCGCGCTGGCTGCTCGGCCACGCCGTCGCTGTATTCGCATTTCTCTATTTGCCGATTGCCGTTCTCATCCTTTATTCATTCAACGGTGAGGGCGTGGGCGGGTTTCCGCCGCATCATCTGACGCTCGACTGGTATCGCATACTTTTCGCCGACGAGGCGATTTGGGATTCGGTGCTGAACAGCCTGCAGGTGGCACTTGCAGCGATGGTGATCTCGCTGACCTTCGGCGTGCCGGCGGCGCTGGCGCTCGAGCGGGCACAGTTTCCGGGCAAGGCGCTGTTCCGGCGATTGGTGCTTCTGCCATTGATCCTGCCGGGCATTATCACCGGACTTTCGTTGCTCATGCTCTTCAACGTGACAGGGACGAAGCTCAGCCTGCTGACAATTGTTTTGGGACACGGCACTGCGCTGATCTCCGTGGCAACTACTGAAGTATTTGCGGGCCTGCAGAAACTCGACCGCGCCCAGGAAGAAGCCTCTCTCGATCTGGGCGCGAATTATTGGCAAACCTTCTGGCGCATCACGGTGCCGAACCTGAAGCTGCCGATTATCGGTGCGGCCTTGTTGATCTTCACGCTTTCGATGGATGAGATTGCGGTCAGCTTCTTCCTGATCGGGCGCGATAACACGCTGCCGCTCGAAATCTGGGGAAGGCTGCGGCGCGGCATCACACCGGAGATCAACGCCGTCTCGACCATCATCTTTGTGTTTTCGCTGGTGGCAATAGTGTTCTGGTACCGCTTGCGCGTGCGCGGCGAGAGCGCGGCGGAAGGAGAAACAAGGTGAGTGCAAATCGCAGAGACTTCATTAAATTTGTGGTTGCAGGGGCGGTAACGGCGGGATGTCCGATCGATTTTTCGCTGGTGGCTGCGCAGACGGCGGACTCACAGAACAATCACGCTGCGGATGTGGACGGCGAAGACAACCGGATCTGCCACCAGGTCCGGGACAAAGGCAGCAGCTTCTTCACGCGGCCTCCGGCGTCGGCGCGGCATGACGTGGTGATCGTGGGCGGCGGTGTGAGCGGACTTGCGGCGGCTTATCGTTTGCAGCACCTTGATTTTCTCCTGCTCGAAAAAGAGCCGCACTGGGGAGGGAATGCGTACGCCATGGAGTATGAAGGCAGCACTTACGCAACCGGATCGGCATTCCTCGCAAAAGACGAATTCACTTACCACTTCGCCAAGGAGATTGGGCTCGATCCACTGCCGATTAACAGTCCTGATGCGAGCATCATTCGAGGTGAGTTAGTCCTCGACACTTGGGGCGACGGGCTCGATAAGCTGCCTTATCCTCCGGCGGTGCGCGACGGGTTTAAGAAATTCAAAAAAGAAATGCTCGCGATTGATGTTGAAAAGCGTAGCAAAGAGCTTTTCGAGAAACCTCTTTCCGATTTCCTGAAGGACTATCCCGACGAACTCAAGCAGTGGTGGGACAACTTCGGGCCTTCCAACTGGGGTGCAGCCAGCGAAGACACGGCCTCAGCCGTGGCCATTGAGGCGTTGCAGGAGATGGGCGGAGAGAGCCGGTTAGACGATCGCTACACCTGGCCCGGAGGTTTGGGCGCGATCACGAAAAAACTGGCGGAGATTCTCCAGCCGAAATACAACGACCGCATGCAGGCGGGCGCGACCATCGTAGCCGTGGTCTCGGAGAAAGAAAACGTGCGCGTGACCTACATGCAGGGCGGCGAATTGAAAACCGTTGCGGCCAAGGCTGTGATCATGGCGACGCCGAAGTTCATCACGCGGAGAGTCGTCGACGGACTGCCCGAGAAGCAGAGCGACGCCATGCAGCAGATTCGCTATATTCCGTATCCTGTGGTGAATCTTATTTTCGACAAGCCCGTATTCAATCACGGCTATGACACCTGGTGCCCTGGCAGTTCCTTTACTGATTTCGTCGTTGCCGACTGGGTGATTCAAAAGCAAGCGGGCTACCAGCAGAAGTTCAACATCATCACTTGCTACACCCCGATGAAGGAAGAGGAGCGCAGCCGTCTGTTGAACGAAACCGGCGCTCGGCGGATCGCCGCCAACGTGTTGAGCGATTTTCAGAAGCTGATGCCGGGGTTCAGCGTCGATCCCATCGAGGTGCACATCTACCGCCGCGGACATCCTTTGTATATGTCGACACCTGGGTTGTATACGCAAGTTCAGCCGCTGGTGCGCCGGCACTTGGATCGCGTCTTCTTTGCGAATACAGACTCCGAAGGTCCGGAATCGACCACCAATGGAGGCATCCTTGCCGCGCAGCGCGCTGTTAAGGAAGTCGAATCGCGGCTGGCGGGAAAGCCGATGCCGAAAGATAAGGCTGTGGCAGGTTGAATGCAATCGGTAGCGACCCAAGAATTAGGCAATCCGTATGGCAAAGAGAGAAGGGTTCTGGAGCAAGCGACGCCGGCTACCACCTTGGCTTCAGGGACGCCAGATGCAACTCTATACCGTGCTGCTCCTTCTTGTGATTGCGGCGGTGGTTAGAGGTGGCTGGATTATCTGGTTAGCGTTCCTGCTCATCCTAGCTATAGCCGTTATTGTCGCTTTCATACTTCGATCACAACGGCGTTTTCTGTAGGAATCAGCGCGAGATTAAATCGCTGACCATGTAATCTCCTGAGAACCCTCCACACATAGTAAAGTTATAGGGGTGAGTATCCGACGAACCGGCGGGTGCTCCGATCGACCAGATCCGAATAAAGGACAAACCATACTTTGAGTTTGAGCATTCGCAATATCGCCATCATCGCGCATGTCGACCACGGTAAGACCACGCTGGTTGACGCCATGCTGCAACAGAGCGGCACTTTTCGCTCCAACGAGCACCACGTCGAACGCGTGATGGATTCGAACGAACTCGAGCGCGAGCGCGGCATCACCATCCTGGCCAAAAACACGGCCATCTTCTATCACGACGTCAAGATCAACATTGTGGATACGCCCGGCCACAGCGATTTTGGCGGCGAGGTGGAACGTGCGCTGAAGATGGTCGATGGAGTGATGCTGCTGGTGGATGCGAGCGAAGGTCCGCTGCCGCAGACACGCTACGTGCTGAGCAAGGCTCTCGAAGCCAAGCTGCCGCCAATTGTCGTAATTAATAAGATTGACCGGCCCGACGCACGGCCGCAGGAAGTACTCAACGAAATTTACGATCTGTTTATCGATCTCGACGCCAAAGAAGATCAACTCGACTTTCCGGTTCTCTACACGAATGCCAAGGAGGGGACGGCGTCGACCGACATCAGGGGCGGCGGCGAAGATCTGCGGCCGCTGTTTGATGCGATCCTGAAAACCATTCCACTGCCTAAGGGAGATCCGAAAGGGCCTCTGCAGATTCTGGTTGCCAACCTCGATTACAGCGATTATCTCGGACGGCTGGCCATCGCACGCGTTTTCAACGGAACCATGTTCACCGGCGAGGACGTGGCCATCGCCAAGCTAGACGGGTCGATACACAAGACCAAGATCACGAAACTGTTCTCGTTCTCCGGGCTGAAGCGTACTGACATCACCGAAACGGTGTTGGGCGACATTGTTGCGGTGGCCGGAGTGGAAGGAATCACCATCGGCGAAACCATTACGGACGCAGAGAATCCCGCGCCGCTGCCGCCCATCGTGATCGATGAACCAACCATCGCGATGATGTTCACGGTAAACAATTCTCCATTCGCCGGACGCGAGGGCACCTACGTCACATCACGAAATCTAAGAGAGCGCTTGGCAAAGGAACTACTGACCAACGTTTCCTTGCGGGTGGAGGAGATGGGCACAACCGACTCATTCAAAGTGCTGGGGCGCGGCGAACTGCAGCTTTCCATCACCATCGAAATGATGCGGCGCGAGGGTTATGAGTTGATGGTCGGAAAGCCCGAGATCGTCACCAAGCGCATTGACGGAAAGCTGATGGAACCGGTGGAGCATCTCACGGTCGACGTTCCGGAAGGGTTCGTGGGCGTGGTGATGGAGCAGTTGGGATCGCGCAAGGCCGAAGTTACCAACATGCACAACCACGGCTACGGCCGTGTGCGGATTGAGTTCCGCGTGCCCAGCCGCGGATTGATCGGCCTGCGCAGCCAGTTGCTCACCGACACGCGCGGCACCATCGTCATGAATTCCCTGTTCGATGGATACACGGAGTGGCAAGGGGAAATCCCGCACCGACTCACGGGAGCGTTGATCGCAGACCGGGCGGGCACTTCGACGGCCTATGCTTTATGGGGCCTGCAGGAACGCGGGGAGCTGTTTGTCAGCCCTGGCGTTGAACTGTATGAAGGGATGATCATCGGCGAGAACGCGAAAGACGATGATCTGGACGTCAACGCGGTCCGGGAAAAGAAACTCACCAACATGCGCGCTTCAACGGCCGATGAGGCGATCCGCCTGGTGCCGTTCCGAAATCTGAATCTGGAGCAGGCAATCGAATTCATCGCGGATGATGAATTCGTCGAGATCACTCCAAAGTCGCTACGGCTGCGGAAGAAAGTTCTGCAGGCAAACAAGCGCAAGAGGAGTCAGATGGCAACGGTAGAAGAAGGGTGAAGTCCGGCGTCGACATGCTGTATTAACCAGCCAGTTTGACAAACCTGCTATACTTCGTGCCGCATTCGACTGTTCGCCAGCTCCGGTTCCGATTTTCAGGAAGGTGTCTCCGACCTGCCAGTCCGCCGCATCGAGCTTGCACTTTCGACAGCTCAATGCAGAGGCAGAGGCGTGAAGAATATCTTTGTAGGCAACTTGAGCTTTAACACATCAGAAGACGAACTGCGGCAGATGTTTGAGCCTCACGGTCAAGTCGACCGGGTCAGCATCATGACCGACCGCGATACCGGACGCTCGCGCGGATTCGGCTTTGTGGAAATGGCGAGCAACGAGGATGGAGAAAAGGCCATCACTGCGTTGAATGGCTCCCAGGTCGGCGGACGCACACTCAACGTAAACGAGGCCCGCCCCAAAACGGAGCACGCCGGAGGCGGCGGACGCGACCGCGGAGGCCGGGGCGGCGATCGCGGCGGAGACCGTGGTGGCCGCGGCGGCGGTGGCGGTCGAGGCCGCTACTAACCGTTCAGAGTCCGGAATAAAAGTCCGGAATAAAAGCCCCGAATAAGAGTTCAGACAGGCCTACAGCGACGGTCTTCGCAACTGTGGGACGGGCTTTGCTGGTTCACGCCTAAAGCCCGCCGGCTCCGGTTTTCGCCCGCTGCCAGAGCCGGCATTGATGCTTCTCAACCCTCGCATGTAAACTGACATTACCGTGGGCGCCCGTAGCTCAGATGGATAGAGCGATTGCCTCCGGAGCAATAGGTCGGGAGTTCGAATCTCTCCGGGCGCACCATTTTTCCTCTTTACTTAGAATCACTTCTGCGCTTTCAGCGGTATTTTGCGGATTTCGGGCCTGTGCCCAGAATCGTTCCCACCCAAGTTGCCATGCGGTAAGAACGGCATCCTTGGAACCGTCTCATAACAGGCGACGTTAGCTCTAAAGACGCCAAGATGTCGCCGCGTTCATTGACGCTAAAAGACGATTTACACTCATTGAGAATTAGCCCAGGCGCTCAAAACTCCACCCTATAATAGGTTGATAGAAGAACCCGGCAGTGCCGACACGCACAAAATTGACGGAGATCGCCGTCCGGCATGGGCGCGACAAGAAGCGAAGGAACGCCATTGCTGCACTTTTGTGCGGAGCCGTACCTGCGGTGCTGCTGAGCTTCTATTCTGTTTCTGCTGCCAGTTGGGAGCTTTGCCTTCTCGGCTTCATCGTCGGTCTGATCTGGGGCGATGCTTTCGAATACGTCTATCATCGCTGGCTGCTACACCGGCCTCGCAGCCCACTAGGAACTGGACATCATGAGCACCATGCACAGACTGGCACTCCCGAGGAAGCAGAACACGTGGCGCTCATCAGCTCCCCGGTAAACGTTCTTCTCTTGTTCGTTATCAACGGCGTCCCAGCATTTCTGGTTTTTTCCCGGATCGGCCTTCGGGGAATTCTTTCAGGTGTCTTCATTGGTTGGACTGTCTACGTGGTTGTGACTGAAGAGATCCATTGGCGTATACACATGAACGGCTGGCTGCCTCCCGGACTTCGGTTTGCTCGCGCTTATCACATGTGCCATCACGACATTCCTGACAGCCGCTATAACGTGTTTTTGCCGCTCTTTGATTTGTTGTTTGGAAGCAGGGGTCGGGTAAGAAGCAAAGTGCCTGTCCAACCTGCGGGAAACTAGCGGGTAAGTACAGGCGACACTGCGTCCGACGTCCGCTCGATGCGCGAGGCTCGAGATACGTATTGTTACCGAAATCCGGCGATGTGCTCATCGCGGGTTTCGACGTACGACGTGGATAAACGGATCGCGGAGAGTTTTATTCCTTGAAATGCATCGTTCCAGAACGCCGATTTCTTTCAAGGCTGCTCCGCATCAGCCTCTTCGTAGGCATTTCCCAGTTCGTCGCGGCTTCCGCGCCCGCTTCCACGCCTTCTGCCGAAATTCTGGTTCAGGGGCCGGCCGTGGCCCCGCAGCTCATGTTTGCATGTTGTGATCAGGGAATGAGCCAGATGCAGTCCCTGTTGACCAACGCTGATGTGATTGCGAACCTGAAGAGCCTGCACGCCGGGCTCGGCGTCGCCGTTGTCGACTTCACTCCGGAGCGTGCTGCACTCGTGCGTCGCCTGAATTCGGAAGGAATTCCGGTAATCGCCGGGCTCGGGATGCCGCCGGAGCAGGGTTTCTACTTTAATGCGGAGAACGCGCCACAGGCTGCGGCACGATTTGCAGCATTCGACTCATGGAGCCGCGACCACGGCCTGCAGTGGGACGCAGTGGGGTTAGACATCGAGCCCAACTTCGCTGAGTTGGGGTCTCTGAATGGCCACTGGTGGCGGTTGTTTACCACGCTCTTGTCGCGCGCCGTCGACGTTCAGCGCATGTACCGCGCACAGCGGGTGTATTCCGCGCTCATCGCCAACATCCGTTCCCGGGGCTACTTCGTCCAAACCTATCAATTGCCGTATCTTCCAGTCGAACGCAAGGCCCACTCGTCTTTACTGGACCGGCTGTTGGGCACAGTGGACGTTCGCGGTGATCAGGAAGTCCTGATGCTGTACACCAGCTATGCGGGCCCCGTGGGAGCGGCGATCATCTGGGAGCTCGGCCCGGATGCGCAGTCAATTGCCATTTGCTGCACCGATGGCGATCCCGCCGCAAACCCCGCCGTGCTCGATTGGAGCAGGTTTTCCCGCGATTTGATTGTCGCGGGCCATTTCTCGCAC
>Ga0209693_10000094_pt1 | contig 32874 bp, 31 predicted proteins | sample HubBroMetageWRM3_FD_188345 | JGI IMG/M metagenome (GOLD analysis project Ga0209693, IMG submission 188345) | Warmed soil microbial communities from the Hubbard Brook experimental Forest, New Hampshire - Hubbard Brook CCASE Soil Metagenome WRM 3... | ecosystem: Environmental > Terrestrial > Soil... | reverse complement strand
ACGCTTGGCGTTGCGCATCATCTCGGCCACCGACTCTTCCATGTTGTAGTTGGGAATGTTGGACAGTCCGACCAGCCGATCGGGCGCGGCGCGGCAGAAATCGTGCAGCCAGTCGTTGTAGATGCGCAGCATCTCGAGGGCGGCCTCGGGATCGTTGAGCCGGCCGCTCGAGCCCAGCACGCCGTACAGCACCTCGGCCTGCACGCCGTCGCGCTCCTGGTCCTTCAGCCGCAGGTCGACCTCGGTGAGGCGGCGGATGCCTTTCTTGCCGTCGTCGTAGAGACCGGTCGAGGCCATGCGGTCGGACCGGTGGATGACGCCCGGCACGTATTCGCGGCCGGCCGAGCCCATGCCGTTCACCAGGCCGAACTTGGCGCCCTTGGCGCTCACCCATTCCGGTCCCTTCGGCCCCTCGATGACATGGGGCATGCGGTCCTTGAGGTTGGCCGGCGCGTTGGCCGTGAACAGGTCGGGCGGCAGCCAGATCAGGTCAACGTGGCCGTCGGCGGAGATGACGTCGTATTTCATGGGCACGCTCCTTCAGAGGGGGATCATCCCTCCAGCCGGCGCTCCTCGCCAGCCCCTCCTTGCGCTTAGCGATACATTCGCGCCCCGCCCCCGAGGGCGGCCCAGTCGTGATAGCATCGGTGCCGGAGAGGGCGTTTGACAGGGGAGAGCCGGTGAGGAGGCTGCGTATGATGGAAAAGGGGAGAGCCACGAACGCATGATCGCCGCCATCATCCGCACCGCTTCGGTTCTGGCCGTCCTGCTCCTGGCGGGCTGTTCGTTCTATTTGAGCGAACCCAGGGTGCCGAAGACCGACCTCAGGGCCACCCTCAACGGCTCCAACGAAGTGCCGCCGACCCAGAGCCGCGGCAGCGGGTATTTCGAGGCGGTCTATCGGCCCTCGACCAAGGTGCTGGAATATCGCCTGAACCTGGTGGGGCTGAGCGGCCCGATCACGATGGGCTACATGCAGGGCCCGGCCGACTCCGGCGAAAACGCCCAGCAGGTCGCGCCCATCAACATCGCGATCTACGACAATACGATCTGGGACGGCGTGACGCTCACCGAGGAACAGGCCGCAGAAGTCATTGCCGGCCACTGGTACGTCAACGTCAGGACGATCCAATATCCTGACGGCGAGATCCGCGGGCAGATCCTGCCGACGCGGAAATAGGGCTGACTTCGAATAGCTTGCTCCCAGCAAGGACTCAGTCGAACTTGTAGTTCCAGCCGATCCACTTGGCCAAGCCGCGGCCCATGACCTTCTCGAGGTCGCGGCCTTTCAGCCACGGCAGTTCCTCGGTGAACATGGTCACGCACTGGCGGTAGGTGCACGGCATTCGCGTGATGTCAGTGCCCCAGAAGAAACGGTCGGGCCCGTAGGCGTCGAAGATGCGCTGCAGTCCGTCATGCAGGTTCTTGAACGGGTAAGGATGGGTGGAGTAGCCCGGCGCGCCGGTCGCCTTGACGGCGACGTTGGGCAGCTTCGCGAGCGCGCAGAGCTCGTCGAGATTGCCGAAGGCCTTGTCGTCCTTCTCCAGCCGCAGCAGGCCACAATGGTCGATGATCAGCTTCAGTCGCGGATGCGCCTCGGCGATCTTCCGGAAAGTCGGCAGGAACAGGCCGGCCATGGTGGCCACCGGGATGCCTTCCTTCTCGGCGGCGGGCCACACCCAGTCGAGCTTGCCCTCGTGCAGCGCCTTCTGCTGGTCGGGATAGAGCAGCGCCCAGCGCAGGCCCATCATGCCGGGCTGGTTGCGCCAGCCATGGATGCGCTTGCGGCTTTCCGGATCGTCGAGCGGGAACTGGCCCATCACGGCGAAACGGTCGGGATATTTCTTCGCCGCCTCGAGGGCGAGCTGGTTGGAAGTCGGGTCCCAGCTATAGGGCGGATGGATCAAGGCGGCATCGACGCCGGCCTCGTCCATCTCCTTCAGCACCTCCTCGGCGGTGAATTTCGACACCTTGCGGTGCAGGCCGCTGGGCGGCGTCACGGTCTGCGACCAAATGTGGATCTGTGCGTCGATGATCTTCATGGCGTTCCTCCTGGGAGTGATACTATCAGGCAACCGCGCCGCTGATGGAGAGCCCGATGGTGGCGACCGACAAGTTGTTCGCCGGATCGATCCCCGAAATCTACGATCGCTTCCTGGTCCCGCTCATCTTCGAACCCTACGCGGCCGATCTTGCCGGCCGGGTTGCCAGGACTCAACCGCGCGACGTGCTGGAAACGGCCGCGGGAACCGGCGTGCTGACGCGAGCGCTCGCATCGCGGCTGGCGCCGTCGACGCGCATCGTGGCGACCGATCTCAACCAGCCGATGCTCGATCAGGCAGCGAGGCGGCAGGCCGCTGGCAGAACCGAATGGCAACAGGCCGACGCGCTGGCGCTGCCGTTCGGCGATGGCGGCTTCGATGTCATGGCCTGCCAGTTCGGCGTGATGTTCTTTCCCGACAAGGTCCAGGGCTACAAGGAGGCGCGCCGGATGCTGAGGCCAGGCGGTCGTTTTCTTTTCAATGTCTGGGACCGCATCGCCGAGAACGAATTCGCCGACGTGGTGACGGAGGCGCTGGCGCGGCTCTTTCCCGATGATCCGCCGCGCTTCATGGCGCGCACACCGCATGGCCACCATGACGTTGGCCGGATAAGGCAGGACCTCGAGGCCGCGGGCTTCGCCGACATTTCCGTCGACGCGGTCGACGCCACAAGCAAGGCCGCCTCGCCCCGCCATGCGGCGGTTGGCTTTTGCCAGGGAACGCCGCTGCGCAACGAGATCGAGGCGCGCGATGCGTCACGCCTGGAAGAGGCCACGGAGCAGGCGACCGACGCTCTGGCGCGGCGCTTCGGCACCGGCGCCATCGAAGGCCGCATCCGGGCCCTCGTGATCACGGCCGCACGCTGACTTTCTAGTTCGGCGTCGGCGCGCTGGGATCAAGCAGCTTCTCGCGCTTGAGCTCGCTCCACAGATCGGCCGGGATCTTGGCCGACAGGTGCCCCACGTTCTGTTTCACCTCGGCGACGCTCAGCGCCCCCGGGATCACCGCGCAGAGCGCCGGATGGAACAGCGGGAACTGCATGGCGGCGGCACCCAGCTCGACGCCGTGGCGCTTGCACACCGTCTCGATCTTCTGCGCCTTGTCGATCAGGTGGGCGGGTGCTGCGACGTAGTCGTGCGTGGCACCTTGCTTCACGCCGCCCGTCAGGATGCCCGAATTATAGGGCCCGCCCAGGATCACCGAGACGCCGCGCTTCACGCATTCCGGCAGGAACGCGTCGAGCGCGCCTTGTTCGAGCAGCGTGTAGCGGCCGGCCAGCAGCATGCAGTCGAAGTCGCCGGCCTGGATGAAGCGCAGGCTGGTGTCCGATTCATTGATGCCGACGCCGATGGCGCCGATCACGCCTGCCTTCCTGAGTTCGTCGAGCGCCTTGAAACCGGAATCCATCACCGTCTTGAAGCGCTGGTTGAGGATCCCACGGTCCTTGATGGTCCAGAAATCGACGTCGTGGACGAGCGCGATGTCGATGCGCGAGATGCCGAGCCTGAAATGTGAATGTTCCAGCGAGCGCATGACGCCGTCGTAGGTATAGTCGAACTCCGGCGCGAAGCCGGGCAGGCCGTTCTCGCGGAAATCCGCCGGCGGTTTTTCGCCGGGCTTCATGGCATGCAGGATGCGGCCGATCTTGGTCGACAGCACGTAGCTGTCGCGCGGCTTCTCGCGCAGCGCCGCGCCCATGCGCAGCTCGCTGCGGCCATAGCCGTAGAACGGCGAGGTGTCGAAATAGCGGACGCCTTCGTCGTAGCCCGCGTTGGTGAGCGTTACCGCGTCGGCGTCGGAGATCTTGGCGCGAAAGCCGCCCATCGGCGCGCCACCCAGGCCGAGTTCGGTGACTTCGAGTTTGGTCTTGCCGACCAATCGACGCTTGAGCGCTGTCATGTCGTCTCCTCCGCTGACACGGACAGAGTACGAATTGCGCTCCGATTAGGCCATAGGAGATCCTGGGAGCTCGCGTTCTGCACGGCAGTTCGCGTCGAGTTCGTGCTATCTCTCTTGGGCTGACGTCGCAAGGATTGCCTTGGCCTTGCCGGCGCGAAAGATCCACGCCGTGTTGTGAGCGGCGCGTTTGTTGGCGTCGAAGCCTGCGAAGTAAATCGTGTCGGCGTCGTTCGGGAAGGGTGATGCCGCGATGGCCCGTGTTGCCACCAGCGGAGTGCCGGTGAGCGGCTGACTGGAGCCGATCCTGCGCAAATCGTAACGCTGCTCGCCCTGTCGCACGAAATACCATGCGCCGCCGTCGAGCCCATCCACGCGCACATGGCCGGCCGGCACCGGTGACGACGCCGGCAGGAAGGCCTCGATCCCGATGAGAACTTTTGTTTCGCCGCGCGGCCCCGAGACGACCGTCATGTCATTGTAGGCGGCGATCACGTAGCTGACCTTGGTCGCCCACGCGCTGTTGAGAAAGGCCGCGATGTCGAGTTCTGTCGTCTCTTCGCCGCTTGCGGGATCGATACGGATGATCCGCGCGGCACGGCCTTCGACCGCGACCAGCAGCGCCTGCCCGGAGCCTGACGGATGGGCAACTGCCGTCAGTCCGCGCAGCCCGGTTTCGGAATAGCCGGGTCGGGGATTGGTATAGAAAAGCTCCCAGCGCGGCGGCGCGCCATCGAGCCGCCGATAGATCTGCTGGCCGATCGTCGCGTAGAGGATGCCATTGCATTCGGCGAAGCTGGCGACGCGAAGAAGAGAGAGTCCCGGAAACGATGGCGCCGGGAGTCGCGAGATGTCGAGCTCGGGGTTGGCGCCCCAGCGTATGCCGCCGACGGCTGCGTCGTCATAGCCGCCACTGACTATGCCGTGCGGATCATTGCCGGCGAAAAGCTGATCGACCCCCGTCCGCCGGTCGCGGTGCATCGCCATGGCGCGAACCTGCTGGATGCCCGACGTCACGCGCGGTACCGGCAGCGACATGGCGGTCCAGGCGCCGTTCGCGTCGTTTCGGCTCATGACCTGGCTCGCGCCGCTCAAATCCCATGTGCCGGCGAACAGCATCGAGACAGCACGCAAGAGCGTCCGCCCGCTGTAGTCCGTCGAAAAGGTCATCCCCTGCAAGGCCGAAACCGCGAGGTGCCGGGGACGGCCGTTGGGCATTCGCTCGTCGAGGCTGCGTTCGACGCGCCATCGTGCGGCCGGGTTGTCGAGCACGAGGATCTGCGCCGGTTGCGGACCCTCGGGGCCGGGCCGATCCATCCAGTAGCCGTTGCCGGCATAGAGCCTGCTGCCATGGGCGCTGAGATTTCGAAGCTCGGTGCCGCCCATGAAGTGGCCGGCCGCGTCGCGTTCCCCCGCGGTGTACGAGACCTCGAATCCCCGATCGGTCTGCCTCGGCGAGCTATCGTCGGCAAACGATGCGCCGGTCGGCAGCAGAGCGACGATCACAAGACCGGCGGCAACGACCGCGGCTGCCGGTAGGGTTCGGCGATCACTCACGCCGCCTGCTGCGCCACCGTCGGGCCGTCGCTCCGGGTCGTGGTCCGGCGCATGTCGCGCACGATGTTGAGGTCGTCGAAGCGGCGCACGCGGTGCATGGTGGCGCGGTTGTCCCAGATCACGAGGTCATGCTGCGTCCAGCGGTGGGAGTAGACGAACTCCGGCTGGGTCGCGTGCTCGGTAAGGTCGCGGATGAAGGCCATCGCCTCGGGCTGCGGCCAGCCGAGGATGGTCCCGATATGGGCCGACAGGTACAGCGACTTGCGGCCCGAGCTGGGATGCGTGCGCACCAGCCGGTGGCGCACGGGCTTCATCGCCACGCGCTCATCGGGCAGGAACTCGGTGAAACCGAGCTGACCGCGCGAATAGATCAGCGAATGCTCGCAGACCAGATCCTCGATCTCGGCTTTGGTCGCCGTGTCCAGCGCATCGTAGGCCGCCCGCATGTCGGCGAACTCGGTATTGCCGCCGTCGGTCGTGACGATGCGTCCGCTCAGGATCGAATACTTGGCCGGCACGGCGCGGAACGAGGCGTCGGAGTGCCAGAGCCGGTTGCCCAGCGACGCCATGCGCCGCTTGTTGTCGCGCGCGAGCTTCCGGCCTTTCTTGTCGAGGTTGGAGACATCGGCGAAGGCCGGGTCGAGGCGCAGCTCCGAACTGCGCACCGTCGAGTTGGCGCCCTCCTCGAGCGGGCCGAAATTGCGCGTGAAGGCGAGCTGCTGTTCGTCGCTGATGTCCTGGCCAGGCAGGACGAGCACGGCGTACCGATCCATGCCGGCGTTGATCGCGTCGACCTCGGCGGCGGTGAGCGGCTTGCGCGCATCGACGCCGGTCATGCGGCCGCCGATATGGGTCGTGAGGGGGTGGGTTTCGATGGGCATAAGTGGATCATATGCCTCCCCAGCGAAGCTGGGGAGGTGGCCCGAAGGGCCGGAGGGGTCATATGCGTCGGAGACAACGCTCATGACCCCTCCGTCCGCTGCGCGGACACCTCCCCACGTCAGACGTGGGGAGGCAAGGCTTAACGCAGCGCCGCCGCGATGTTGCCGCCGTCGACGGTGATCACCGCGCCGGTCGTCTTGGCCGCCTTGGCCAGCGATACGAAGGCCTGCGCCACGTCGTCGGCCGTGACTTCGAGGCCCAAAAGATTGCCGCCCATATAGTCGGTCTCGCTCAAGCCGCGCGCCTTGGAGCGCTGGGCGATCATCTCGTCGGTCAAAAGGCCGGAGCGGATGCGGTCGGCATTGACGGCGTTGGCGCGGATGCCGTCGGCGCCGTGATCGAGCGTGTACTGGCGCATCAGGGACAGGGTCGCGGCCTTGGGCAGTCCATAGGGGCCGAAATCGGGTCCGGGATTGACGGCCTGCTTCGACGTGTTGAACAGCAGGCAGCCGCCCAGCCCTTGGGCGCGCATCACGCGCACGGCGTTCTGCGCCACGCTCTGATGCGCCCAGAAATTGAGCTCGAAGCTCTTGCGCAGGGTGGCCTCGTCGACATCGCCGATCTTGCCCTGCCAGGCCGCGCCGGCATTGGAGACCACGATATCGACCCCGCCATAAGTCGTGGCGATCTTGTCGAAGGCTGCGCGCACCTGCGCGGGGTCGGTGACGTCGCAGGCGATCGCGAAGCCTTTGACCTTGGCGACCTCGCGGTCGAGCACCACGACTTCCGCGCCTTCGCGCGCGAAGGCTTGAGCGGTGGCGGCGCCGATGCCCGAGCCGCCGCCGGTGACGACGACGATGCGGCGCGCCAGCGGCTTCTCGGCCGCGGCGCCGAGCTTGGCCTGTTCGAGCGACCAGTACTCGATGTCGAAGATGTCGGGCTCGGGAATGCACTCGTAGGTGCCGAGCCGTTCGGCGTCGGCCACGACCGCGACCGTGGTCTCAGCGAGGTCGGCTGCGATCTTGGCGTCCTTGGAGGTGTTGCCGAGCCCGAACAGCCCGAGTCCTGGCACAAGCACGACCCTAGGCATGGGATCGAGCTCGGTCTTGCTCGGCATCTGGCGCACGTTGTGGCGCGCGAAATAGGCGTGATAGTCGGCGACATAGGCGTCGAGCGCCGTCTTCGCCGCCGCCTTGAAGATGTCGAGCCTGCCCGCCTCAGGCGCGGTCAGCATGAGCGGCACGCCTTTTGTGCGGATGGCATGGTCCGGCGTCACCGGCCCTTGCTGGCTGTAACGGTCGATCTCCTTGCCGGCGACATAGGCCAGGATGTCCGGCCCGGTGCGGAACTCGAACACGAAGCGTTGCGCCGCCGCGCGGCCACCCGACTTCGCCGGCAACGACAGGAGCCCGCGCAGGATCGGCGCCACCTCGGCCGCCGTCGCGATCTCCTTGGGCAGCGTGACGCCGGGAAAGATCTTGCGCGTGGCTTTGGCAAGACGCTTCTCCGCCAGCGTCACCAAGTCGATCATGCGCACATAGGCTTCTTCTGCCGTGGCGCCCATCGAGAAGATGCCGTGCTTCAGCAGGATCAGCCCTTCGACATCGGGATTTGCGCGCGATACCTCGCTGGCTTTCTTGGCGAGCGCGAAGCCCGGCATGATGTAGGGCACCAGCGCCGCGCGCTTGCCGAACACGTCGCGCGCCAGTGCCTCGCCGTTCGGCTGGTCGGTGAGCGACAGGACGGCGTTGGAATGCGTGTGGTCGATGAACTTGTGCGGCAGGAAGGCGTGCAGCAGGGTCTCGACCGACGGGTTGGGCGCCTTGCTGTCCAAAAGATTGCAGCGCTGGACGTTGACCATGTCCTCGTCGGACAGCGCCTGCAGGCCGAGCAGGCTGCCGAGCGGGGCGAGGCGCACCGCCGGCAGGCCCGGCGCCTCGATCGTGCCCATGTCCCAGCCGCTGCCCTTGACGCACAGCACCTCGACCGGTTCGCCGGTGACGTCGGCCATCCGCGTCTTCACCGACGTGTTGCCGCCGCCATGCAGCACCAGCTTGGGCTCGCCGCCTAAAAGCCGAGTCGTGTAGACGCGCAGCGCCAGGTCTTCACCGATGCCCTTGGCGGCATGGTGGGTGATCGCCGCTTTGGCGTTGCCGTCGGACCACAGGTTTTGCATCAAAGCTCCGTAAGCACTCTATTGTGGCGTCCGTTCGCGCATCTTGTCATCCGGATCACGCACCCGCGCATTGCATCGGCGACATGGTGCCTGGATCACTGACTGCCTTTCAACTCGACGATGGTTTTGGCCATGACCGCCTCCTGGTCCCACGGAAACAGGATCCAGGTGTCCTGGCTCACTTCGGTGATGTAGCTGTCGACCGTCGGCCGGCCGGCGGGCTTGGCGTAGACGGTGGCGAAATGCGCTTCGGGCAGCATGGCGCGCACGGCGCGTGCGGTAACGCCGGTGTCGACCAGGTCGTCGACGATCAGCCAGCCCTTGCCCTTGTCCTGCTCGGCCGCGCTGCCCTTCAGAAGCTCGACCTTGGCGCCGCGTTCCATGCGATCGTAGGTCGAGCAGCACACGGTGTCGATCAGACGCAGATCAAGCTCGCGGGCGATGATGGCGGCGGGCACCAGGCCGCCGCGCGTGATCGCGACCAGCCCCTTGAACGGCCCGAGGTCGGCCAGCCGCCAGGCCAGCGCCCGCGCGTCGCGGTGCAGCTCCGTCCACGAGACGGGAAACATCTTGTTGTAGCCGGCACTGCCCGCCATGCGGTCTTCTCCTCGGCCCTTCGGATAGCACCCGTTGCGTCGACCGGAAAGCGGCGCCTATGGTGCCCGGCCTCGGGAGGGACGTGAATGAACTTTGTGATGCCGGATCCGTCGACGGCCGTGTTTTGGGCAGCGCTTTGGAAGATCATCGTCGCCAACGTGATCCTGTCCGGCGACAACGCCGTGGTGATCGCGCTCGCCGCCCATGGTTTGCCAGCGAAGCAGCGCCGGCCGGCAATCCTGTTCGGCAGCCTCGGCGCCATCATCATGCTCATCATCTTCTGCGGCATCGTCAATTTCCTGATGACCATCCCCTATCTCAAGCTTGTCGGCGGCGCGCTGCTGATCTGGATCGGCATCAAGCTGGTGGCGGAAGAGGAGGAAAACGCCGAGGGCAAGATCAAGGCGCACGGCACCCTGCTGGCCGCGGTCGGCACCATCACCGTCGCCAACACCGTGATGAGCCTCGACAACGCCATCGCCATGGCCGCGGCGGCGCACGGCGACATGACGATGATCGTCTTCGGCCTCGTGCTCAGCGTGCCGGTCATCATGCTGGGCGCCACCGTCATCGCCAGCGTGCTCGATCGTTACCCCTGGGTCGCACTGATCGGCGCCGGGCTGATCGGCTGGATCGCCGGCGACGTGATCGCGGGCGACGGACGCTTCGACGAGCCCGGCCCGGGCGGCAAGCTGGTCGAGGTCGTCCGGCCGGGTTCGACGGCGGCGTGGCTGGACGCCACGATCCCGCACGCCGAACTGGTCTTTCCCGCGCTGGGCGCCGCCGTGGTTCTCGTCGTCGGTCTCTATCTGGTGCGCCGCAAGGCGGCCAAGGCGCCGGCCGTCGACTGACCGGGCCGGCGCGGAACGCGCTGCCTGATTGGCCGGGCGTTCGTGCCGGCGCGGCTGCCGCCACGCGGTTGTTGACGTCGCGCGGAAAGCGTAAAACCGCGCCGCCGCGGCGATCCAGCGGCGACGGAGGTTGTTTGGCCGAGATGTGGCGACACCAGGCGCTCGCGCCCTATGCCACCTTGCCGTGGGCGAGCCGGGGCCGGCTCCATCGCGAAGCCGAATCGCCGACGCGCAGCCCGTTCCAGCGCGACCGCGATCGCATCATCCACTCGACGGCGTTTCGGCGGCTGAAGCACAAGACGCAGGTCTTCGTCTATCACGAGGGCGACCATTACCGGACGCGGCTCACGCACTCGCTGGAAGTGGCGCAGATCGCCCGCACCATCTGCCGCACGCTGCGCCTCGACGAGGATCTCGGCGAGGCCGTGGCCCTCGCTCACGACCTTGGCCACACGCCGTTCGGCCATGCCGGCGAGGAGGCGCTGCACGCCGCGATGAAGCCCTATGGCGGCTTCGACCACAACGCCCAGACCTTGCGCATCCTCACCAAGCTCGAGGAACGCTATGCCGAGTTCAACGGCTTGAACCTCACCTGGGAGACGCTCGAGGGTGCGGTGAAGCACAACGGCCCGCTGCTCAAGGACGGCCGCACGCTCGAGGAACTGCCGGCCGCCATCGTCGAATACTGCCAGGACCATGACCTCGAGCTCGGCGGCCACGCCGGGGCGGAGGCCCAGGTTGCCGCCTTGAGCGACGACATCGCCTACAACAACCACGATATCGACGACGGCCTGCGCGCCGGCCTGTTCGAGGTCGCCGACCTGAGGGAGCTGCCGCTGGTCGGCGACATGTTCGGGGTCGTGACGCAGAAATATCCCGGCATCGGCCATGCAAGGTTGATCCATGAGGCGGTGCGCCGTGTCATCAACGCCATGGTCGAGGACGTGCTGGCCGAGACGCGACGACGACTCGAGAGGGCAGCCCCGAAGTCCGTCGCCGATATCCGCGCGCTCGGCCAGCCGGTGGTGGCCTTCTCGCCGCACATGGCGGCGACCGACCGCACGGTGAAGGCGTTCCTCTACAAGCGCATGTACGAGCACTGGAAGCTCAACCGCTCGCACTCCAAGGCGCGCCGGGTCGTGACCGACCTGTTCGGGCTCCTGTTCGCCGAGCCCAACTGCCTGCCGTCGCCCTGGCGCGAGCGCGCCGAGCAGGCCGGCACCCAGGCCCGCGCCCGTCTGGTCGCCGACTACATCGCCGGCATGACCGACCGCTTCGCCCTCGACGAACACCGGCGGCTGTTCGATCTGTATGAATAAGCTCCCCCCGTCATCCCGACCGGAGCGAAGCGGAGTGGAGGGACCTAATCTTCGTCGAGCACATGATCAGGTCCCTCCGCTTCGCCTCGCGTAGCCTGTCCCGAGCGAAGTCGAGGGGCTCGGCTTCGGTCGGGATGACGGGACGGAGGTAGCGCTAACCCCTCGAACCGGCCTCGAGTGACAAAATTGCCTGAATAGGCAATACCCCCGCGCATGAACCCCTACCGCCATTTCATCGGCGAGATCGAAGCCGCGCTCCGCGCCCTGCAGGCGGCCGGCGAATTGCCGGAAAAGCTCGACTTTTCCGCCGTTACCGCCGAGCCGCCGCGCGATCCGGCGCACGGCGATATCGCGACCAACGCCGCCATGGTTTTAGCCAAGGCCGCGGGCAAGAAGCCGCGCGACATCGCCGAGCCGCTGCTGGCCCGCCTCAAGGCCAACCCCGATGTGGTCGACGGTGCCGTCGCCGGGCCGGGCTTCATCAACCTCAAGATCGCCGATTCTTTCTGGCGCGAGCGGCTGCGCGACTGCCTGAAGCAGGGCATTGCCTATGGCGATTCGGCGGCGGGCGCGGGTGCCAAGGTCAACGTTGAATACGTCTCGGCCAATCCGACCGGTCCGCTGCACGTGGCGCACGCCCGCGGCGCGGTGGTGGGCGATGCGCTCGCCAACCTTTTGGCGAAAGCGGGCTACGCCGTTACCAAGGAATACTACATCAACGACGCCGGCGCCCAGGTCGACAAGCTCGGCCAGTCGACCTACCTGCGCTATCGCGAGGCGCTCGGCGATCACATCGGGCGGATTCCCGAGGGCCTCTATCCCGGCGAGTATCTCAAGGAGGTGGGCGCCGCGATCGCCAAGCGCGACGGCGCGCGCTGGATCGACAAGCCCGAGGCCGACTGGCTGCCCGAGATGCGGGCCTTCGCCATCGCCACGTTGATGGCCGGTATCCGCGCCGATCTCGACACCTTGGGCGTGCACATCGACGTCTTTTCGTCGGAGCGGGCGCTGCTCGACTCGGGCGCGGTCGATCGCGCCTTCGAGGAGTTGACCCGGCAGGGCCTGATCTATCGGGGTCGGCTCGAGCCGCCCAAGGGCCGTGTCCCCGACGATTGGGAGGATCGCGAACAGACCCTGTTCCGCTCGACGCGGTTTGGCGACGACGTCGATCGGCCGCTGAAGAAATCCGACGGCAGCTGGACCTATTTCGCCAACGACATCGCCTATCATCACGACAAGTTCGTGCGCGGCTTTATCGACATGATCGATGTCTGGGGCGCCGACCATGGCGGCCATGTGAAGCGCATGAAGGCGGCGGTCAGCGCCATCACCGGCGGCAAGGGCATGCTCGACATCAAGCTCTGCCAGCTCGTGCGCGTGCTGAAGAACGGCGAGCTGGTGCGCATGTCCAAGCGTGCCGGCACCTTCGAGACCTTGAGCGACCTCCTGGACGAGGTCGGTCCCGACGTCGTGCGTTTCACCATGCTGACGCGCAAGAACGACGCGTCGTTCGACTTCGACCTGGTGAAGGCCACCGAACAGTCACGCGACAATCCGGTATGGTACGTGCAATACGCCCACGCCCGCACCCGCTCGGTGATGCGTCAGGCGGCGGCGGCCGGTATCGCCACCGACGGCTTGGCTGTGGCGCCGCTCGATCGCCTGGCCGATCCGGGCGAGCTGGCGCTGGTCCGGCTGGTCGCCCAGTGGCCGCGCCAGGTCGAGGCGGCGGCAGGGGCGCATGAGCCGCATCGCATCGCCTTTTATCTCTACGACCTTGCTGCCGCCTTCCACGCCCACTGGACCCGGGGTCGCGAGGAGCCTGGCTTGCGCTTCGTCATCGAGGGCGAGGACGAGCTCAGCCGGGCCCGTCTCGCGTTGGTACAGGGAATCGGTTTTGTGATAGGATCGGGCCTAAAGGTCTTTGGCGTAACACCCGTCGAAGAGATGAGATAAAAAATGCACATCCGCCGGTCCCCCTCCGGCGACGGTCCAACGATATACCGACCCAACGAGTCGGCTGCCATGCGGCTCGATCCACCGCCTCGGCCCGTCGCAAACGAATTCGATTCGATTCCCCCGCCGCCCAGGGACTCGCTGCTCATGCGCGTCAACCGGCGGCGCAGCCAGATCCTGACCTTTATGGTCTCGGTTGCCGCCATCGCGAGCTTCGGCTCGGTCGTGTGGTGGGCCCATAGCCAGGACGTCAAGGCTGGCGGCAAGGGCCTCGAGCCGCTGGTCGTGCAGGCGCCGACGACGCCCTCGCGGATAAAACCCGAGAATGCCGGCGGCCTGGTGCCACCCAACCAGGACAAGGAAGTCTACAACCGCATCGCGCCGGGCGCCGTGCCGATCCAGCCCGAGAAGCTGCTGCCGGCCGCGACCAATCCCAAGCTCCCGGCCAATGGCCTGCCGGCCCCGGCGGCGCCCAAGCCACCGGAGGCCGACGCCTCCAAGACTCCAACGCCGCTGCAACCCGCCCAGCCGGCGGGCAGCGGGCCGACGCCGCCGCCGGCCGGCGCCACGACGCCGGCTACGCCGACAACGCCCGCCACCACGGACGTCAAGCCGGGCACGACGGAGACCGGTCCCAGCATCGCCAGCCTGATCGACAACATATCGGGCCCGACCGGCGGTTGGCGGGTGCAGGTCGCTTCGGTCAAGAACGAGGATGTGGCCAAATCGACCTGGGCGCGCCTGCAGAGCGCGCATGGCGACGTGATGGCCAATCTCCGTATGCAGGCGGTGCGCATCGATCTCGGCGACAAGGGCGTGTGGTATCGCGTCCAGGCCGGTCCGCTCGACGAGAAGCAGGCCCATAGCGTCTGCGGCACGCTGAAGGGCCGCAAGACCGACTGCGTCGTGGTGCCTCCGGCGCGATAGCCTCATTGCCTCCCCCGTCATACGGGGGAGGGCAGGGAGGGGGAAAGCCTCAGACGAGATTCCTGAATCAAGATGATCATGATCTGAAACTTGCGAATGTCTTTCCTGCGGCCTTCCCCCTCCGGCCCTGCGGGCCACCTCCCCCGTAAGACGGGGGAGGCATGATGGCGCCCAAAGCCGTCATCTTCGGCTGCACAGGCCCCGATCTTTCGGCCGACGAGCGCGCCTTCTTCCGCGATGCCGATCCGCTGGGCTTCATCCTGTTTGCGCGCAACGTCGACACGCCCGAGCGCACCTACCGCCTGGTCGAGGAGCTGCGTTCCGCGGTGGCGCGCGCCGAGGCGCCGGTGCTGATCGACCAGGAAGGCGGCCGGGTGGCGCGTCTGCGGCCGCCGCACTGGCGCAAGGCGCCGCCGGCACGACTGCTGGGCGAGCTCTATGCCCGCGATCCCGAGCGTGGCCTGGAAGCGACCCGGCTCAATTCGCGCCTGCTGGCGGCGGATGTGGCGTCGGTCGGCGGTGACGTCGATTGCCTGCCCGTGCTCGACATCGCCTTTGCCGAGACCCACGCCGTGATCGGCGATCGCGCCTATGCCGACCGAGCCGAACCGGTGGCGGCGCTGGGCCGCGCCGCCGCCGAAGGACTTTTGGCGGAAGGGGTCATGCCGGTGATTAAGCATATCCCCGGTCACGGCCGCGCCACCGTCGACAGCCACGCCGCGCTGCCCCGGGTGACGGCCGCGCGCGACCTGCTGGAACGGACCGACTTCCTGCCCTTCAGGCTTCTCGCCGACCTGCCCTGGGCGATGACCGGTCATCTCTTGTTCGAGGCGGTCGATCCCGAGGCCGCCATCACGGTATCGGCACGAGGCGTGAAGGAGATCATCCGCGGCCATATCGGCTTCGACGGCCTGCTGCTGTCCGACGACCTTTCCATGCAGGCGCTCGGCGGTTCCTTGGGCGAGCGCGCCAAGCGGGCCCTGGCCGCGGGCTGCGACGTGGCTCTCCATTGCAATGGCAAGATGGCGGAGATGGCTGAGATTGCCGGTTGCACCGGCCCGCTCAGCGAGGCGGCGGGGCGGCGATTCGACGCCGGCCGCGGCTTCCTGGCGCGGCATCGGGCGCCGGCGGGCAAGGCTGGTCTCGCCGACGCGGCCCAGCGCCTTGCGGCGCTTTTGCCCGAATGGGGATAAGGCCGGGCCAAATCATGTGGCGGCATGCGCTGCTGCTGGATTACACCGGGATTGCATGAACGAGCCTAAAAGCCTGCCGCCGGATGAGACGCGTGGCGCCGACAGCTTCACCGCCGCCGGCCCTGACGTGATCGCGCCGGGCGAGGGCGAGCTGATCGTCAATCTCGAAGGCTTCGAGGGGCCGCTCGACCTGCTGCTGAGCCTGGCGCGCGACCAGAAGGTCGATCTGCGCCGCATCTCGATGGTGGCCCTGGTCGATCAGTACCTGGCGCATGTGGCGCAGGCCCGGCGCCTGCGGCTGGAACTCGCCGCCGACTATCTCGTGATGGCGGCATGGCTCGCTTATCTCAAGTCGCGCCTGCTGCTGCCCGAGCCGCCGGCCGGCGAGGAGCCGTCGGGCCAGGAGATGGCCGACGCGCTGCAGTGGCAGTTGCGCCGCCTCGAGGCGATGCAGGAGGCGGGCGTGCGCCTGATGGCCCGTCCGCAGCTCGGCAAGGACATCTTTTCCCGTGGCCAGCCTGAGGGCGTTGTCGTGGTGCGCCGCGCCATCTGGGACGTGAAGCTCTACGACCTGCTCGCCGCCTACGGCCATCCGCTGCGGCCCAAGGGCGCCGATACCTATCAGATCGAACCCATGCAGTTCTTCTCGGTCGAGGAAGCGGCCGAGCGGCTGGGCCGCATGCTGGGCATCGCCATCGACTGGCAGTCGCTCGAAGCCTTCCTGCCGGCCGGCCTCACCGATCCGATGCGCCGCCGTTCGGCGCTGGCCGCGACCTTCGTGGCGGGCCTGCAGCTCGCCAAGGACGGTTCGGTCGAGCTGCGCCAGGCCGAGCGTTTCGGCCCGATCTATTTACGCAAACGATCCGAGCAACGGTGATGGCCTGTCACGATTGCAAGCGGCACACTGGGTAGTGAAATGTCTGAAACCGATTCAGAAAACGTGACCGATGTCGTCTCTCCCGACCATGCGCAGCATCTCAGGCTGCTCGAGGCGCTGATCTTCGCCGGCACCCAGGCGCTCGACGAGACCGAGCTGGCCGATCGGCTGCCCAACGACGCCGACGTCAAGCGCCTGCTGGCCGACCTGGCGGAGATGTATGCCGGCCGCGGCGTCAATCTCGTGCAGGTGGCGGGCGGCTATGCTTTCCGCACCGCGTCCGACCTCTCGGAGAAGCTCAAGATCGAGCGGCCGGTGACGCGCAAACTGTCGCGGGCGGCGATCGAGACGCTCGCCATCATCGCCTATCACCAGCCGGTGACGCGCGCCGAGATCGAAGAAGTGCGCGGCGTCGGCCTCAGCAAGGGCACGCTCGATCTCTTGTTCGAGCAGAACTGGATCAAGCCGGTGGGGCGTCGCCGCGCGCCCGGCAGGCCCGTAACCTGGGGCACGACCGACTTCTTCCTCGAGCATTTCGGGCTGCCCAGCCTCGACGATCTGCCGGGCCACGAGGAACTGAAAGCCGCAGGCCTCTTGGACGCGCGCGCCCAGCCCCCCATATTCCGTCCAGAAGAGCCCGATCTGCCGCTCGAAGCGGGCGACGACGAGGCCGACGAACCGCTCGCCGTCGACGAAACGGGGCGCTGAGCCCAAATACCGCCTTATTCGACTGGTTGCCGGGCCTTCACACGCGGTGCCATAATCAGGCTCGCGCCGATCGCAAACGTATTGGGAGCATTTTCACATGGGTAGCTTCAGCGTATGGCACTGGCTCATCGTGCTGGCCGTCGTGCTGCTGCTGTTCGGCGGTCGCGGCAAGATCTCCTCGCTCATGGGCGACTTCGGCAAGGGCCTGTCGGCCTTCAAGAAGGGCGTGGGCGCGCAGCCGGACGAACCCCCGGTGACACAAGCCGGGCAGCCGGGCGATACCGCCAAGCCGATCTCGGCTCAGGCCACGACCACGCCGCCGGGCAACCAGGTCCATCAGGACAGCGCGGCCAAGGTCTGACGGACCGGCCGCAGGTTCGACGCGGGCGAGGCTGATCGCCGATGTTCGGTATCGACGGTTCCGAGTTTCTGTTGATCGCGATCGTGGCGCTGGTCGTCATCGGTCCGAAGGAGCTGCCGGGCCTGTTGCGCACCTGGGGCCGATGGATGGCCCAGATGCGCGGTATGGCTGCGGAGTTTCGCGGCCATGTCGACGAGATGGTGCGCCAGTCCGACCTCGACGAGGTGAAAAAGCAACTTACGGCCTCGTCGGGTCTCGACCTGCAGTCGCTCGATCCGACGAAAGAGATCCGGAGCCACATCGAGGCGGGCATGGCCGAGGGCGAGAAAGCCATCGCCGAAGGCAAAAGCGTGTTCGACAATCCGCTGGCCGAGCCTGAATCGGCGCCGCAGATCGCCGCCGAAACGCTGGTCGAGACGCCTGCCGAGACGCCCGTCGAGACGCTCGCCGAGACGGCACCTGTGGCGCCCGAGACACCGGCTGTCGTGACGGCCGAAGCGGCGCCAGTGCCGGTACCGGTGCCGACAGAGGAGCCGGTGCAGGAAAAGCCGGCCAAAGCCGCCGCCGAATAGGCGCCAATTAGCGCTTTGAATTAAGGCGCAAAGGGCGGCATAACGCGCCACTCAATGCCGCGAACCCTATCTTGACCCAGGCGCACGACGGACCCGAAGACGACAAGCCGATGCCGCTGCTCGATCACCTGATCGAGCTGCGCAAACGCCTGATCTATGCCCTGCTGGGCTTCTTTGCCGTCTTCTTCGTCACCTTCTATTTCGCCAAGCCGATCTTCTCGTTCCTGATCCAGCCGGCCGTCCGGGACGGCTACACGGTCAGCGTCTTCGACATCTTCGAGTTCTTCTTCGTCACCGTGAAGCTCTCGGCCTTCGTCGCGCTGATCATCGGCTTCCCGCTGATCGCGGTGCAGATCTGGCTGTTCGTGGCGCCCGGCCTCTACCGCAAGGAGAAGCGCGCCTTCCTGCCGTTCCTGATCGCCACGCCGTTCATGTTCTATGCCGGCTGCGCGGTCATGTACTATGTCGTGCTGCCTTACGTGATCAACCTGATGCTGGCGCACTACGTGCCGCCCGACATCGAAAAAACGCTGCGCGCCTCGGATTACCTGTCGCGGATTCTGCAGCTCGTCTTTGCCTTCGGCTTCGCCTTCGAGGTGCCGGTGCTGCTGACCTTGCTGGTACGGGTCGGCATCGTCACCACCGCCGGCCTGCGCTCCAAGCGTCGCTTCGCCATCGTCTTCGCTTTCATCATCGCCGCGGTGCTGACGCCACCCGATGTCGTGAGCCAGCTCGCGCTCGCCGTGCCGCTGCTCGCCTTCTACGAGATCAGCATCCTGATCGGCAGCTGGATCGAGAAGAAGCAGGCCGAGGAGGACAAGAAGGCCGAGGAAGCCGAGAACGCCGCGGAAACGCCGGGCAGCTAGCCATGCACGACATCCGTTTCATCCGCGACCATCCCGAGGCCTTTGACGCTGGCTTGAAGAAGCGCAACCTGCCGCCACTCGCGGCCGAGCTGCTGGCAATCGACAAGCGCCGGCGTGCCGCCATCTCCGAGAGCGAGGCGGCGCAGGCCAGGCGCAAGGCGCTCAGCCGCCAGATCGGTATCGCCAAGGCCAAGGGCGAGCCGGTCGACGCGCTGATGGCCGAAGTCGTCAGCCTCGAGGAAAGCCTGAAGAAGGGCGAGGCCGAGGCGCAACGCCTCGACGAGGAGCTGACGCGCCGTCTCGAAGTACTGCCCAACCTGCCGTTCGACGACGTGCCGGCCGGCACCGACGAAACCGGCAATGTCGAGATCCGCCGGATCGGCAACCAGCGCAACTTCGCCTTTCAGGCCAAGGATCACGTGGTGCTGGGCGAGGCGACGGGCGAGATGGATTTCGCCGCCGCGAGCAAGATTTCGGGCGCCCGCTTCGTGTTCCTGAAAGGCCGGCTGGCGAAGCTCGAGCGGGCGATCGCGCAGTTCATGCTCGACCTGCATACCAGCGAGGAGGGCGGCTACACCGAGGTCAATCCGCCGTTCCTGGTGCGCGACAACGCCGTCTACGGCGTCGGCCAGCTGCCGGGGTTCGCCGAGCAAATGTTCCATACCGACAACGGCTTCTGGCTCATCCCCACCGCCGAGGTGCCGCTTACCAACCTGGTGAACGACACGGTGCTGGACGAGAAGGACTTGCCGTTGCGCTTCACGGCCTGGACGCCGTGCTTTCGTTCCGAGGCGGGCGCCGCCGGCAAGGACACGCGCGGCATGATCCGCCAGCACCAGTTCCCCAAGGTCGAGCTGGTCAGCATCACCACGCCCGAGCAGGCAGCCGCCGAGCACGAGCGCATGACCGGCCGTGCCGAGGAGGTGCTGAAGCGACTGGGCATCGCCTTCCGCACCATCGTGCTGTGCGGCGGCGACATGGGCGTGGCCTCGCGCAAGACCTACGACATCGAAGTCTGGCTGCCCGGCCAGAACGCCTATCGCGAGATTTCCAGCTGCTCCAATTGCGGCGACTACCAGGCCCGCCGGATGGGCGCGCGCTACCGGCCCAAGGAAGGTGCCAAAGGAAGTAAGGGGGGCACGCGCTTCGTGCACACGCTGAACGGCTCGGGCCTGGCCTGCGGCCGCACGTTGATCGCGGTCCTTGAGAACTACCAGAACGAGGACGGCTCGGTGACGATCCCCGAGGCGCTGCGACCCTACATGGGTGGGCTCGCGACGATCCCCGGTCCCGTGGCCCGCAAGTGAAGCCGGCCGACATCGCCAAGGCACGCATCCTCGTCACCAACGACGACGGCATCCATGCGCCCGGCCTGGAGGCGCTGATCGAGATCGCCACCCAGCTCTCGAGCGATGTCTGGGTGGTGGCGCCCGAAGTCAACCAGAGCGGCGCCGGCCATTCGCTGTCGCTGTCGCGGCCGATCCGCTGCCGCGAGGTGAGCGAGGCCAAGTTCGCGCTCGAAGGCACGCCGACCGATTGCGTGCTGTTTGCCGTGAAACACCTGTTGAAGGACCGCAAGCCCGACATCGTGCTGTCGGGCGTCAACCGCGGCAGCAATATCGCCGACGACGTCACCTATTCGGGCACCGTCGCCGCCGCCATGGAAGGCTGCCTGCTTGGCCTGCCCTCGATGGCTTTCAGCCAAGCCTACACCCACGACCATCCGGTCAAATGGGGCACCTCGACGCATCACGGCGCCGCCGTGGTGCGCCGCGTGTTCGACACCGACTGGCCGCGCAACGTGCTGGTCAACATCAACTTCCCCGACGTGGTGGCGGGTTCGGTCAAGGGTGTGCGGGTCACGCACCAGGGCACGCGCGGCTTCGGCGGCTATATCGTCGAGCGGCTCGACCCGCGCGGCGGCACCTACTACTGGATCGGCTACCAGCCGCAGGAAAGCGAGATCGACGAGGCGAGCGACATCGCCGCCATCCGCTCCGGCCACATCTCGGTGACGCCGCTGCATCTGGACCTCACGCATGAGGGCCTGCGCCGCAAGCTCGGCGCCCAGTTCGAGGCGGCCCCCTTCGAGACCGGGTGAGGCGCGGCGGCCGTGAACGTTCCGGCCCTGCAACGCCTGCTCGCCGAGCTGCGCAGTTCGGGCATTGCCGACGAGAAGGTGCTGGGCGCCATCGCCGCGGTCGACCGCGAACGCTTCGTGTCGCCGACCTTCGCCGAGCGCGCCTGGGACAACACCGCGCTGCCCATCGCCTTCGGCCAGACCATCAGCCAGCCGCTGGTCGTGGCCGCCATGACCGAGGCGTTGCGCGTCGGCCCGCGCATGAAGGTGCTCGAGATCGGCACCGGCTCGGGTTACCAGGCCGCCGTGCTGGCCAAGCTGGCGCGCCGCGTCTACACGATCGAGCGCTACAAGCCCTTGTCCAAGGAGGCCGAGCGTCTGTTGATCGAGCTCGGCATCTTCAATGTCGTGTTCGATGTCGGCGACGGCAGCAAGGGCTGGCCGGGCCAGGCGCCGTTCGACCGCATCATCGTCACCGCCGCCGCCGACGAGCGCCCGCAGGCGCTGATCGACCAGCTCGCCCTGGGCGGCATCCTGATCGTGCCGGTCGGCCGCGATCCCACCGCGCAGGTCGTCGAGCGCATCGTCAAGAGCGAGAGCGGGCTGAAGCGCGACACGCTGATGCCGGTGCGCTTCGTGCCCCTGGTGACCGGCGCGCTGCCGGTGCTGGGGCAGGGCTAGTCTTGCCGGAGCGCGGGCCTCCAGGCCCGCTCATGATCTTCGGAGCGCGGACCTCCGGTCCGCATCAAGCTCATGAGCGGACCTGGAGGTCCGCGCTCCGTATGAGAAGATGCGCCACGGAGTGGCGCGCTCCCAGCCATGAGCGGCCCCCCGGAAATCGTCGTTGGCCCGATTCCCGCCGGAATCGTCCTGCAGTAGAATGGACTCATGAAAAGAGCCCTTCGCTACCCCTCGCGATGGGCGGGCTGCTGGCGCACGCTGGGTATAACCGCGGTGCTATCGGTCGCGCTCGGCGCTTGCTCGAACCTCTATGGCGCCCGCGACGGCACCATCGAATATCCCGGCTCCGGCGCGGGTCCTGCCGCCGCCGCCGTCTATGTCGTGAAGGAAAAGGACACGGTCGAAAGCGTGTCCCAGCGCTATGGCGTGCCGGTGCAGACCATCATCGATCGCAACCGGCTGATACCGCCCTACACGCTCCGTCCCGGCCAGTCGCTCCAACTGCCCAGCGCCCGCTTCGTGCCCGATGCCACGGGTGGCCCGACCACTGCGACGGCGACCGCACCCGGACCGGTCAAGCGCGAGAGCCTGCCGCCGCCCGGACAGAGCGAACCGCCGCGCTCGGCCGCGCCGCCGGCGGCCGGCCAGCCGACCCCGCTCAGCCCGGCCGCGGCGGAATCGAGTTCGAGCGTCACGGTGCCGGCAACGCCGCCGCCGCGCATGGCCTGGCCGATCAAGGGCAAGATCCTGGCGCCTTACGGCGCGGCCGCCGGCGGGCAGAAGAACGACGGCATCGACATCCAGGCCGAACCCGGCGCGCCGGTGAAGGCAGCCGACGGCGGCACCGTCGTCTATGTCGGCAGCGAGGTGGCCCATCTCGGCAACCTGGTGCTGGTCCAGCATCCCGGCGGCTACATCACGGCCTACGGCAACAACGAAGCGGTGCTGGTCAAGAAGGGCGAAGAGGTCAAGAAGGGCGAGACCATCGCCAAGGCCGGCACCTCGGGCGGCGCGTCAAGCCCACGGCTTCACTTTGAGGTGCGGCGCGGCGGCAGCCGCACCATCGATCCGACGACGGTGTTGCCGCCGCAATAGTCATCGGCGGCAGAACAACGCACACTGTCATCCCGAGCGAAGCGAGGGACCTTTAAGGCAACAGGAAAGGTCCCTCGCTACGCTCGGGATGACAATTTTGCTTGCTGCGACGGCGAGGGGACTAAACCACCTTCCCATCCAGCTTGTACGCGCCCTTGCGGTCCTCGATCTCGAGCACCCAGAGATCGGGATCGCGTGCGACTTGGCGGGCGATGTAGGCGTCGGCGTCGGTCTCCGCCACCGGCGTGGGCCCGGTGCCGCGGCTCCAGGCCGGTTCGCCGTCGAGCGTGCTGGCCTGGGTGTAGACCGTGACGCCGGCCTCGAAGCGATTGAGCTTCACCAGCACCGTGCCGGCATCGGAATCGCCGCGCCGCACCACGGTCGCCGGAATGAAAGCGAGATCGCAGAGTCGCACCTGCGCGCTCACCCACAGCCCGGTGTTGAGACCCATCACCATATTATCGATTCCTCCCCACGTAGTGGGGAGGTGGCCCGTCAGGGCCGGAGGGGTCATGAGCGTCAATGATGGTGCTCATGACCCCTCCGCCCGCTGCGCGGGCACCTCCCCTCGTAAGACGAGGGGAGGAAAATGAGATGCTCCTCTCATGCCAACGCATCATCGAGTCCATCGAACACGGCGCGCGCGCCGCGCCAGCGGAAGCGCACGCAGGCGAAGGGCAGCGCTTGCAGGGCCGCATCGTCGCGGTCGGAGAGCGTGGCCGGCGCGACCAGGATCGGCCGCACGTCCGGACCGCCGCGCGCCGAAGCGAGCGACAGCGAGCCCACGGCCATCGCAAGCTCCTCGGGCCGTCCGTGGGCGACCAACGCGAACAGCGGTTGCGGACGCTCGCCGCGCAGCGAGAACAGATCGTCGGCGCCGCCGAACAGGCCGCGCCTGGCGAGTTCCTCGTGCAGCGCCACGTCGACCAGCCGGCGGTCGCATGCCGCCGACGCCGAATCGACCAGCGCCGGCTCGACGCAGAGGCCGGTCCGTGCCGAGGGCGGGTCGCCTGCCTTGAAATGGCGCACCGCGTCGACGAACTGGCCGAGCAGGCGGGTGAGGCGCGGGCTGTCGAGCGGCGCCACGATCAGCGCCTCGGTCTCCTCGCCGTCGGGCCAGGTGAGGCGCCGCCACACGCCGTCGGCCAGGAAATCGCGGAAGCCCGCCTTGCGCTGGCCGAGCCGCGTGCCGCCCATGCGGCCGGAATGGGCGAGATAAAGCGCGCCGGCATCGTCGACCGCGATGATGCCCGCCACCTTCCGGTCGGCGATGCGCGGCAGGTTGATCTCGCAGGTGATGCTCTCGCGCTTGGTCGGCGCATCGGGTGCGTGGCCCAGCAGCAGCGCCTGTCGCGCCGTCCGGGGCTCGAAGGCCCACCAGAAGGAATCGTCGCGCGCCCAGTGGATGGTGGTTAAAAGTTCGCCGCCGCGCCAGGTCAGCCGCACGCCGCGCGCAGCAACGCCTTTCAGCGCGCCCTGCAGGCGCCTGATGGCGCGATCGATCCGCCTCGGTTCCCCCACGGGCCGCAGCATGCCTGACCATACCCCGCAGGGAGGCCCTTGCCGTTGTGGACAGCTTCGGCCATGACAGCCCGCCCCACCTGATCGAGACCATGGCTGAACCACCTCTCCTGGCCCTCGCCGGCATCCGCTTTCATCTCGGCGACCAGACGATCCTGGACGGCGCGGCCTTGGCCATCGCGCCGGGCGAGCGGCTGTCGCTGGTCGGCCGCAACGGGGCCGGCAAATCGACCCTGCTGCGCATCCTGGCGGGCGAGCCGATCGCCGACAGCGGCGAGCGTTTCGCCCAGCCCGGCATCACCATCGCCACCTTGCCGCAGGAGCCGGATTTCACCGGTCACGCCAGCGTCGCGGGCTATGTGGCGTCCGTGCTGACCGATTCGCTGGGTCCGTCCGACTACCGCGTCGCCGCCATCCTCGAGGAGATGAAGCTCGATGGCGACCGCCTGCCCGGCGAACTGTCGGGCGGCGAGGCGCGGCGGGCGGCGCTGGCCCGCGTGCTGGTCGGCGAGACCGACGTCATGCTGCTCGACGAGCCGACCAACCATCTCGACCTGCCGACCATCGAATGGCTGGAGGAAAAACTGTCGCGCTGGCGAGGCGCCTACGTCCTGGTGAGCCACGACCGGCGCTTCCTCAGCCACCTGTCGCGCGCCGTGCTGTGGCTCGACCGCGGCATCGTCCGCCGGCTCGACAGGGGCTACGGCGAGTTCGAGAGCTGGTCGAACGACATCATCGAGCGCGAGGCGACGGAGCGGCACAAGCTCGATCGGCTGATCGAACGCGAGACCGAGTGGGCAGGCAAGAGCATCCGCGCCCGGCGCACGCGCAACGAGGGCCGCCTGCGGGCGCTGAAGGCGCTGCGCGAGCAGCGCCGCCAGCAGATCGGGCCCGTCGGGCGCGCCACCATCGAAGTCGGCCAGGCGGAAGCCTCCGGCGCGCTCGTCGTCACGGCGCGCGACATCACCAAGCGCTGGGGCGACAAGGTGATCGTCGAGGATTTCTCGACGCGCATCTTCCGCAAGAACCGCATCGGCCTGATCGGCCCCAACGGCGCGGGCAAGACGACCTTGCTCAGGATGCTGATCGGCGAACTCGAGCCGGACAGCGGCACGGTCAAGCTCGGCGCCAACCTGATGCCGGTGGTGATCGACCAGCGGCGCATCGACCTCGATCCCGACAAGACGCCGTGGGAAACGCTGGCTGACCGCAACGACCATGTCCTGGTGCGCGGCCGTCCCACGCACGTCATGACCTACCTGCGCGAATATCTGTTCCGCGACGAGCAGGCGCGCCAGCCCGTGTGCACGCTGTCGGGCGGCGAGCGCAACCGGCTGCTGCTCGCCAAGGCGCTGGCGGCACCCTCCAATATGATCGTGCTCGACGAGCCGACCAACGATTTGGACGCCGATACGCTCGATCTGCTGCAGGAAGCGCTCGACGACTACGACGGCACCGTTCTGCTGGTGAGCCACGACCGCGACTTCCTCGACCGGCTGGTAACCTCGACGATCGCTCTCGAGGGCGACGGCACGGCCATCGAATATGCCGGCGGTTACAGCGACTATGTGAGCCAGCGCGGCCCGCGCGTGGAGCCCACCGGTGTGACGCCGTCGCGCAAGGAGAAGGCCAGCCCGCCGCGTGAAGCCGGGCAGGGCAGGCGCCTGGGCTACAAGCGCGAACGGGCGTTGACCGAGCTGCCCAAACAGATGGCAGCCTTGCAGGCCGAGATGGCGAGGCTCAACGCCGATCTTGCCGACGCGACTCTCTACAGCCGCGACGCCCCGGCCTTCGCCGCCAAGAGTGCGCGGCTGGCCGCCGCACAGGCCGAGCTCGACGCCGCGGAGACGGAATGGCTTGAGCTCGAGATGCTGCGCGAGGAACTCAACGGCTGAGCCGTGTGATCGTCCCGCTACGCCGCCAGGCGATGAGGGAATTCGTCATCGACGAAAGTCTCGTGATCGTCGATTGAGGGATCGTCGAACGGGAGATCGGCCGGCGCGGTGGTCGTGAAGGCCGCCATCTTGAGCGTGCTGGCCAGGCTTTCACGGTTGAATAGCGCCATCGCTTTCGATTCCTCGTAGATCTCCAGCAGGGCGCGCGCCAGCGACGCGTCGAGGCGGCATCGCTCGAGTTCGCGAACCTGGTAACGCTGGAGCAGCAGGGCCTCTTGGCAGGCCACGATGCGCGCAGAAGCGTCGCGAAGATTGTGTTCCAGGGCAAAGCGATCCATGACCAAGCTCCGATTCCGGTGCCACAATGCGGTGTTGTTCAACACCTTCTGTCGACCAACGCGCCTGAAAGGTGAGCGTTGCGCGCCAAGGCACTGGAATCAGTGTCGGATGTCACCTGGGCGGTTTTTTCGTCCGTATTTGGGCATTTTCGCTTCAATCGACGCGGACTGTGCGGCGTTCGCGGCGGAAATGGGGCGAAACAGCGACAGCCGTTCATTGGGCCGGAGGATTAGAGAGCCGCGCGCGGCCGGCCGCGGCACGGGGTGAACTCAACGCTGCCGCAACCGAATGGCAGGAGCTCGAGCTGCAGCGCGAGGAACTCGACGGCTAGCTGTCAGTCAGCAGATCCTCGAGCTTGATCGGGAAACGCCGCACCCGCACGCCGGTGGCGTGCCACACCGCGTTGGCGACGGCGCCCGCCGTGCCGGTGACCGCCATCTCGCCGACGCCCTTGATGCCGAGCGGGTTCACATGCGGGTCGTCCTCGTGGACCAGCAGCGCCTCGAGCGAGACGATGTCGGCGTTCACGGGCACATGGTACTCGGCGAGATCGGCGTTCATGACGCGGCCGGAGCGGCGGTCGACGATCGCCTGCTCGTTGAGCGCGAAGGACACGCCCCAGATCATGCCGCCGTAGTACTGGCTCTGCACCAGCCGCGGATTGATCACGCGTCCGGCCGCGAAGGCACCGACCAGCCGCGTCGTGCGGATCTGGCCGAGGTCGGGATCGACCTTGACCTCGGCGAACACCGCGCCGTGCGCATGCATGGCCCAGGTCGATTGCGCGGCCGGATCGGCGGCGCTGGTGCCGCTGCCCTCGATCTCGGCCCGCCCGGCGCGCGCCAGGATATCGGCGTAGCGCTCGCTGCGGCCTTCGTCGTCGCGGCGGTGCAGGCGGCCCTGGCGGGCGATCACGCCTTCATTGTCCGCGCCGTAGAGAGGCGAGCGCCGGTCGGCCGTCGCGAGCGCCGCGAGTCTGGCGATCGCATCGCCGCCCGCGCTGTGGATCGCCATGCCCGCCGTGGCGGTATGGCCCGAGCCGCCGGCGATGCCGGCATCCGGCAGGTCGGAGCTGCCCGCCCGGAATTCGACCTGGTCGATATCGAGCCCCAGCCCGTCGGCCGCGATCTGCGCCAGCGCCGTCCAGGCGCCTTGCCCCATGTCGTGCGCGCCGGTCTCGACCAGGCCGCTGCCGTCGCGCCTGATGACCGCACGGGCGCGGGCCTGGAACATGATGGCGGGAAACGTCGCCGTGCCCACGCCCCAGCCGACCAGGAAACCGTCCTTGTCGCGCATCTGCCGTGGCGCGATGGGCCGGCCTGCCCAGCCGAAGCGCTCGGCCCCTCGCGCATAGCATTCGCGCAAGGCCTTGGAGGAGAACGGCTTGCCGGACATCGGCTCGACCTCGGCATAGTTCCTGAGGCGGAAGGCCAGCGGATCCATGCCGCAGGCCGCGGCCGCCTCGTCGATCGCGCTTTCGAGTGCGATCGATCCGGTCGCCTCGCCGGGCGCGCGCATGAACATCGGCGTGCCGATGTCGGTGCGCACCGCCTCGTGGCGCGTCGCGATGGCCGGGCTGGCGTAGAGCGTGTGCGAGATGTCGGCGGCCGGCTCGAAGAAATCGTCGAAGGTGCTCGACATCGTCTTCGCATGATGGTCGAGCGCGGTCAGCGCGCCGTCGGCCGCCATGCCCAGCCGCAGCCGCTGGCGCGTCGGCGGACGATGGCCGACCGGCCCGTACATCTGGTCGCGGCGCAGCACCAGCTTGACCGGCCGCCCGACCATCCTGGCGGCGAGGATGCCCAGCACCTGCGGGCCCGACATCAGGCCCTTCGAGCCGAAGCCGCCGCCGAGGAAGGGGCTGCGGATATGGATCTTCTCCGGCGCGAGGCCGAACAGCCCGGCGATGCGGCCGCGCGCCATCTCCAGGCCCTGGCTCGGCGTATCGATCGACAGCGAATCGCCGTTCCAGGCGGCGACGATCGCATGCGGCTCGATCGCGTTGTGGTACTGCGCCGGCGTCTCGTAGGTCGAATCGATCCGCTTCGCGGCCGCCGCGAGGCCCGCTTCGATGTCGCCCTTGCCGACCTCGGCGGGGCTGCCGATGCCGATGCCGGGAGGCACGAAGCTTTCGGCATCGTCGAGCCCGACACGCGCCGGCTCGGACTCATATCGCGGCTGAAGCAGCGCCGCGCCCTCGGTCGCCGCTTCCAGCGTCTCGGCGATCACCACCGCGATCGGCTGGTTGGCGTAGCGCACCCGGTCGTTCTGCAGCACGTCGAGCCTGAACATGAACGGGTTGCTCTTCTCGTCGGGGTCCTGCGCCAGCGCCGGGCGGTTGTTGGGCGTCATCACCTCGACCACGCCCTTGTGGCCCTTGGCCGCGTCCACGTTCAGCGACGTCACGCGGCCGCGCGCGATGCTGCTCACCGCCATCACGGCATACAACAATCCCGGCGGATGGTTGTCGGCGGCATAACGTGCCTTGCCGGTGACCTTCAGGATGCCGTCACGGCGGGTGAGCGGCTGGCCGATGTTCGAGCCGTGCCGGAGGTGCGGCGAGGCTTCGGGGCGGGCGATCTCGAGCGTCACGGTTGGGCTCCGGGATGGGAGGAGAAGGGCGAGCCGGGAAGGGCGGGCAGGCGCTGCGGCGTTCCCGCGGCGGCGAGCGCGAGCGTGCGCCCGACGATGCGGCGCGCCAGCTCGATCTTGAAGCCGTTGTCGCCCGAGGGTTGGGCGTCGGCGAGTGCCATCTCGGCGGCGCGCCGGAAGGTCTCCTGGCCGGGCGTCGCGCCGGCGAGGCTCTCCTCGGCGGCGCGGGCGCGCCACGGCTTGGCCGCGACGCCGCCCAGCGCCAGCCGCGCCTGCCGGATCCTGCCGTCCGCCATGTCGAGCGCTGCGGCCGCGGAGACCACGGCGAAGGCGTACGACGTGCGCTCGCGCAGCTTGAGATAGCGTGCGTGCCGCGCGAACGCGGCCGCCTCGGCCGGAAGGCGCAGCGCCGTCACCAGGTCGCCGGGTTCGAGCAGGGTCTCGCGCTGTGGCGCGTCACCCGGCAGGCGATGCAGTGCCTCGAGCGCGATCTCGCGCCGTCCGCCCTTGCCCTCGATCTCGACGACGGCGTCGAGCGCCACCAGCGGCACGCAGAAGTCCGACGGATGGACGGCGATACAGGAGGGGCTCCAGCCCAGCACCGCGTGCAGGCGGTTCTCGCCCTGCAGGGCGTCGCAGCCCGAGCCGGGTTCGCGCCGGTTGCAGGCGCTGAAGGGATCGTAGAAGTACGCGCAGCGCGTCTTCTGCAGCAGGTTGCCGCCGACGGTCGCCGCATTGCGCAGCTGCGCCGACGCGCCGGACAGCAGCGCCTCGGCCACGGCGGGACAGGCGCGGTAGAAATCCGGGTCGTGTGCGAGGTCGGCGTTGCGCACCAGCGCGCCGATGCGCAGCCCGCCGTCGGCCAGGCGCTCGATGCGGTCGAGGCCGGGCAGGCGGCTGATGTCGACCAGGCGATCGGGCCGCGCCGCGCCGGTCTTCATCAGGTCGAGCAGGTTGGTGCCCGACGCGAGATAGGCGGCGCCGGGTGTCATCGACGCGACGACGGCCTCGGCGACGGTGGCCGGCCGGACATAGTCGAAGCTCTTCATGCCGCGTCCCTCCGGTTGGCGTCGGCCAGCTTCTGCTGTGCCTCGAGCACCGCCTCGACGATCCCGGCATAGGCCGAGCAGCGGCAAAGATTGCCGCTCATGCCCTCGCGGACGCGCTCCGGATCGTCGCCCGCCTGGCCTTCGCCGATCAGCCCGAGAGCGCTCATGATCTGGCCGGGCGTGCAGAAGCCGCACTGGAACCCCTCATGGGCGATGAAGGCGGCCTGCACGGGATGCAGTTCCTCGCCGTGCGCCACGCCTTCGATGGTCGTGATCGCCGCGCCGTCGTGCGCGACCGCCAGCGCGAGGCAGGAATTCACGCGCCTGCCGTCGATCAGGACGGCGCAGGCGCCGCACTGGCCGCGATCGCAGCCCTTCTTGGTACCGGGCAGGTCGAGACGCTCGCGCAGGAGGTCGAGGAGCGTGACGCGCGGATCGTCGAGCTCGATGTTCCGCCGCACGCCATTCACCGTTAAGCTGATGGGGAATGACACTCTGACCTCCATCGGAGTTGTTGTCGGAAGGCGGTCCGGGGCGGGCCGTCGGGAGGAATATGCGGAGGCACCCTCCGTTTTCAAGAGGGGAGTGACTATCTAATTTTCATGGCCGTGCGTTCTGGAGATATTGCGCGCAGGCCGCGCGCCGATTCGGTCCGCAATCGCGAGCGGCTGCTCAAGGCGGCTGCCCGTATTTTGGGCACGGGCGGCGCCAACGCGAGCCTGGAGGCCGTCGCTAAGCGGGCCGGCGTCGGCATCGGCACGCTCTACCGCCACTTCCCCACGCGCGAGGCCCTCTTCGAAGCGGTCTACCGTCACGAGGTCGACGAGGTCGCCCAGCTTGCCGAGCAAATGGGGCAGGAATCGGCCCCGGTCGACGCCCTGCGTCAATGGTTACGCACCATCGTGCAATTGGTTGCCACCAAGAAAGGCATGCTGGCGGCGCTGGCGCTCGCCGCCGACGGGCGTTCGGATCTCTATGCCTATTCGGCCGAGCGGCTCTCGAAAGCCATCGGGACCTTGCTGCAGCGCGCGACCAAGGCGGGCCAGATCCGCGCCGACATCACGCCCGAGGACCTCCTGCGCGCCCTGATCGGCCTTTGCTATTCCTATGATCGGCCCGACTGGCAGGAGCCCGTGACGCGACTGCTCGACGTGTTCGTCGACGGGCTCGTCGTCAAGCGCTGATCGCTTCAGGGAGGACACCATGGCCGAGATCATGGACGGCACGACCATCGGCGCTGCTTTCGCAGCCGCCGTCTCGGCGCACGCTGATCGCCCGTTCCTGGCTGTGCCCGCCAATGAAGGCCGCGCCTACCTGCCGTCAGGCTTCGAAATGTCGTACGGCGAGGCCGGCCAACGCATCGAGGCACTGGCGGCCATCTACCGGCAGGCGGGCTATGGCATCGGCCACCGCGTCGCGACCCTGCTCGAGAATCATCCCGAGCACGTTCTGCACACGCTGGCGCTCAACAGCATCGGCGTCTGCTGCGTGCCGATCAATCCGGACTACCGCGCGGCGGAGATCGCCTATCTCGTCGACCACAGCGAGCCCGACCTGATCCTGACGCTTGGCTCGCGCGAGTCCTCGCTCGCAGAGGCGCTGACGCAGAGCGGACACCGGCCGCCCGTGGTCGTGTCGGATCCGTTCACCGGACCCTTGGACAAAGCCGCGCGACCGGCGTCCGACGTCCGGCCTCTCCCCGAGACACCGGCCAGCATCCTGTACACGTCCGGCACGACCGGGCGGCCCAAGGGCTGCGTGCTGTCACACGGCTATGAGATTGCGTCGGGCGCCTGGTACGCCTCGCTGGGAGGCGCGGCCGGCCTGCGCACGGCTGCGGATCGCATCTACAATCCGCTGCCCCTCTATCATGCGAATGCCGGCGTCGTATCGCTGATGGGGGCTATCCTGACAGGCAACTGTCAGATCCAGCCCGATCGTTTCCATGCGCAGCGCTGGTGGCGCGAAGTCGCCGAGAGCGGCGCCACCATCGTGCACTATCTCGGCGTGATTGCACCCGTGCTGCTCAAGTTACCGCCCGGCGAGTACGAACGGCGCCACAAGGTCCGCTTCGGCATCGGCGCCGGCATCGAGCCCGAGCTGCACGCGGCGTTCGAGAAGCGCTTCGGCTTTCCCATGATCGAGCTCTGGGGCATGACCGAGATGGTGCGCGTGCTGGGCGACACGGTCGAGCCGCGCCAGGTCGGCACCCGCGCGTTCGGCCGCGCCAGCCCGGGAATCGATGTCCGCGTCGTCGATGACGAAGGCCGCGACGTGGCCGACGGCAAGCCCGGCGAGATGCTGGTGCGCCACTCGGCGGCGACGCCGCGCCGCGGCTGCTTCTCGGGCTATCTCAAGGACGAGGCCGCCACCGAAGCCGCCTGGCAGGGCGGCTGGTTCCACACCGGCGACGTGGTGTGGCGCGGGCCCGACGGCATGCTGCACTTCGTCGAGCGCAAGAAGAATATCATCCGCCGCTCCGGCGAGAACATAGCGGCGGCCGAGGTCGAGGCGGTATTGCTGACGCATCCCGACGTCCAGCAGGCGGCGGTGATGGCGGTGCAGGACGAGCTGCGTGACGAGGAGGTGCTGGCCTGCGTCGTGCTGAAGCGCGCGCGGGCGGAGAAAGAGGCGGCGACGGCGCTGTTCCAGCATTGCAACGAGCGCCTCGCCTACTACAAGGCGCCGGGCTGGATCCACATCGTGCCGAGCCTGCCGACGACGGGAACGCAGAAGATCCAGAAGCACAGCATCTACCCCACCGGCAGCGATCCGCGGGGCCTCCCGGACATCATCGACATGCGCGCCCTGAAGCGTCGCCAGCACGCGTAAGGGCGCGCGG
>Ga0209693_10000092_pt1 | contig 32981 bp, 27 predicted proteins | sample HubBroMetageWRM3_FD_188345 | JGI IMG/M metagenome (GOLD analysis project Ga0209693, IMG submission 188345) | Warmed soil microbial communities from the Hubbard Brook experimental Forest, New Hampshire - Hubbard Brook CCASE Soil Metagenome WRM 3... | ecosystem: Environmental > Terrestrial > Soil... | reverse complement strand
GCGCAGGCCCACGTTCTCGGCCTGTACGATCCTGACCGCTCGCAGAGCGTGGTGTCGATGGGAGATCAGAAATCCTGGCAGGCGTTCTTGAACGCGCTTCACGGACCGCTTACCGCGCAGAAAGCGCTACAGGGCGCGGGCATTCGCATCCTGACGCCGACCATCTCTTCGCCCACGCTGGCCGATCAACTGCGCAATTTCCTGAAGATTTATCCGCAAGCAAAGTGGCATGTGTATGAGCCGGTCAATCGCGACAACGTGCTCGAAGGCGCGAAGCTGGCCTTCGGCCAGCCGGTTGAGACGCTCTACGATTTTGAGAAGGCCGATGTTATCGTTTCGCTCGACGCCGACTTCCTGTATGCGGGTTTTCCGGGAAATGTCCGCTACATCCGCGACTTCGCCAAGCGCCGCAATCCCGATGGCAAGATGAACCGGCTGTTCGTGATCGAGAGCACGCCGACCACGACGGGAGCTAAGGCGGATCATCGGTTACCGGTGAGGGCTTCGATGGTCGAGCCATTTGCTCGCGTGCTTGCACAAAACGGGGAAGTCCCGGCTGAGTATGCCAACTTCATGAAATCCCTGGTGTCGGACCTTCAGGGTCACCGGGGCTCGAGCCTTGTTATCGTCGGCGATCATCAGCCGCCCGCGGTTCATGCGTTAGCCCACGCAATTAATGCGAAGTTTGGCAATTTCGACAAGACGGTTGTGCCTGTCTTTCCGGTCAATGCCAATCTCATCAATAACGTCGACTCGATAAAAGAACTCGCCGGCGACATCAACGACGGCAAAGTCGACCTGCTAGTCATCTTGGGAGGAAATCCCGCCTACGAGGCACCGGCTGATCTCAACTTTGGCGAACTATTGAAGGGCAATAAAGTTCCCCTACGTGTTCACCTCGGTCTTTATCAGAACGAAACCGCCGAACTCTGCCAGTGGCATATAAATCAGGCACACGAATTGGAAGCGTGGGGAGATGCCCGTGACTACTTCGGAACCACGAGCTTCATCCAGCCGCTGATCGCACCGCTTTATAACGGCAAGAGTGCCGTCGAATTTGTCGCGCTGCTCTCCGGTCAATCCGATGCGAACGGCTATGACCTCGTCCGAGCTTACTGGCGGAAACAACATACCGGGAACGACTTCGAACAGTTCTGGCGTAAGTCTCTGCACGATGGCTGGATCGAGGGTACTCTGGCTACTCCGTTTGTGGAAGCGGGCTCGGCCCGCCAGCCAACTATCCCATCGCCGGCAGCTGCCGATCAAGACGCCATCGAGCTCAACATCCGCCGCGACCCCACCATCTACGACGGACAATTCTCCAACAACGGCTGGCTGCAGGAATTGCCCAAGCCGATGACCAAGCTCACCTGGGACAACGCGGTGCTCATCGGTCCCAAGATGGCGGAGCGTCTCCAGATCAAAGTGGAAGACGTTGTTGAGCTGGAGCTGAACGGAAAGAAAGTCACTGGCCCGGTATGGATTCAAGCCGGCCATCCTGACAACTCGGTGACGGTGACGCTCGGCTACGGCCGCCGCCGCGCCGGTCGCGTCGGAACGGCGCAGGGATTCGATGCCTACGCGCTGCGCACGACCGCTGCTCCGTGGATCGCTACCGGCCTGCAAATCCGCAAGACCGGAGATACTTACAAGCTGGCCTCCACGCAGGGTTATCAAACCATGGACACGCCTGATGGCGGCCATCGTCCGCTGGTTCGCGAAACCACGCTTGAGGATTACCTTAAGCGTCCTAACTTCGCAGCGGAACAAGGAGAAGAGCCCGCGCCCGGGCTTACGCTCTACAAGCCTTATCCCTACAAAGAAGAAGACTACGCCTGGGGCATGGCGATCGATCTGAACTCGTGCGTCGGCTGCAACAACTGCATGCTGGCCTGCCAGTCGGAGAACAACATTGCCGTCGTTGGCAAGGAGCAGTGCGTGATCGGCCGCCACATGCACTGGATTCGCGTCGATGCCTACTATCAGGGGGACCGCGACAATCCTAAAGCATACTTCCAGCCCGTGCCGTGCCAGCAGTGCGAGAACGCGCCTTGCGAAGTGGTTTGCCCCGTCGGCGCGACCAATCACACGCCCGAAGGCCTGAACGATATGGTCTACAACCGCTGCGTGGGCACGAGGTATTGCTCGAACAACTGTCCTTATAAGGTGCGGCGATTCAACTTTCTGCTCTTCTCTGATTGGGAGACGCCGCAGTACAAGATGATGCGCAATCCCGACGTGAGCGTGCGCAGCCGCGGCGTGATGGAGAAGTGCACATACTGCGTGCAGCGCATCAACGAGCGCCGCATCGACGCCGAACGCGAAGACCGCAAGATTAACGATACCGAGTTACAGACTGCGTGCCAGCAGTCGTGCCCGGCGGGCGCGATCATTTTCGGCAACATTAATGACCCGAACAGCAAAGTTTCTAAATTGAAGGCGCTGTCGCGTAATTACAGTTTGCTGGGCGAATTGAATACTCGCCCCCGGACTACTTATTTGGCGGAAGTTAGCAATCCGAATCCGGAGTTGAAGCGGGGATAGAGCAGTGGAGACTGAGATCCTTCGCTACGCCTGAAGAACGGCTTCGCTCAGGATGACAAGACCTTCCGGATCACGGCGAGAGAACGCAGGATGGACGAGCCATACAAAGCGGCGGTCGACACGCAAGCTCCGGTGATGGAGCCGGGCTACACGTTCGGCACGGTCACGGAAAAGATCAGCGCGATTGTGCTGACGCGTCCGGCGTCGAATGGCTGGTTCGTGGGCTTCGGCATCGCGTTTCTGCTGACGATGATGATGCTCTATGCGATCGGGTATCTCTTTCTGAAGGGAATCGGCATCTGGGGCGTAACTATTCCGATCGGCTGGGGCTTCGCCATAGTTAATTTCGTGTGGTGGATCGGCATCGGCCACGCCGGCACGCTGATCTCGGCGATTCTCTTGCTGCTGCGCCAGTCGTGGCGCAATTCGATTAACCGTTTCGCCGAAGCCATGACGCTGTTTGCTGTGGCCTGCGCGGGAATTTTTCCCGCCATTCACGTCGGGCGTCCGTGGCTGGCTTACTGGCTGTTTCCTTATCCCAGTACTATGGGCGTTTGGCCGCAATTCCGCAGTCCGCTCATGTGGGACGTTTTCGCGGTCTCGACTTACGCCACGATTTCAGCTCTGTTCTGGTTCATTGGACTGATTCCTGACATGGCCACGCTGCGCGATCGCGCGACGCATCCCGCGGCCCGAATCGTGTATGGCATGCTCTCCCTGGGCTGGCGCGGATCGGCGCGGCACTGGCATCGTTATGAGACTGCCTACTTACTGCTGGCTGGATTAGCCACGCCGCTAGTGCTCTCGGTTCACACCGTCGTGAGTTTCGATTTCGCCGTCGGCATCGTCCCCGGCTGGCACACGACGATCTTCCCACCCTATTTTGTGGCTGGCGCGATCTATTCCGGATTCGCCATGGTGCTGATGCTGGCAATTCCGATCCGCAAAATCTACAACCTGGAAGATTTCATTACCGAACTGCATTTGCAGAACGCGGCCAAGGTGATGCTCGCTACCGGATTGATCGTCGCCTATGGCTATGGCATCGAGGCCTTCATGGGCTGGTACAGCGGCGACCGCTATGATGCCTTCACCATATGGAATCGCCTGCATGGGCCGTATGCCGTGCCTTACTGGTCACTGCTCATCTGCAACATTTTTATTCCGCAGTTGCTCTGGATCAAGAAAATGCGGACCAGCCCGGTAGCTCTGTTTTTTCTTTCCGGCGTGATCCTGGTGGGGATGTGGCTGGAGCGCTTCATCATCGTCGTGGTCAGCCTGCATCGCGACTTCCTGACCTCGTCGTGGGGCATGTACTATCCCACGCGCTGGGACTGGATGACTTACATCGGAACCATCGGCATGTTCCTGGCGGCGATGTTCCTGTTCCTGCGGCTGTTGCCGGCGATCTCGATCTTTGAAATGCGCACCCTGCTGCCGGAAGCGGAGGTGAAGGAATGAAGCGCGATCCGGTTTACGGCATCATGGCGGAGTTCGATTCTGCGACCGCGCTGGTGGAAGCCGCACGCCGCACCCATCAGGCCGGTTACAACAAGATCGACGCTTACAGCCCGTTCCCGATCGAAGGACTGGCTGAGGAAATTGGCTTTCACCGCGACGAAGTTCCGCTGGTGGTGCTGATCGGCGGCATCGTGGGCGGCCTCACCGGCTACCTGATGCAGTACTGGATGTCGGCGGTCGACTATCCGCTGAACATCGGCGGCAAGCCATATCATTCCTGGCCGGCATTTATCGTGATCACGTTTGAGATGACGATTCTCTTTGCCGGAATTTCGGCCGTGTTCGGCATGCTCGCGCTGAACGGGCTGCCCATGCCTTACCATCCCGTGTTCAACGTACCGCGTTTCTCGTCGGCTTCGAAAGACCGCTTCTTCCTGATCGTATTTTCTTCCGATCCTAAGTACGATCCGGCCGCGACGCGCGGTTTCCTGCAAGGTCTCGGACCGCGCTCGATTTCGGAGGTGCCCAGCTAACATGGTGCGTCTCCGCCACATTTTCATTGCCGGACTAGTGAGTGCGATCGCCTTTCTCCCCGGCTGCCGCATCGATATGCACGTGCAGCCGCGACAGAATCCGCTTTCTCGCAGCGACTTCTTTGCCGACCAGCGCTCCGAGCGGCCGCCCGTCGAAGGCACAATCGCGCGGGGCGAACTGCACGAAGATGCTTATTTCTATACAGGAAAGCTCGGAAACAATCCCGGCGACTACATGCCATTTCCGGTGACCATGGAAGTTCTTGAACGCGGACGCGAGCGCTACAACATTTATTGCGCTCCGTGTCACTCCGAGGTCGGGGATGGCAACGGCTTCATTCCCTCGCGCGGCTTCGCGCGCACGCCGCCCTCGTATCACATTCCGCGGTTGCAGAAGGCGCCGGTCGGCTACTTCTACGACGTGATCACGAACGGCTTCGGCATCATGCCCGATTACGCCTCGCAGATTCCGCCGCGAGACCGCTGGAATATCGTGGCATACATTCGCGCGTTGCAATTGAGTCAAAACGCTACCAAGGCGGACGTGCCTACGGGACAGGCTTTTCCTTCGGAGCCGCCGCAGTTCCGCGGCCAGCCTGGCTCGGGCGCGACGCTGCCGGTGATCGAAACTGACGCCGCTTCGAAAGCGGAGGAAAAGAAATGAGCGCCTCCACAACTCCACATCTCGATCTGACGGCGCCCGCGGTGGTAAAGAAAATATCGCAGCGCTCGCTTGTGATCGGCGTCGTTTTCGCTTTGATCGCTATCCTGTTGGCCCTCAAGCAGCCCGATGAGTTCTATCGCGCTTATCTGCTTGGCTTCATGTGCTGGCTGGGCGTCGCCCTTGGCTCCATGGCGATCCTCATGATCCGGCACCTGACCGGTGGCGGCTGGGGTACGGTGATTCGCCGAATTCTGGGCGCGGCCATGCGCACGCTGCCACTGCTCTTCGTGCTTTTCTTTCCTATTTTCTTTGGAATACACCGGCTCTACATCTGGGCGCAGCCGCTCAGCAATATTGAAGACAAACATCTCCGCGAGCACCTGGAACAGATCACGCAGACTTACCTGACGGTCAATGGCTTCATCGTCCGCGCCGTGTTCTATTTCGCGGTGTGGAATGTTCTGTCATTCCTGCTCTCCTACTGGTCGAAGCAAACTGACCGTGCCGGCGCGCCCGACAACAGCGGCCGTTTCAAGGCAGTCAGCGGCCCGGGCCTGATTCTCTACGGATTTACGATTTCTTTCGCCGCCATCGACTGGATCATGTCGCTCGATCCCAGTTGGATCTCGACCATCTTCGGCTTAATCATCCTCATCGGCGAAGTGCTCTCGGCCATGTGTTTTGCAGTAGTGGTCGAGCGCATCCTTTTCAACTACAAGCCGATGTCGGAGATGTTGAAGCCCGACTTCGTCCACGACCACGGCAAATGGATGCTGGCTTTCCTGATGGTCTGGGCCTACTTCAATTTCTCGCAGTGGCTCATCATCTGGGCTGGCAACCTGCCTTCTGAAATCACTTTTTATCTGCGGCGCATCGGTGGCGGCTGGGGATCGATTGGGCTGTTCCTCGCGTTGTTTGGCTTCGCGGTACCTTTCGCGATGCTTCTTTCCCGCCCGTTCAAGCGGAACATTCGCCGTCTGGTGTGGCTGGCGGTTTGGCTGCTGCTGATTCGCTACCTCGACCTGTTCTGGATCATCGAGCCGAATTTTTCCAAGACCATCCATTTGACTCTGCCTGACGTAGTTGTGCCCATTGCCATCGGAGGAATCTGGCTTTGGTATTTTTTCCGCAACTTGGGCTCGCTGCCGCTTCTGCCGGCCTATGACACCGACGCCCACGAAGTTTTGCAGCCGGCACATGAAACGCATGTGTAGTGAGATATGACGAACGAGACGTGATCGACGGATTATGAGCGACGAGACCAGGAACGAGAACGCGGCGGGCAACGGCGGCTTCGAGCGCCAGGACCTGCAGCCGAGGGGCATTCTTTATTTCCTCCTCGGCCTGGCGATATTTCTGCTGCTCTCCATTCTCGGCATCCGCGGAGTTTACGCATTTCTTGATCATCGCGAAAAGGCCGAGCAGCCTCCGGTGAATCCGCTGGTCACGAACGTTCCAACGGATACGCGCCACATCGCTCCGGGATATCCGCAGAGCGTCTTCCCCAACCCTAAGCTGGAGGAAAACGAGCGCGGCCAACTCAACGGAATCCTCTTACAGGAGGAGGACGCCTTGTACAGCTACGGCTGGATCGATGAAAAAGCCGGCATTGTCCGCATTCCTATCGAACGAGCCATGGATTTAATTGCGCAGCGTGGGCTGCCCGTGCGTCCGCAAGGCGCCGCCGGCGAAACTGCCTCTGCTCGAATGCAATCAAGCAAGAGCGGAACCGTCAACAAGGGTAAAAAGAAGTGAGCTGTGAAGTGAGCCTAAAAAAGAACAATTCGATTTCTGTTGTACGACTTTTGTTTGTGCTGGCGCTGCTGGCCTCTTCCGCGTGGGGACAGATGAATAACGGCGTAATGTCTCCCCCGGCGAACACCCGCCCTCCGCGACTGGAGAACGTTGGCATCGAGCAGCACCTCGACGCGCAGGTGCCGCGCGATCTCGCTTTCCGCGACGACACCGGCGCAACCGTAAAGTTGGGAGATTATTTCGGCCACAAGCCGCTGATCCTCAACCTGGTTTATTACAACTGCACCATGCTGTGCGGCGAAGCTCTGGCTGGACTAGCCAGCGCCATGCGCCTGGTGAAGTTCGACGTCGGCAATGAATTCGACGTGGTCACCGTAAGCTTTGATCCTCGCGAGACTACCGAGATGGCCGCTGCTAAAAAGAAAGACTACGTTGGGCGCTACGGCCGTGCCAATGCCGCCGCGGGCTGGCATTTTCTTACCGGCGAGCCGGACTCGATTAATGCCCTTACCAAAGCTGTCGGCTTCCAGTATCAGTACGACGCCAAGACGAATCAGTATGCACACGCCACCGCCATCATGGTGCTGACGCCGCAAGGGCACATCTCGCGCTACTTTTATGGTGTGGATTTTCCGCCGAAAGATTTGCGTATGGGACTGGTGGAGGCCTCACAGGGCAAGATCGGCAACGCCGTGGATGCGGTGTTGCTCTTCTGCTATCACTACGACCCTGAGACCGGAAAATATGGCGCGATGGTAGCGAACATCCTCCGGCTGGCGGCGGCGGCCACAATTCTTATCCTCGGAACGCTCTTTTTTATTCTGTGGAGGCTGGATCTTTCCGTAACCAGAAGGACGGCGACGAAGACCACAAAGTATGCTTAATAATTTTCCATTATGGCCGGTGCAGGCATCCACGATGGCGGGCCACGTGGACGCTCTCTACATTTTCCTGCTCATCGTCTGCGGGATGATGGCCTTGCTTGTCTTCATTTGTCTGCTCTACTTCGCCGCCCGCTTTCGGCACCGGCCGGGCGTCCCTGCCGAGCACATCGAAGGTTCCACTCCGCTCGAAGTCACCTGGAGCGTGATCCCCTTCATAGTCTTCATGGTGATCTTTGCCTGGGGCGCGGTCGTGTATTTCAAAGAACGCACGCCGCCCGACGATGCGACCGAAGTCTATGTTGTCGCAAAGCAGTGGATGTGGAAACTGGAGCACGCCGAAGGCCAGCGCGAGATCAACGAACTCCACGTCCCGGTCGGCCGCGACGTGAAACTGATCATGACTTCGCAGGATGTGATTCACAGCTTCTACATACCGGCTTTCCGCATCAAGCAGGACGTGCTGCCCGGCCGCTACACGGTGGAATGGTTCCGCGCCACCAAGCCCGGCACGTATCACTTGTTCTGCGCCGAGTATTGCGGCACCCAGCACTCAGGCATGGTGGGCGACATCGTGGTCATGCAGCCGGCACAGTACGAAGCGTGGATGAATGGCGGCTCGACCGGTCCGCTCTCGGCGACAGGCGAGAAGATTTTCGCCGAGCTTGGCTGCTCCACCTGCCATCGCACAGACACACAGGGCCGCGGTCCGAACTTGCAGGGAGTTTTTGGCAAGCCGGTCCAACTCGAAGATGGACGCACCGTGACTGCAGACGAGAATTACGTTCGCGAATGCATCCTCGACCCGGGCGCCAGGCGGGTGAAGGGATTCCAGCCCATCATGCCAACATTTCAAGGGCTGGTCAGTGAAGAACAGGTGAACGCCCTGGTCGCCTACATCAAGTCGATCTCGGCAACCAAGGGTGAGGCGGCGAAGACCAGCGCCAGCGCGGCTGTGCCCGGAGTCCAGAAAAACGCCCAACCGAATGGAAGTCAGGTGCAATAAGATGCCGACCGCAATGCCTCAACCCGAGCGCGAGAATTACCTGAACAAGCACTACGGCGCGTGGTCCTGGCTGCTCACCACCGATCACAAACGCATCGCGCTTCTTTATCTCATCTCCATTACGTTCTTTTTCTTTATCGGAGGCTTCTTCGCGCTGCTCATCCGCCTCGAGTTGCTCACTCCCGCGGGCGATCTGGTCCAGGCCGACACCTACAACAAGCTCTTCACCATGCATGGCATGGTCATGGTTTTTTTCTTTCTGATTCCATCCATCCCGGCAGTGCTGGGGAATTTCCTCGTGCCGCTGATGATCGGCGCCAAGGATCTCGCCTTCCCTCGCGTCAATCTGCTGAGCTGGTATCTCTACATCATCGGCGGCGTGATGATGCTGCACTGCATGCTGACCGGCGGCGTCGACACTGGTTGGACTTTCTACGCTCCCTTCGCCACCAACTTCACCAATACGAAGATCGTTGAAGCCGGGCTGGCAATCTTTGTGGCCGGATTCTCTTCCATCCTGACCGGTCTGAATTTCGTAGTCACCATTCACCGCATGCGCGCGCCAGGCATGACCTGGTCGCGCCTGCCTCTGTTTATCTGGGCGCACTACGCCACCAGCATCATTCAGCTTCTGGGCACGCCTGTGATCGCGGTCACTATCGTACTGGTAGCGGCCGAACGCGCGCTGCACCTCGGCATCTTCGATCCCAAACTCGGCGGCGATCCTCTTCTGTTCCAGCATCTGTTCTGGTTCTATTCTCATCCCGCGGTCTACATCATGATTTTGCCGGCGATGGGCGTCGTCACCGAAATCATTGCCTGCTTCTCGCGCAAGCGCATCTTCGGCTACAGCTTTGTCGCGTTCTCATCCATCGCGATCGCCGTCTTCGGCTTCCTGGTCTGGGCTCACCACATGTTTGTGGCCGGGATGTCGGTCTACGCCGCGCTGGTATTTTCTCTGCTGAGCTATGCGGTCGCCGTTCCCTCGGCCATCAAAGTTTTCAACTGGACGGCCACGCTCTACAAAGGTTCTATCCATTACGACGCGCCGATGCTCTACGCGTTCGGCTTTCTCGGACTGTTTACGATCGGCGGCCTCACCGGACTATTCCTGGCTGCACTCGGCATCGATGTCCACGTCACCGACACCTACTTCGTCGTAGCCCACTTCCACTACATCATGGTCGGAGGCGCGGTCATGGGCTATCTGGGAGGAATGCATTTCTGGTGGCCGAAGATTTCCGGCAAGCTGTATCCCGAGGGCTGGGCGCGTCTGGCCGCGCTCATCGTTTTCATCGGCTTCAATCTGACATTCTTCCCGCAGTTCCTACTCGGCTACATGGGCATGCCGCGCCGTTATTACGATTACAGCCACATGCCCGAATTTCAGGTGTTGAACGTGCTGTCGACTGCGGGCGCCACGGTGCTCGGCGTGGGATATCTGCTGCCTATGCTTTATTTCCTGTGGTCGATGCGCTACGGCAAGCCGGCGCCTGACAATCCATGGAATGCAGCCGGACTCGAGTGGAAAACTCCATCCCCGCCACCGACTTTCAACTTCGACGAAGAGCCCGTCGTGACCTGGGAAGCTTATAACTACGACGAACTCGACGCACCGCACGACGATGCACCCCACAAGGAGGAGGTCCCCGTTGCCCGATAGCTCCGCAGCAACCGGCCTTCACGCCGAAGAGCATAACCCGGCGCTGCTACACCACTTCGCCGAGCCGCAACAGCAGCGGGATGCCGCCAGCCTGGGCATGTGGGTCTTCCTCGCCACGGAAGTCATGTTTTTCGGCGGCCTGTTCTGCGCGTACCTGGTCTACCGCCGCTTGTATTTTGGAGACTTCGCCGCGGCCAGCAAGACGATCAACATGGGCCTGGGCGCGACCAATACCGCGGTACTGATCTGCAGCAGTTTGACGGTAGTCCTTGCCGTCTGGGCCGCGCAGACTGCGCGCCGCACGCTGCTGATTGTTAGTCTCATCATCACCATGCTGCTCGGCGTCGTGTTCCTTGGCATCAAAGGCATTGAATACGTAGAAAAATTTGAGGAGCATCACGTCCCCGGCGCTTCTTTCAGTTTCGATCACGTGGCGATCCCCGGACATCCCGGCCAGTACGCCGATCCGCATCACGCGCAGCTGTTCTTCTCTCTATACTTCGTGATGACCGGCCTGCACGCGCTGCACATGATCATCGGCCTGGGGATTTTTCTCTGGCTCTTAACCATGGCATGGAAGGGACGCTTCACTCCTGAGTGGCACACTCCAGTTGAGATCGGCGGCCTCTACTGGCACTTCGTCGACATTGTCTGGATTTATCTGTTCCCGTTGCTTTACCTGATCGACCGGCACCCGTGAGGCTTGCATGTCTGAACACTCGTCGGCAAAATCGCCCTTGAAAGGTTACATCGCGGTTTGGATCGCGCTGCTGGCCGGCACCGGTCTCACGGTTTACGCCGCGACCCTGGACCTTGCTCCCTACAATGCCGCGGTCGCTCTCGGCATCGCTACCATCAAAGCCACTCTGGTGGCGCTCTTCTTCATGCATGTCTGGCACGCCAGTGAGAAGCTGACCAAGCTGGTCGTGATCGCAGCGTTGTTCTTCCTGCTCCTGTTGCTGGGACTCACCATGACCGACTACGCCACCCGGCTGTGGAGCTAAGATTTCAGCAGAACCGCCGTCCGGGCGGCTCTCCGTCCGATCTGCGGTATACTCGCGCCGAACCACAACTCACCACCGCCCATGCCTGACCAATTCGTAGAACTCGCGCCGGCCAGGTCCGCATCCGTTGACGCCTCAGGTCTGGCCGAAGCTTTGCGCGAACAGATTAGCGGTGAAGTCCGCTTCGATCGCGGCACCCGCGCTCTCTACGCCACCGACGGCTCCAACTATCGACAGGTTCCGATCGGCGTAGTGCTCCCGCGCAACGCCGATGATGTCCAAGCCACGGTCGCCCTCTGCCGCCAGTTCGGCGCGCCTTTGCTCTGCCGCGGCGCCGGCACGTCTCTCGCCGGACAGTGCTGCAACGTCGCCGTCATCCTCGATTTTTCCAAGTACATGTCGCGGATCCTCGAAATCGATCCCACGCGCCGCATCGCCCGCGTACAGCCCGGAGTCGTGCTCGACCGTCTCCGCGCCGCCGCCGAAAAACACCACCTCACCTTCGGGCCTGATCCCGCAACTCACGGCCGCTGCACTCTCGGCGGCATGATCGGCAACAACTCCTGCGGCGTGCATTCCGTGATGGCCGGCAAGACCGACGACAACATCGAGACTCTGGAAATCCTCACCTACGACGGCCTCCGCATGAAGGTCGGTGCAACATCCAACGAGGAACTCGAGCGCATCCGCGAAGCCGGCGGAAGCCGCGCAGAAATCTACTCCAGGCTGAAGAGCATCGCCGCGACTTACGGCGATCTGGTGCGGCAGCGCTTTCCTAAAATTCCGCGCCGCGTCTCCGGCTACAACTTGAATTATCTTCTGCCCGAGAACGGATTCCACGTGGCACGTGCCCTGGTCGGATCCGAAGGCACCTGCGTCACGGTTCTAGAAGCAACCTGCCGTCTAGTCGAAAGCCCACCCGAGCGCGTACTGCTGGTTGTTGCCTATCCCGACATTTATCAATGCGCGGATCACGTCCCCGAAATCATGAGGCACAAACCCATCGGCCTCGAAGGCTTCGACGATCTTCTGGTCAGCTACACGCGAATGAAGGGGATCAACTCCGAGGGCCTCGCGCTTCTGCCCGAAGGCGGCGGATGGCTGATGGTTGAGTTCGGCGCTGAAACCGCGCGGGAAGCCGAATCGCAGGCCCGCGGCTTGATGCAGACTCTCTCCCACGGCTCTCATCCACCGAACCTGCGCCTCTACACTCAAAAGCAACAAGTCAAACGCGTGTGGGAAGTTCGTGAATCGGCTCTGGGAGCAACTTCCCACGTGACCGGCGAAGCTATGAGTTGGGAAGGCTGGGAAGACGCCGCGGTCGCGCCCGAAAAACTTGGCGACTATCTTCGCGATCTGCGCAAGATGTTCGCGGCCTATGGCTACAAAGGGTCGCTCTACGGCCACTTCGGACACGGCTGCGTCCACACCCGTATCAATTTCGACCTGCAGTCGAAAGAAGGCATAGCCAAGTTCCGCAAGTTTATGGAAGAAGCAGCCGATCTCGTGGTCGGCTATGGTGGCTCCATCTCCGGCGAACACGGAGACGGCCAGGCCCGCGGCGAGCTGTTGCCGAAAATGTTCGGCCCCGAACTAGTCCAGGCTTTCCGCGAGTTCAAATCGGTCTGGGATCCCGAATGGAAGATGAATCCCGGCAAGGTGATCGATCCTTACAAGCTCGACGAAAACCTCCGTCTAGGCGCGGACTATGCTCCGTGGGAACCGAAGACGAACTTCAAATTTCTGGCCGATCACGGCAGCCTCGCGCAAGCCACACTGCGCTGCGTAGGCGTCGGCAAGTGCCGCCACGATGAAGGCGGAGTGATGTGCCCCAGCTACCGCGCTACGCGAGAAGAAGAGCACTCGACCCGCGGCCGCGCCCACCTGCTCTGGGAGATGACGCAGGGCCAAGGTCGAGAGGATGGAATCATCCGTGACGGCTGGCGCAGCGAAGAGGTGAAACAGTCGCTCGATCTCTGCCTCGCCTGCAAGGGATGCAAAACCGAATGTCCCGTAGGCGTCGACCTTGCCACCTACAAAGCCGAGTTCCTTTCCCATTACTACGAAGGCCGCGCCCGCCCGCGCAGCGCCTATGCGTTCGGCAACATCGATCTCTGGGCACGCCTCGCGTCAAACGCCCCCGGCCTGGCCAACCTGACCACGCAACTCCCATTCCTCCGCGATCTTTCAAAGCTGGTCGCCGGAATTCCCAAAGAACGGGCCATCCCAGCCTTCGCCCCGGAAACCTTCAAGACCTGGTTTCACAAATCCCGGTTCCACCGCCGACGTGACCTGACGCGAAACGCGGAGGGACCACCCGTTCTCCTCTGGCCTGACACCTTCAATAACTATTTTCACCCCAGCACCGCCAAGGCAGCCGTCGAAGTCCTCGAAGCCGCCGGCTTCCGAGTCGTAGTCCCCAAAGCCAATCTCTGTTGCGGTCGCCCGCTCTACGACCATGGCATGCTTGACCGCGCCCAATCGCTCCTGCTCCAGATCCTCGATGAGCTCTCACCCGAAATCGAAGCGGGCATTCCCATCGTAGGCTTGGAGCCGAGTTGCGTCGCCGTGTTCCGCGACGAACTGCTGAATCTATTTCCCCACGACGAACGCGCCCAAGCCTTGTCGCGCCAGACTTTCCTGCTCAGCGAATTCCTTGAATCACACGCCAAGGATTTCCCCTTGCCCCATCTCGACCGCAAAGCGCTTCTCCACGGTCACTGCCACCATAAATCCCTGATGAAGATGACGGCCGAGGAATCAGTCCTGCACCGCCTAGGCATCGACTTCCAGAGCCCCGCCCCGGGCTGCTGCGGCATGGCCGGCTCTTTCGGCTTTGAGCCCGACAAGTACGATTTGTCCGTGGCCATCGGCGAACTCGAACTGATGCCCGCCGTCCGCCGGGCGCCAGCCGACTGGCTGATCATCGCCGACGGCTTCAGTTGCCGGGAGCAGATCGCACAGGGAACGCCGCGCCGCGCCCTGCACCTGGCCGAAGTCCTGCAGATGGCGCTGTCCACCGCCAGCGTCGGCCCAAGCCCCGGCACACCCGACTCCCAGTCCTACCCCGAATCCGCACGCACCCAGCAACGCGAAGCCGAGGTTCTCCGGTCCATGAAGCGTGCTGGTCTTGGTTTAGCTGCCCTCGCCGCAGGCGGCGCTCTATTATGGAAAGTTTCCATAAGGCGCTGATTTTACAGGATTTAGCTATGTTTTATAGCTCGATGCTAACCCCCGCCCCTCGCCAGATCGCCAGAGTTCTGGGACAATTAAGACGTTCGCCCGCTCCTCCAGAAGGAGCCCTAGACAAAACACCACGGCGAGCCGATTCTAAGTCCGAATTCTCAGTCAGGAAGTCATGGAACCCGAAGTGGAAGTAATGGAGCCCGCAGTTCTAGCCACAGAACTTCAGGGCGCGAACGTCATGGACCGCGAAACCACCATCACCGCCCCGGCCGTAGGCAAGGTTCCCGCCGAGGCTCTGCCCACTTTGGTAGCCGCCAAACCGCCGGACGCGCCCTTGTCCGGCTCCGTGCTGGTTCTGATCCAGTTCGACGTTTGCGAGGAGATTCGCCTCGACCAGCTGCGCCAGATCCTGGGCGCCCGCACCGCCGATGCCAGCTTTAAGCATCTCGCTCCCGGCTACGTCCGCTACCAGCGTCCCCCGGTCGAAGAGGTTCTCGAACCGCTGATTCTTGAAAGCGGCGAGCGCCTGCAGGGCGACATCAAGTATTTCGATTATGGCGTGGTCAGCGTGGTCTTTGAGCTGCCGTTCTCCGGCGACTGGGACAAGCTGATCCAACTCTCAAGCCGCTGGGTTTGGGACACCAATTTCGAGAGCCTCGCCACCCGCATCGTTAAGCAGAAACTAGAGCGAGCCGCGCCCGCCCTGGTCAAGCCCTACACCACCGAGTGGCTGCAGGAAGACTATTTCATCTTCCACTTGCGCGAGATTGCCGGCTCACCCTCCGCCACCGATCTCCTCGCTTCTCAAGGACAATACATCTCCCAGGTCGTGCGCGGCGAGAGCCAGCCGCTCTCCGATGGCGAACGCCAGGAAATCCTGCAATCGCGCATTTCCTACTATCCCAACGACCTTGCCGTGATCGGCTGGAACGCAGCCTTCATTTACGACAGTCCCACCGGAGCCGAGACTGCCATCCAGCTGCTGCAGTACGCCAACTCGCAGTTGCTCGAATTCCGCCATTACGACGAACTGCTGACCAGACAGCTCGAACAGGTCTACGACTTCCTCGACCGCGGAGGCCGCGGCCTCTGGTCGCGCTGGCGCACCGCCAAAGCCGCCTCGAAACTGCACACCGTCTTGCTTGACGTAAGCGAGTTAACCGAGCGCGCCGACAACGCCATTAAGTTCTTAAGCGATATGTTTTCCGCCCGCCTCTACAAGCTAGCGGCACTGAAAGTCGGCGTGCCCGACTACAAGGACCTGGTCCAGCAAAAGCTGCAAACCGCCGAAGAGCTCTACCGCTTCATGGTTGACGAATTCAACCAAAGCCGCGCCTTCGTCCTGGAACTGATGGTAGTCATCATCCTGATCATCGAACTTGTCTATTTCTTCCGCGGCAAACCCATCTAGGACGATTGTTTTGAAAGGGCGTCGCTTCCAGCCGTCTTGCTTGCGCCATCACAGCTTCAGCCTCAGGCCTTTGTCCCTTGCTTCAGGCCTCCATCCCGTCTGAAATCGACCCGCCACCCGCCGCAGCCGCCTGCCTCTGCAACTTCAGCCACGTCTCCGCCTCCGGCCTGGTTCGGAAAACGTGAATCACCCGAAAATACCGCTCGGCTAGAACCTCAAACATTCGCAACATGCCGAAAAGTGGGTCCGTTGGAGCCACGACAGCGCAGGCATCGAAACGCACTTTCTCCCGAATCCTCGCTATTTCAAAGGGAACAGCCTTTATGTCGAGGGCTCTCGGCAGGCTGGTCATCTCACTCAGGTCTAACAGAACGTCAAGGCGATCCACGCAGTCGGGATCGCGCTCCAACTCTCGAAAGTGCTCAACCACTTCGGCCAGGGTCGCCATCCCAATACACCGGGTGCGGATGACCTTTTCTTTCGTATCGATGGCGTAGGTTACGGGCATGTCAAAGCCTTAGCTACACGCTCGCATTGCGCGAAAATCAAACTAAATTCTACCGTATCATTCGCCTCGGGTACGATAGAACCTGCATGAAAGGCCTGAAAGACAAACGAGTCCTCATCACCGGAGGCGCCAGGGGAATCGGCGCCGCCACAGCCGCGCGTTTTATCGAAGAAGGCTCCCAAGTCTGCATCCTCGACCGCGACTCCGCGGCATGTGCCGCCCTTCGCCACCAACTGCCGGCCATCTCCCAGGCCATCATCGCCGACGTCACCGACCTGATGCAGGTGGAAGCCGCATTCGCCGAAGCCGTCCGCGTGATGGGCGGCGTCGATGTCCTCATCAACAACGCCGGCATCAGCATCCGCCGCAGCTTCCTCGAAATCACGCCCGAAGAGTGGGACCAGGTCATCGCCGTGAATCTCACCGGCGTCTTCTACGTGGCGCAAACCGCCGCACGGCACATGTGGGAGCATTTTTCCGCCGAGCGCGGTAGTGGAGTGATTCTACAAACCGCCTCCACGAACGGCATCATGGGCTATCCCTACTATGCCGGCTACAACGCCACCAAGGCAGGAGTAATCGAGCTGACCCGCTCCATGGCACTCGAACTGGCGCCCAGAATTCGCGTCTGCGCCGTAGCTCCCGGATACGTCTTCACCCCCATGCAGCGCGCCGAGTACACCGACGCCATGCTTGAAGAAGTAAACCGCAAGATCCCCCTGCGCCGCCACGCGCAGCCAGAAGAGATCGCGGCCCTATTCGCTTTTCTAGCCTCCGACGACGCTGCCTACGCCACCGGCCACGTCTACACAATGGATGGCGGCGAAACCGCCGGCGGCCTGGCCAGCCGCTAAGAGTGCAGGGTGGAGCAGGCCTTCCGGGCCTGCATTGAAAGCGGCCAATTTGGATGGGGCTTTAGCCGCTGAGGTGCTTAGAAGCCGAGCAAGCTAAGCTCGCCTAACTGGAGGGCGAGGGACATGGATGCACCGAAACTTGCCATCGTGGTTCGTCATCCGTGCCCACTTCAATTGCAGACCCACATTTAAACACGCGGTATCCGTTAGCGCCGAACACCCAATAAAGCAGTTCGGGATCGCGGCTACCGGAAGCTGTCACGACGTCGAAGTGACCACTATGCGTCGAACGCATTAAAACCAGCCCCCAACCCCAATCTTTCAGCAGAACATCTGTATGGTTTCCAACAAGACTCACAATCCATATGGGACAATCATGCGCTCCGCATGGCGGTGTACGCGCCCCGCTTACGAACAGCGCACTCTGCCCGTCGGCGGTCAACTCTACCTTTGTAATGGCTAGTTTGCCTGAATCTAGCCAGGGCGCCTTGCGATCCGCGGTTTTGAGAGCGGCCCGTAATGCTTTAACCTGTTCAGAGGTCAGCCCGGCTTCTTGCAAAGGCCTTTGAGAACTCTTGCTGTGAAGCAGTTCATTCATGCTGGGCCACTGCTCGGCGCTGTCAGTGTGCGGGGACTGCGCAACAGCGGTAGCGGGAATTAAAGCTGTGCCTGAAACGAGCACGAGGCCAAAAAGGATTGGTCGCTTTTTCACTGTAGTCGCCCGACAGCAAGATCTTATAGCAGAATGACACCGTAGCTGTTGAAACCAGACGTTAGCACAAGCTAGCGCCGTCCGTTCGCTCTTCCAGTTCGAGGATTTAAGGAGCGTCGTCACCCGACAGTACTGCGGGCTGGCCAAGTCCTGACTATCACAGCTGGGCGAGTACCAGGCGCTACCCCCGCGCGAATCTCCCCGCCAGCCGCATCACACGCACGATCCGATAAAGCGGAACCAGCGCCCGGGGCAGCCGAACCGCCTCCCACTCCCCAGGCCCAGGAGTAAACGCCAACCGCGCAAGAAATCGCACCCGATCCGCTCGCCGTTCGCGAAGCCGCATCATCAGCCGGAAATAAGATGTCCGCCCCGTGTCGTACGAAACTCCAGCAGCCAGAGCAGCCGCAATCTCTTCCGCCAAGCCCCGCGCAACATGATCGGCAAGCACTGCTCTTTCGATCGCTGCCGGAATCGCAGTTCCTAAAAACCGATTTGCCAATAAAAGTGTGACGCGCAGTATCCGCTCGATCCCCAATTCCCCAGTTCGAACCTGCACCCGATCCCAATCCAGATTCTCGCGCTGCAAAATCTGCGCGATGTCGCGCAGCCAGATCACCCGTCCCCAAACGTGTTTCGCAGCATGCACCGAAAGCACCAGCAACAGATCTTCCGGAGAAGGCGTTTTCACCGGCCGTCCCGCCACCGTGACCTTCACCGCCCGCTCAAACAATCCATCCATATCGAAGTCGACGGCATAGAACCGCGGCTGCAGAGCCCACTGCAATTCCAGTAGGTTTGGCCCGGCAGGGCTGTCGAAAGTCCACTCATAGCCGGCAGCGATGTAATCCTCCAACACTTCGTCCGGGATGACCAGCCGCGTCGTATATTCCAGGTCCCGCAGCGCGCTCTTGATGCGCCCCACGTCCCGCTTGCGCACAAACAAGTCCATGTCACCGGACTGCCGCAGCGCCATGTCCCCGTAATACACCTCCGACATAACGACACCCTTGTAAGGAATGGCGTCGATGCCGAGCCTGTCGAGGCAGTCCACTATGCGGATTAATTCGCGCGTCAGAAAGAGGGACTTATAGATGTTGCCCTCATAGCGCTGGCGAAGCGATGCCAGCGTCGAGGAAGGAACCATGTCTGCCAGAAGTAAGAGGTTCCGATACAGCAGCGAAGAGGTGCCGTGATTATCCGCCAGGCGCAGCTCCGCATCCCAGTCGACCGGCTCCTCCAGCAGGCACCGGATGCGATCGAGCGCGCTCCCATCGGGGTCAGCCGAACTCGCAGCCAGCAGAAGATCCCACTCAAGTGCAACCGAGGTAGTTGGCGCATTGCTCACGGATGTCGAGCCATCTTAGCAGGGCAACGGAGCCCCCCTCGAATGCGGCCCGGCGACTGTGCGCTTCACCTAAGGCACCGCCGGCGGTTACTTCCGTCACCTCCACCAGCTCTTTATTAGCCCTCGATTCGCCCAATATTCTGTCAAACTTAAGGTGTCGGAAGCACTCTAAGAACAGGATCGAGTAAGCATCGCATTAGGCATCCCAGATGGAAGTATTCACACCCAAGACGACGCGACGCAGCACTCGAGTGAGGGTGGAAATTCCCATCACCGTGACTAGCCTCGACCGGAAACACGTGTTCGCCTCCGAGTGCGTGGCCCTGGTGGTGAGCGCGCAGGGCTGCGGATTCCGCACCCCGCAAGCCTTGCCGCTGGAAACTCCAGTTCTGCTGAGTAATCTGCCGGGCGGTGGAACCGCTTCCGGCCGCGTGGCCAATTGCCTGCCCCTGGGCAGCGAAGGAAAGCAATTTCTTATCGGAGTAGCGCTCTACAACCCCGGAAATGTGTGGGGAATTGCCGATCCGCCCGCGGATTGGAATTGTGCCCCCACAGCCAGCCCTGCCTCAGGAAGTGCCGTCAAGGCCGCACCCGCCAGCAAGAATGTTTGGCCCTACAACATATTCTCGGGCCAGCGCGAGGCCCATCCCAGCAGAAAATAGTGGTCAGCTTTCAGGGGTCCGTGATCAGTGGCTAGTGATCACTCGTTGACAGTCCGAACGCCCCACAGCAATGCAGATTCCTCCGAGGGATCTACACTGGCCACCGACCACTGACCACTGGCCACTGATTTTTGGCTCTTTCGTAACCTCGTCCCGTTGCGGACGAAGTGCCATACTCTAGCCACGATGTCTCAGACGCCAGAACCGGTTGCGCAGGCCTCACCGTCCGTAGCCTTTCAAGTCGGCAAGGACCGCCCGTTTCGAGTCAAGTTGCGTGGCTCCGTTCTGTCGCTCATCCGTCTGCCCAACCGGCGCCAGGTACGAGGCAAAGTGCATCAGCTTTCCACCAGCGGCGGCCTCATGCACTTGGAAAAGCCTCTCGACGAAAAGCTGCGAGTGGAAGTCATCTTTCACCTCGGCGAGACCACCGTCCGCGAGAAAGCGGAAATGATGTTCCCCATGTGGGCCACGCAAGGTTGGCTGCAGCCCTTCCGCTTCATCGATCTGCCCGAGGCCACCAAGAAAGCCCTCGAAGCCAACCTGTTGTCGTTCGTGCAGCGCCTGCAAGATCCAAATTCTTAAGTCAGCATCACTCTCCGCCACGCAATCTCGAACGCTCTGTCTGCCGCACTGTCTTCCCAAAAACAAGAGGCCGCCCGGTGGACGGCCTCTTCTGAAATCATCTTGCCCTCAAATCCTAGGGCTTAAACACGATCGTTCCAAACGTTCCCGCCAGGTTATTGCTGGGCCCCGCCGTAAAGAACATTTGATTGAACCCTCCGTTTTGGCCCCCCTTTGTGCCATCGCCGAAGTCAATCCCCCAAAGCTGGTCGATACGTACGATGTTTCCGTTTGTGTCTTTGATCGCTCCCACAAACCTCTTCGTCAAAGGGTCGAAAGCATTGATGGTTCCCCCGTTAGTGTTGTTCGAGATCAACAGCGTATTGCTCAGCGGTCCAAAGTGTCCCGGGGCGGCAGCAATTCCCCAAGGCTGGTCCAAGGGCGCCCCCTGCAGCAAATGCGCTCCCGGAGTCACAGGCGTACCATCCTCGCTAAACACGTCGACGAAACCCCCGTTCCCACCTTTGACACTGGCAAACGTGACATATACCAGCCCGTTGATGTCGCGGATCCCGAACGGGGCAAATCCCTCAGGCAGCGTGGTATCGGTAAACGAAGTTACCAGGCTGAAGTTTCCGTCGTAAACATCCACCTTGTTGTTCGCCTCGTCGGCCGCATACAGGAAGTTCCCTGATGGCTTGTTTGTAATCGCCAGGCCGGTGTACATCGCCGGAGATGCATTAGTCGACGTATTCACCGCCACAATCGCCGCGTTGAAGTTCGATTGCGGCGCCCAACCGCTTATGGTTCCATCAAGCGTGGCAAACAGAAAAACCGAGGGCCACCCCTGCACCTGAAACTCGCCGCTCGTCGACGCGCTCCACACGATCCCCGTCGGCGAGCCCGGCCCGTTTCCTCCACCCGTCGGAACCAGCACCTTCAATTGCTGCACGATCGCTCCGTTGAAATCATAAAGCGTCGACCATCCGGAGCTATTGTCGCTAAGCCACCAGGCCGAGCCGGGCGCGTGCACTAATCCCCATGCATTTACGATCAGAGGATCCGTATGCCTCGCGGCTCCTACCTGATTCGAGTCCAAGTTTGTGAGTTGATACTGCGCTAGGGCTGCGTTCGAAACCAGCATCAACGCCAGGCCAAAGCAAACCGTGTAAGCAATCCCGCGACGCTGCATAAAGCCTCCTCTTTCTTATTGCAATGTCAGAGGCAGTGGTAGCTCGGCAACCCGCATTCGAAAGGCTGATTCGAAAGGCTGGACCGCAACTTCTCTGACCGCTGTTGGGGGATGCTAGGATCGCCCGGGGATCAGTTTGTCACCAACATGTAATGAGTTTGTACAATTGTTGTCTGGAGAGGGCGGAAAGGCTATGGCACCAAGCAACGTTATTTTCTGGGAAGTCGACACCCAAGCGGACTTCATGCTCCCCGGCGGCAAGCTCTATGTGCCCGGCGCTGAACACCTGCTCCCGAATATTCGCCGGCTCACCGACGCCGCCCGCCAGGGCCGCGTCTTCCTGGTCTCCCACGGTTGCTTCCACGCCAAGAACGATCCCGAGTTCAAGACCTTCCCGCCGCACTGCATCAAGGGCACAGCAGGATCCGCATACGTTCCAGACGCCCTGACTGAGAAAGTTGTGTCCGTGCCAAACGAGCCCACAGCAGCCCTGCCTTCCGACCTCGCGCAATATCAGCAGATCCTCCTCGAAAAACAAACCCTCGACATTTTCGAATCCCGGCACGCCGACGAATTGGTAAAGCGGTTAGGAAAAAATGCCGAGTTCGTGGTTTTCGGCGTAGTAACGGAATACTGCGTTCGCTTGGCCGCCAAGGGATTACTCAAGCGCGGCCGCCGCGTCTCCGTGGTCAAGGACGCAATCGAAACCCTGAATGCCGAAGACGGGGCGCGCACCTTGGCCGAGCTGCAAGCTCTGGGAGCAAAATTCATCACCACCGATCAGGCGTTGGCGTTACTCGACAATCCGAACTAGCAAGCCAGGCGAGCAAGTATTTCCTCGGTCCGAACACTTGTTTACTTACCCAGATCCACCACCGCAACCTTGTTCACCCCGCTGCAAGCCAGATACAACTTCCGATCCGGAGTCGCCACCATATTCCGAACCGTGCCGCCTCCAGACGGAATCGCCTTCGAACTAAAGCTTTCCGACTTGGGATCGAACCTGACCAAAGTATTCGGTTTCACCCCCGATTCGCTGTACCAAACCTCGCCGTCACTCGTGATCGCAATCCCATAAGGTTCCGATTCAGACCCTCCTGGCGACAACCATTCCTTCAACAGCGTCCCGCTCGACGGATCAAAATGCCCCAGATACCCACGCGCAAAATCCGTGTAATAAATCGTGCCGTCCGGCGCCGGTGCGAGACGCCGCGGACGAGCACCCACGGCCGGCAAACTGTATTCGCGAATCTTCATCGTGCCCCGGTCAATGCTCCCAAGCTTGTTCGACCCAAACTCGCAAAAGAAAAGCGTGCCCTTCGGCAGGACCACAATGCCGTAAGGCACGGCATGCGCGGTCGGCACCATAGCTAGACTCATCTTGCCCGTCTTCGGATCGAGCCGCCCAATATAGTTGGTCTCTTCGTTCGTAAACCACAAAACGCCATCGTGGTCGAAAACCGGAGTGTGCGGGTCAATCTTCGTGCCATCGGCAGGCCGATATTCCGTGATCTCCCTGGTCTTCGGATCAAGCTTGCCCACGTAACCGCCAGAGATCGCGGTAAACCAGATGTAGCCATCTCTATCGGCAACCAGCCCATGCGGACCCGAATTCGTGGTCTTCAAAGCAAATTCCTTAAATTCTCCGGTCTTCGCATCGAGCCGTCCCAGCTTGTTCGCGCCCTGCCCGGTATACCAAAGCGCCCCGTCAGGCGCGAGCGCCGGATCGTGCGGCCGCGATTTCGGCGTAGGCACTTCGTACTCTGTGATCTGGACATCCAGCGTACCAACCGTCGTGGCGCCGGCAAACGTGGCAGCCAGCAGGAACATGCAAAGTTTGCGTAGAGACATACATGCTCTCCTTCGTCAAAATTGTAATCCTCGTCTGCGATCCTCTCCCACTGGTTTAGGTCCGGCACCGGATGTGCACTTAGCTGAGATCGACGGCTATGATATGTCTGCATCACGGAGTCCAATTTTGCGTGTGGTGACACGGTGCTCGAGTGGCTAAAGCAGAAAGAATGCGAGATAGGCGCAGGCGTCCGGTGGACGCCGCTCCGCTGGCGCCAAAACCGCACAGTTGGCAACCGCGTCCATGGATGCGGATCGCAGTCGCCGCGGCTGCTCTGTGCGCCCTTGTCTTGATCGCCTACGCCGGCAGCCTAAGCAATGGTTTTGTATGGGACGACAACCAGCAGATCGTGATGAATCCTGATCTCCGGCCCGATGCGCCGTGGTCGCACTTGTTCTCATCTGACGTTTGGGGTTACAAGCATCACGATCAGCCCGGCCATACCAACTATTACCGGCCGTTGCAAATGGTGTCCTATCGACTGACGGCGGAGTGGTTCGGACTTCAGCCTCAACCTTTGCACCTTCTCAGCCTTCTATTCGCCTTAGCCGGGGTTCTCGCCGCGTTCGCAATTTACTTGAAGTTGACTCGGAGTCCCGCGGTTGCATTCGCCGCAGCCGCCCTGTTCGCAGTCCACCCAGTCCACTCCGAAGCCGTTGACTGGATTTCCGCTCTGCCTGAGCTTGGGTGTGCAACCTTCGTTCTCATCTCGTTCGCCCTGTTTCTCTCTACCCGCGATCCCGGCTCAAGCCTGATTCCGACGCGGCGTTTTCTCCCCAGGCATTGGGTCCTGCTGAGCCTATCTCTGCTGGCGTTCGCCGCAGCGCTGTTGTGGAAAGAAACGGCCATGGTTTTTCCCGTAATCATCGCGGCCTACGCAGTTTGCCTTCAACCAGGCAATTTCCCAGGCGATTTCAAAGCGCGGCTTCTCTCGTCGGTAAAACTTAGCGCCCCGTTCTGGTGTGTGTTGGCTGCCTACCTCGTTTTGCGCTTTCGCATGCTTGGCTCTCTCACCACCCGCCAGCGAATTTGGGGGCTGACGAACTTTCAGGTGGGCTTGAACATCTTCCATCTCTTTGCACAGTACTGGTGGAAGCTCATCGCCCCTCTACATTTGAACGCTTATTATGTGTTCTCTCCAGTGCGCTCCATTGCGGACCCGCGCGCGATAGTCGGCATTCTCTTTGTGGCTCTCGCCTGCGTCGCGACCTGCTATGCGTTGAGCCGCGCTCCATTGATCGCCTTTGCAGGGTTGTGGGTGTTCATAACGCTGCTGCCGGTGATGAATATTTATGCGCTGGGTCGCAATGTCTTCGCGGAACGTTATCTCTACCTTCCATCGGTCGGCTTCTGTCTCCTCGCAGCAATCATCGCGGCTTCCGCCGTGAAGCGATTACCCGAGTACATCCGGAAGCCTCTATCCGCTCTTGTTCTCCTAGCCGTCGTAGTATGGTTCTCCGGGGAAACGTTCGCCCGCAACCCCGACTGGCGCGATGACGCAATCTTGTTCCGCAAGACTCTCGATGTGTCGCCCGATGCGCCTTTTGTGCATTTTATGGTCGCCGCCACGGAGGGCGAAAATCCCGCCGAACCCGAGTCCGCCGAAGCGCACTACCTGCGGGCGATTGCCTTGGCGGAGGATGAGAATCCTCCCGATTTGCTTGATCTGGCGCGCAGCTACGAAGGTTTGGCATCTCTTTATTCCGATCGCGGCGATTATGCCCGAGCCCTCCAGGTCCTGCGCCAGTGGCGCAACGCTGTTCCGAGCGCTCCTGAATTGGATGCCGAAGAGGGCCTCATCCTTTTGAAATCTGGGCGCTGGCAGGGAGCCGAGCCGCTCTTGAATCGCGCCTACGCGGCCCGCCCCCAGGACGAAAACGTCCTTAACGCACTCGGCCTTCTCGCCTGGGAACACCAGCGAAATCTCGTTGAAGCCGAGCGCTACTTTACGCGCGCGCTCGCCATACACACAGCGAGAGACGATTTCCAGGCTTCGCTGCACAACAATTTAGGCGGCGTCTACGGCGATCTCGAGCAGTTTCCCTTAGCCCTCGAGCAATTCGAATCTGCGGTCTCCATTTCCCCGCAGGACGCGGAGTATCACACGAACCTGGCGATCGCGTTGGCGGAATTGAATCGCTACGAAGAGGCAGCCGCCGAGGTTAAGATTGCGCTGAGAATCGCTCCCGATTATCCCCCGGCACGCGCGGTTCTCGAGCGACTGCAGCGTCGCTGAGCGCTCAGCCGGCGAGAGCTTCAATCGCCTGCACCGCATCAGCGGGCAGGCCCAGCGCCAAGCTGGCCAGATCCTGCCTCATGTGCTCGCCATCAGATGTGCCAGTCAGCGGCAGCATCCCTACCGCGCGGGCAAAGGCGAACACAATCTGTGCCGGAGTGGAATTCGTGCGCGCCGCGAGGCCGGTGACCGCAGAATGGCGAAGCACTTCCACATTCGCGGTAAGCAGCGAAAAGCCCTGATACACGATCTTCCGCTCGCGGCAGAACTGTCGCACCTCGCGGTCCCATCCAAAGCGCGCGTAGCACCGGTTCTGCACGAACGCCGGAGTCTCTGAGTGCGCCGCAACCATCTGCTCCAGATGCCGCAAAGAAACGTTGCTCACGCCCAGCAGCCGCGCGCGCCCGGCATCGCGCTCCTTCTTCATCGCTTCCCAAACCTCGGCATCCGCATCGGTCCATCCGTGGCCTGACGAAGGTCCATGCAGTACGTAGCTGTCAACGTAATCCACCGCCAGATGTTCCAGCGAACTGGCTATCGACTGCGCAACTTGTACGGAAAGGCTGGCCTCAGGGTCATAGGGCAGTCGGTGATCCTGTCCAGGCCGGTAAGTGAATTTCGTCTGCAGAAAAAGATCGGCTCGCGTCACCACTCCCGCGCGATAAGCCGCCGCCAACCCCTGTCCCACTCCAGCTTCGAAGTAATGCCGCCGTTGGTTAGCTGTGTCGATGCCCCGAAATCCCACGCGCAGCGCGAGTTCCACCAAGGCAGGGGTCCGCCCCTCCTTCCACGCAGTCCCATAGAGAAAATCTGGAGCAGATGAAGCGCGAACAATTGGCATGACGCTATTCTGCCACGAGCCTCCGCCACTTAAACCTGTGTTAGCTTAATAGAAAAGCGGGCCCGTAGCTCAGTGGTTAGAGCCGTGGACTCATAATCCATTGGTCCCAGGTTCGAATCCTGGCGGGCCCACCAGGCATTCTCCAATCTCAATCTCTTAAGCATCTTGACCACCGGCTGCTTTGCTTCAGCAGAACAAGCGTGCGCGTGCAACTTTAGCTCGCTGCTCGTGTTTTCGTCCTGCAACAGGAGGATTATTATGCGGAGTCGCTGCCATGTATCGCTCGCCTCAACCGTGGTTGCTTTCAACTGTGTCCTTGCGGCTTTGTCCGTTAATGCGAATGCGCAAAGCGTCGTTCCTATCTGCAATCCCAGTATTATTGCGAACAAAGAGTTGGTCACTCCAGCACAACGGAAAGCCGCCGGCGACAGGGCATTACCGCCGCTGACCGACCAGGCCGATGGTTTTGCCTGGCCGGATACGGAGTTGGGGGTGATTAAAGCAGATGGCGGCTATGTGTTCTTCGGCAGTGACGGTGGATACCATGCCCGCCAGTTCTGGGAGGGTCGGTACTACGGCAACAACAAGTACGGGTCGATCACACGGACGATTGGAACGCTGGACAATCCGTTGGGGACCGAACCTCCGATCGATGTCACGATCAATCCCAATCCTGACCCTTCAGTAAATCCGTTTTATTCCAGCTATGACTATATGGGCGGTGGGCCTGTGTATTTGGTTCCACAGGGCATGCCCGGAGCGGGCAAGCTGCTGATGGTGTACCACGCGGAGATTCCCACGATCACGACGCAAAGTTTCGATTCGCTGTTCGCGCTGGCCTCTTCCTCAGATGGCGGAATGAGTTGGACCGACCTGGGCGAGATCGTTCGCATCAACCAAGGCTACCGGTCTGACATGGACGGCTACGATATCGGCGATGCCAACCTCGTAATCTCGCCCGACGGCAAGTATTTCCAGATCTATTTTTCGGATTGGCTGGCGAATGGCACAACGCACTGGGGAACACCGCCTACGATCACTATTGTTTCGGTAGCGCGGGCGACGATCTCCTCTGTGTTGAATGACGCGTTTGGCGAGCATCCGCGCGCCGCCGCCTTTCAGAAATACTACGAGGGGTGGCATCTCGATCAGGGGCTTGGAGGATATTCGCAGGACCTGAATCCGAACGGGGCTTACGCTGGAAATATGCAGGTTGCCTATAACTCCTACCTGAAACGCTACCAGATGTTTATTAACCAGGGAGTGCTGATTGCGTATGCCGAATCTCCGGATGGGATGAAGTGGTCGATCCCCTCGGTGCTGCATGATTTTCGCAAGGATCCAGGCATGCCCTCGGTTTACGACGTCCCAGTAGGCACTGGCGAAAACCCGGGCATTCTGGATAAACAGTTTTACATCCTCTACACGCGTTCTCCGCAGGGACTAGGGTGGACCGGCGCATCCGTGGATCGATTCACGGTTTCGTGCCAGTAAGGCGCGAACGTCATCGATGATCTCCGGTTTGATGACTCCGGTTTGATGATCTCCGGCTTGATGGTCTCCGGTTTGCGGAGATTCTCGGGCAATGTGACAATGGCTGTATGCAAAAATTCTCTACCACCGCAATACACCTATTAGCGGCCGGGATGCTGCTGGGCAACGCCCTGGCGCAGCAGACTCCGGCAGCGACGACTCCACCAGCTTCCCCGGCCCCGGCCACTTCTCCCAAAGCGCAGACTCCGGCGGCGCATTCCGCCACTGCAGCAAAGAAACCTGCAGCGGCTCCTCTGGCTCTCAAAACCCAGAAAGATAAGTTCAGCTATGCCCTCGGGATGAATCAGGCAAAAAGGATGAGCGAGGGTCTTAAGAAACAGTCGGTCCCGTTCGATTCCGCGATCTTCCTCCGAGGGATGAAAGATGGCTTTGCCGGGGGCAAGACGCTGCTCACCGAGGAGGAAGCTCAGGCCGTGATGACCGAAATGCAGAAGCAGATGCACGAGCAGCAGCAGGCTAAGGCGCAGCAAGCCGCGGCAGGCAACAAGAAAGAAGGCGACGCTTTTCTCGCCGCTAACAAAGGCAAAGAAGGCGTAGTCACGTTGCCCAGCGGGCTGCAATACAAGATTGTGACGGCAGGCACAGGGCCGAAGCCCACCACGAGCGATTCCGTGGTCTGCAACTATCGCGGCACCCTGATCAACGGCACCGAGTTCGACAGCAGCTACAAGCGCGGGCAGCCCGCCACGTTCCCCGTCACTGGAGTGATCAAAGGATGGACCGAGGCGCTTCAGCTTATGCCGGTCGGTTCGAAGTGGCAGCTCTTCATTCCAGCCGATCTGGCTTATGGAGACCGCGGCGCGGGCGCCGACATTGGGCCTGGGGCCACTCTCGTTTTTGAAATCGAGCTGCTCTCCATCGCCGACAAGAGCAAAGATAAGGCTCCCGGAGCAGGCGAGGACAAGAAATAGGTATTCAGCCATTGGCTGTCGGGCTTCGGCTGAGAGCGTAGTCCGAACCCGACAGCCGAAGCCCGTATAATAATTTCAGCTTAACCAGAGTCTGACTGAAGGACGTGTATGGCGCACACTGTTTTTTGCGTGAAGTTGAAGAGAGAAATGCCTGGGCTGGACGAGCCGCCTTTCGACAATGATCTCGGCCGCAAGGTCTACGACAATGTGTCCCAGGAAGGTTGGCGGATGTGGACCGAGCACTGCAAGATGCTGCTCAACGAGTACCGGCTGAACCCTGCCCGGCGAGAAGATCAGGAAGTCATCGTCAAGCAGATGGACCAGTTCTTCTTCGGGGAAGGCTCCGCGGTCCCTAAGGAGTATGTGCCCCCGGCACAGAAATAGAAATAAGGATTCGTTCGTGGCGCGGTACGGACGGCAGGTTCCTCTCTTCGCTCGCTATCGCTCCGCTCCGATCGGAATTACAAGACTTTCTTTCGTTGGCCCCGGTCGGATCGACAAAGCCTTCGTGGAATTCATAGTGTCTCCTCAATAATCCAAATCGATCCAGGCTCGTTCGCACAATCAAATATTGTGCTGCTATCATTGCGGCCATGTCCACGGCACAAACCTGGGATCCCGCGACCTATGCGCGCAACGCGAGATTTGTATCCGACTTAGGGTCGCCTGTCTTGCAGCTGCTTGCGGCAAAGCCCGGCGAAAGGATCCTCGACCTGGGTTGCGGAGACGGCGTACTCACGAAAAAGCTGGTGGATCTTGGTTGTGAAGTGGTTGCGGTTGATTCGAGCGTTCCGCAGGTCGAAGCTGCGAAGAAGCTCGGCTTGAACGCGCACGCCATCAGCGGCGAGGACCTGCCCTACACGGAAGAATTCGACGCCGTGTTCAGTAACGCCGTGTTGCACTGGATTAAGCGCGCGGATCCGATGATTGCCGGAGTGTATCGGTCTTTGAAACCGGGCGCACGATTTGTTGCTGAATGTGGAGGCCACGGTTGCGTTCAGAAGATCCGGGCTGCTCTGGTTCAAGCGTTGGATCGCCGTGGGGTCGATGGCGAGGCTCGCGTTCCGTGGTATTTCCCCACACCCGGCGACTACGCGACCAGGCTGGAACGCGCAGGGTTTCGCGTCGATAGCATTGCGCTGATCCCGCGCCCAACTCCCTTGCCTGGCGACATTGTCGGATGGTTGGAAACTTTCGCTCTCAATTTCTTTCAAGGCTTCTCCGACAAAGAGCGCGACGACTATCTGCATGAGGTTCGCACGGCCCTGGAACCGCAACTTCGCGACGCTGATGGGACTTGGGTGGCCGACTACGTACGGCTGCGATTCGCGGCTACCAAGGCTTGTGAGCGGTCGGGTTCTGGCGCACTTCTTTAGGAATGACTCTTCTCAGGAGAGGCGCATCCGTTGGCAGCTTTGAGGCGAGTTGCACAGGTCCTTCGTTGGAAGTCGCCCGCGTTGCGTGCGACTCCGCTTCCTCAGGATGACAAAGTCAAAGGCGACGTACAGGGGTTCCGTCCCACAGGTGCGCCTGTGGGCTGAAATAGGGATCATTCGCCATGCGGATGAAAGCCGCTTCCGAGGCAGGAGATGAACTGATGCGCCAATCAGCCTCCTTGTTGATGTCGAACCATACGACACCTTTGATAAGCGGGAAGCGGGTGCGCAACGTCGGAATGATGTTGTCGATCCATTTTCCTTTGTCCCCACCAGCTTCAGCGGACGCCATCTCTCCAATCAGAATCGGTTTCTTCTTGGCTGCCAGCAGCGGGTAAATATTCTGAAACACCTGCTGGAAGCTTTGCCAGCCGCCGTTCGTCGTACCCCAGTTGTAGCCATCGACCCCGGTCCAATCGACGTAGGCGTCGCCGGGATAGTAGTCCATCGTAGTGCGGTTGCCTCCGGGGGTATCGGTGACGTTCGGACACCACGCCCAAACCACATTGTTCGCGCCAGCGGCCACGAAGAGGTCGTGAATGTGTCGATAAGCGGAAACGTACAGTGGAGCGTTGTTGCCGCTCCAAGCCTCGTCGCCGTTCATCTCGGCGGCAAAGTCGAGAAAAAACTTCTTGCCGAGCGCTTTCGAACCTTTGGCACGCGCGATGATCGTGGCATCGAGGCTTCCATCAGCGATCCTCGCGAAGTCGATATTATGTGGTTCCCAACTGATGAGAGGGATGCGTCCCGCGGCCAGGTCAGCCTGGGTAACGCTTCCAGTCCAATCGGCGTCCCACGAGTAGTAGGCGAGGTGAATAACGGGTGTGCGCCCGAGTTTTCGCGTCGTCTCGTCGATGCTGCCCGCGCCGTAGAATTGCCCGAGCAACGCACCCGACGCGGGCTCGAGAATAGACGATCGAACCGACGCCCCGCGCGGCTTCTGGCCGGCGGCATTCGTAGGCGCTCCGCTCAAAGCCAGTGCGACAATGCCCGCCAGACAGGCAGCTAAGATCAAAGGTTTGCCCATGATCTCCATAGCTTAATACATACAGCTTCCACAGGATGAGAAGCTCAGGGGGATCCGAATGACATTCTTATTGCACTTCGTTTAGGCTGCGGGGTGGCACAAAGCAAAGTGCTATCGCGGAGGAATCACTTGCGTTCTATCCATCGATTAGTAATTCATGCTTTTCTGGTTCTCGTGGTCTCAGGGGTTGGCATAGCAGCCGGCGCTCACTCTGATCTTTATGTTTCCACCAGCGGCGACGATTCGAATCCTGGGACGATCGAGAAGCCGCTGCTAACCATTCAACATGCCGCAGACGTCGCGAAGCCAGGTGACACCATTAATCTGCGGGCCGGCACGTACTGCCAGCAGCTAGCGGTGAAAGTCTCAGGGAACGCGGAGCAAGGCTTCATCACGTTTCGCAGCCAGCCGGGAGAGCACGCGATTCTCGACGGGGGTTGCCTCACGCCTCCGGCAGGCGAGAGCAACATGGTGCGACTGACCAACGTGAGCTTTGTGCGCATCGAGGACCTGGAGATACGCAACTACCGGACCAGCGACTTTGGCAGCGTGCCAGGTGGAATCCGCGTATTCGGCGGCGGCTCGCATATCGAAATCCTGCATAACAACGTGCATCACATCGAGCAGAACTCGCCGCGGCGGCTGCGGCCGGGCAGCGGGGCCAACGGCTTTGGGATTTCTGTTTACGGCACTTCCGCCACCACTCCAATCAGCGACCTGGTCATTGACGGCAACGATGTACACCATCTCAAGACGGGATCGAGCGAATCGCTGGTGGTGAACGGCAATGTGGCCGGGTTCCGCATCACCAAGAACACGGTGCACGACAACAACAATATTGGAATCGATGTGATCGGCTTTGAACACACGGCGCCAGACGCGGCCGTCGACCGCGCGCGCGATGGCGTGGTGAGCGAGAACCTGGTTTATAGCATCACTGCGAGAGGCAATCCGGCCTACGGCGAGACCCCTGACTCCGACGGCATTTACGTGGATGGCGGAACTCGAATTCTGATTGAGCGCAACGTCATCCACGATGCGGATTTCGGCATTGAGCTGGCGAGCGAACACCGCGTCGGGAGCACCAGCCACATCATCGCGCGCAACAATCTGATTTATTCCTGCCATGCTCCCGGATTCGCCATTGGAGGCTATGACGAAAAGCGCGGGACTACTGAA
>Ga0209693_10000091_pt1 | contig 33082 bp, 33 predicted proteins | sample HubBroMetageWRM3_FD_188345 | JGI IMG/M metagenome (GOLD analysis project Ga0209693, IMG submission 188345) | Warmed soil microbial communities from the Hubbard Brook experimental Forest, New Hampshire - Hubbard Brook CCASE Soil Metagenome WRM 3... | ecosystem: Environmental > Terrestrial > Soil... | reverse complement strand
CACCCGCGCTGCTGGCCTCACCCGCGCTGCTGGCCTCACCCACGCTGCTGGCCTGACCGAGCCCGCCAGCCCCGCCGTTGCCGAACAACATGCCGCCTGCACCGCCGTTGCCACCCGTACCGCCCGCTCCGCCGGCACCGCCGGTGCCGATCAGCCCCGCCGCCCCGCCGTTGCCGCCGTTGCCGCCGTTGCCGCCCCCAAAACCACCGCCGCCAAAACCGCGCGACGCGCCACCCAGGCTGTCGGCTCCACCGTGCCCGCCGGCCCCGCCATTGCCGAACAACAACCCGCCGGCGCCGCCGGTGCCACCGAAAGCCCCGGCACCACCGGTACCGCCCATACCGATCAACCCGGCCCCTCCGCCGGTGCCACCGACACCGCCGGCCGCGCCGGCACCTCCGGCACCGCCGTTGCCGATCAACCCGCCTGCCCCGCCGGCGCCGCCCTCCCCGTTGAACCCGTTGCCGCCGTTGCCGATCAGCAGGCCCCCGGCCTGACCGTTGGGGCTGGCCGCGGTGCCGTTAGCGCCGGGGCCGATCAACGGGCGATCAATCAGTGCCAGGGTGGGCGCGTTGACGACCCCCAGCACGTCCTGCTGCACGGTCTGAAGCGGGGAGACGCTGCCGGCCTCGGTGCTCAGATACTGCGCTGCGCCGCCGTTCATCAGCTGCACGAACTGCTGGTGGAATGACGCCGCCTGGGCGCTCACTGCCTGGTATGCCTGCGCATGGGCGCTGAACACTCCGGCGATCACCGCCGACACCTCATCGCCGCCCGCGGCCACCACGCTGGTGGTGGGGAACGCCGCCGCCGCGTTGGCCTGGCTGATCACCGAACCGATATCCGCCACATCCGTTGCCGCCGCTGACACGAACTCCGGCGCCACACTCACAAACGACATAGCACGTCCCTTCAGTCTGCAAAGCCGCAGCTGAGATTGCAGCCGGGCGGCCCCAACCTGGTCAACACACGTGCAATTAACAGCACGCAAAGACTTGCCAGGCGCAGGTGCTGCGCGGCGACGCCGTTATCAGCAAGACGACGTCACTAATCAATAACCGTCGTCCCGATGCCGGCGGGGAGGTTCGAGATGTAGATCGGCTGCTGCGCGAAGGGGAAGAACCCGGTGTTCATCGGGCCGCTCGATATCACCGTTGGGCTCACATCGCTGGTGTTGAACGAGTACAGCGGCGTCATGATATTGCCAGGGGCGAAGACCGAAATTTCCGTATCCGCTGGCAAGGTTCCACCGGGCAGTACGGATGACGGGATGGTTCCCAACACACCACCGGAATCGATGATCGAGGACACGGCTTGCATAGGCGCGGTACTACCACCGATTTGTATCTCCAGGGTGGTGATCGGCGCCCCGGTAAGCGTGAAAACGGGGGGTAGCGGGTTGGGACCGAACTGCAAAAAACCCCCGGGTTCGTCTATCAGCACACCCTGACCGAGGTTGCCCGGCAACGCCTGGGTCGCGATGCTGGGACCCGGGCCCCCCGCATTCGGCCCGACACCCAAAACGCCACTTGCACCGTCCTGAGCAAAGAAGGACTGGAACGTGAAGCCGTTGGTCAGCGCAGACGAGATGGACGTCGGGAAGGCGAAAATCTCAATGTCAACGGCGGTCGGTGCGGTGGCGAGTCCGCCCCCGAAATTCACCGGCGCGTTATACGTAAGGAAAAGATCGGCCAATCCCCCGCTGTAACCGCCGATACCAATCCCGCGGGGGATGCCGAGCTGGAGTACCCCTAGTAGTCCCCCGGCGTTTTGGAATGGGATAACAAGACCGGTGGATCCGGTGTCAACCAGCAGGGGCACCGGGGATCCGTTGCCAACCGAGGCGTTCACCAGCGGCTCCGTGCCGCCGACGATCGTCAGCGGGACTTTCCCGGTCGAGGATCCATTCAGAGTGACGGGGGGCCCAGTGGGGATCAGCGGACGCCCCAACAGGAACTCGGTGGGTGCGTTGATCACGTTCAGCAATTCGCCCTGCACCGTTTGCAGCAGCGGCTGCAACGGCGACGCAGCCGCCACCGTCTGCAACGGCGACGCGTTCGCCGCCTCCGCGGCCAGATACGATCCAGCCCCCGCACTCAACGTCTGAACAAACTGTTGATGAAGGGCGCTGGCCTGCGCGCTGAGCGCCTGAAACTCCTGACCGTACCTGGCAAACAGCGCCGCCGCTGCTGCCGACACCTCATCGGCCCCAGCGGCCGCGATCCCGGTGGTCGGAACGGCGGCCGCCGCATGCGCGGCATCCAGCGCCGAACCGATGCTCTGCACATTCGCTGCCGCCGACTCCAACAACTCGGGGGCCACAATCAGAAGTGACACGCCGCCTCCCTCCGCGTCGATCACCGATCCGTATGAGCGTAAAGCCTATCCGGAGCCTGGTCTTCGATGCCGACCGCGGCACCGACGGATTCCCCAGACATGCGCGCGACCGACGGCCGCCGCGGCGGCGCCACCGGCTGGCACACGGTGGACTGCACCGTGGCTGAGACTACTTCGACGAGATTTTTCGCCAACTGAATACCGCAATCACGATGCCGAGCAGCGCCGTAAGCGGACCGATGACGGACCAGGTCGTGGTGTTGCTCATCACGCTGCCCTCAAGCACGCCGAATCCCTGCAGCGCCCAGATCAGGCCGAACAGTGCAAGGATCAACCCGATCGCGAAGGTAACGATGAAAGTCCTTTTCATGCGAAAAACCCTACGCGCCGGAGAGAAGACGTCGAGCCTTGACCCGGCACTCGCCCTACGATTGGAAGCATGACTGCCCCGACACCACCGCGGCCGCGGCCGGCTCTGACCCGACGGCGCATACTGCTCGGCACCGCAGTGCTCGGCGCGCTCGCCGGGTGTGGTTTTTTGCGTGACTCGTTCGCGGTCGGTGCGCCGCGCACTTCGACCGAAACATTCCAGGTCAGCCATAGCGACGCGGAGTGGCGGCAACTGCTGACCCCACAGCAGTACGGCGTGCTTCGCACGGCGTCCACCGAGAAGCCCTACAGCAGCCCGCTCAACGATGAGCACCGGCCCGGGACCTTCGGATGCGCGGGCTGTGGGCTGGACCTGTTCTCGTCGACCACCAAGTTCGACAGCGGCACCGGCTGGCCGAGCTTTTGGAAAGCTCTGGACAACGCCGTACTCGAGCGGCAAGACAGCACGCTGTGGATGACACGCACCGAGGTGCTCTGCCGTCGCTGCGGCGGGCACCTCGGCCACGTCTTCAACGATGGCCCCCAACCGACCGGGTTGCGCTACTGCATGAACGGGGTGGCGCTGAGCTTCCGATCTACCTAGCCACTACGTTTTCAAGTCAGGCCGCCGCGAGAAATCCCACCGGTCCCGACGCGATGCACAACGACAGAGCGGTGGTGTTTGCTCGCACCGTGATCGCGTCCCCGGCCCCCGGCAGCCGCGCGTAGACCCGGTTGAGTCCGGGGTGCACCGGCACTTTGAGGTCGGGTCCTTCGGTCAGTGACAGCGTCATGGAGCCGTCGCTGTTAGCCAGGTAGTTGAGTTCGACGGTCCAATCGGCGGGCAGCAGCGGCCCGTCGAGGATCAGGCGCGCCGGCTTGTCCGGTTGCGCGAGATAGCCGCACCGGGGCAGCGGCCCCGGCGCGATGGTCCGGACCCAGGTCACTTTCGCGTCGATCAACCGGCCCGAGCTGTCCAGCATCCTCAATTGCGTTGTTGCCGTGGCAAATTCCGGCCTGTCTCGCAGCAGGGCGAACATGTGGCTGGCGAGGTTCTCCGGCGTGGCCACCCGTTGCAGCACGAGCGGATCGACCTCCTGATCCAGCAGCGGCGCATTCGAGGCTGCATGGGCGGCGGCCAAGCCGGCCCGGGCGTTCTGCAGGTAGGGCTGGGCGGGGTTGTCCCGCCAGCTGGTCAGAAACGTCGCCGTCGAGTAAAGGCTGCTGACCACGAACATCCCCGCCAATACGGTTGCCGGCGCAGTGCGTTTGGCTGAGGCGTCCAGCCAGTGCGCACCGGTTCGGTTGGGTGCGCTGAGCGCGACAGCAGCCAGCAACGCGAATACGACGACGAGGTCCGGGAAATACCTCAGCGTCTGGGCCAGTTCGAGCGCGGTGAACCGTGATGACCGCATCAGATAGATCGGCACCTGGCAGGCGGCCACGTAACCGGCCGCGGTCAGCCACACCAGGGCAATGTGTTGTTTGCGGATCAGCGAGAGCGCAAACACTGCGATCAGCACCAGCCAGCCCAGCACCATCACCAGCGACCCCGGAGTGGCCCACGGGGAGGCGGGCGCCCAGCGCGCCCAGCTCCATGGCCCGCCGGCCAGACCCGGCACGATGCCATGGGTGATCGAACGAATCAGCAGATCCCACGTCATCGACAGGTCGGAACTCCACCGCCGCTGATTGACGACGACCAGATACAGCGCTATCCAGCCGATGGTCAGCGTCAGGGACGCGATCCAGAACCGCATGCCGGCCCGCCACACTGTCCGCAGAGCCGTCGTTGGAGCAGACCCACCACCGGCCACGTGGTGCACCAGCGCGGCCACCGCGAAGGCGACGAACGGGATCACCGCGGCCTTCTCGAAGAACAGCAGGCCACCGAAATAGACCAGCACGCCGGTGGCCGCGTAGCGCTGGTTGCCCGTGCGGACCAGCAGGATCGCATCGGCACACACCCAGGCCAGCGCCGCCAGCATCGGCAACGAGTTCAGCGCCGCCGCCCACCACGCGAACCCTGGCACGGCCAGCGGCGTGAACAGAGCAAACGTCAACGGGATCAGAAGTGTCCGACGCCAGCCGAGGATGACGTACAGCGCGCGCAACAGTGCCAGCGAGGCCACCAGTTGCAGCACCACCAAGCTGATCGCCGGCCCTGTCCAGTCCAGTGGCGCCAGCCGGATGATGGCGCCGGCGATCAGGAAGGCGGCCGGCATCACGTGGCCGTCGTGGTCGTCGAACAGGTACGACGCCGACAGCAGGCCCTGGGTGCCGGCCTTCCCGATCAGAATCAGGTCGTCCCAATAGAAGTAGCCACCGAACGCCAGCACCGCGCGGATCCCCAGCTGCACCACGATCAGCGCGGCGGCGGCCAGCGCGACCTGAGGTATCCGGGTCGTCCGCGCGGCCCGCCGGTATGGTGGGCCGGTGCGCGCACTGGTCACCGGGGCAGCCGGTTTCATCGGCTCGACGCTAGTCGACCGTCTGCTGGCCGACGGTCACGCGGTGGTGGGACTGGACAATTTCGCGACCGGTCGCGCGACCAACCTCGAGCATCTGGCCGATGATCCCGCGCTTTTTTTCGTCGAGGCCGACATCGTGACCGCGGATCTGCTCGCCATTCTCGACGAGCACCGGCCTGAGGTGGTGTTCCACCTGGCGGCGCAGATCGACGTGCGGAACTCGGTGGCCGATCCGCAGTTCGACGCTTCGGTCAACGTCATCGGCACGGTGCGCCTGGCCGAAGCGGCGCGTCGCACCGGTGTCCGAAAAGTGGTGCACACCTCGTCGGGGGGATCCATTTACGGCACCCCGACGGAATTCCCGACCAGCGAGACAGTGCCCACCGACCCGGCGTCGCCCTACGCCGCGGGCAAGGTGGCGGGGGAGATCTACCTGAACACCTTTCGGAATCTGTACGGCCTGGACTGCTCGCATATCGCACCGGCCAATGTCTACGGGCCCCGCCAGGATCCACACGGCGAGGCGGGCGTGGTGGCGATCTTCTGTCAAGCGCTACTTTCGGGTAAGCCCACCAAGGTGTTCGGCGACGGCACCAACACCCGCGACTACGTCTTCGTCGACGACGTGGTGGACGCGTTCGTCAAGGCTTCCGGCGACGTCGGCGGTGGCCGGCGCTTCAACATCGGCACTGGAGTGGAAACCTCAGACCGGCAACTGCATTCGGCGGTGGCAGCGGCCGTCGGAGCGCCCGACGATCCGGAATTTCATCCACCGCGGCTGGGTGATCTGAGGCGGTCCTGCCTCGACAACGGCTTAGCCGGAAAAGTCTTGGGCTGGCGCCCGCAAGTTCAGCTGGACGACGGTGTTCGTCGCACGGTGGCGTATTTTCGTAACGCGCGACCCGTTTAGTGCTGCTCGGGCTGCTGCGCGCCCTCGAGCGCCACGGCGCGGGCGAGTCGGGCGTAGCGCAGCTCCAAGTCCTTGAACCGCATATAAGTGCTCAGCGTGGTGAAACTGAACGCCATGATCAACGCATAGAGCATCAGGTCGGTGCCGCGTCCTACCCCGAACCAGTGCGCGACCACGGTGGTGTCGTCGGGCCGAAGCACGGCGTAGATACCAGCCAGCACGAACGCCACATAACCGACCTTGACCCAGGCCCGAGACCGCGCATTTCTGCGGGACCGCAGCAGATAGACCAGCAGCGCGATGATCGACCCGATCAGCAGCACCTCGATCCAATTCATCTTTCAGTCCTTTTCATCTGGGAATCCTCCCTCGCAGAAACCCGTCGAAGATGATGTTGACGCCGTTGAGGAGGGGCTGGCCCTTCGACTTCGAGTATTCGGTGTACAGCACCTCTACCGGTTCTTCGACCACGCGCCAATGGTTTTCGGCGATCAGCGTGACGAACTCGTTGGCGTGGCTCATCCCACTCATGGTGATGTCCAGCCCATCGGCCACGGTCTTGTTGAACACCCGCAGGCCGTTGTTGGTGTCAGTCAGGCCGAGGCGGCGACCACGCCGGCTCAACCGCGCGGCGGTCCGCAACACAATCCTCTTCAGAAACGGCGGCCGGCTTCCCTCACGTCGGGCGAATCGCGTTCCGATCACAACGTCGACGTCACCCGCGCCCAGCCGGTCGACCATCGCGGCCAGGTCCTTGACGCGGTGCTGCCCGTCGGCGTCGAACGTGGCGAAAACCTGCGCCCCGGGTTGGTTGCGGGCGTACTCGACGCCGGTCTGGATGGCGGCGCCCTGGCCCAGATTGATCGGATGGCGCACCAGGTGAGCTCCGGCTCGCGTGGCGATTTCCCCGGTTCCGTCGGTGCTGCCGTCGTCTACGCAGACGACATGGTCGAAGGCCGAGCGCACATCGGCTATGACCGCGCCGATGACGGCCGCTTCGTTGAAGGCGGGAATGACGATCCAGACGTCGGGGCAATGGGTTTCAGTGCTCATTTAAGCCCACAAGGTACACGCTGGCCCGGCGCGATCAGCGCGTTGAGCGTCCTTCGCGCGCCAGCGCCACCACATGGACGCCGATTCCCACCAGCGGACCGCACAACAGGGCGACCACGGTGCGGGTCTCCAGCGGCAGCGGCAGTAGCAGCAACAGTCCGGACGCCACCGTCGCGGCGACCCAGCCCAGCGAATACGCCCGATGCAGGGCGGCCGCTACGGCAGCGGCGCCGGTAAGCGTCAGCATGGCGATCGCCAACGCCGCCCCCGTCAGCCACGCCAGCAGCGCGCGGCTGGCAAGGTACTGCGGCCCGAACGCGACCCGCAGCAACCACGGGCCCATGACACTCGCCGCCAGCACCCCGACCGCGCCGATGCCGCCGATGATCCCGGCGGGCGCGATCAGCGCCCGAAGCCGGTGGGTGCGTTCGTCGACGAAATGAGCGATGAGGTTGCCTTGCATGGCCAGCAGGGGCATCAGCAGCGGCGCGCGGGTCAAGGTCACGGCCAGGATGACGACGCCACCGGCTGCCCCGAGCTCGTTCGAGGTCAGCTTGAGCAGTACCGGAAAACCCATCACCAGAATCGCGGTTGCGCCCGCGGCGGTGATCGAATGGGCAGCGCCGCGCAGGAACGTCGCGGTACTGCCCGGTATCAGCAGGCGGGCGGTCGCGCGTGTCGTGGGTGAGGCCACCAACATGATCAGCCAGGCCACCGCGCCGGCCACAGTCGACCACAAGAACCCGGTCAGGCCCCACCCAATGACGAACGTCGCTGCGGCGACCGTTACCCGCAAGACCACATCGGTCACCATCAGTGCCCCATACCGGGTCCACTGGTCGGTGCCGGCGAGCATCCCCAGCAGGGTGGAGTGCAGGCAGAACCCGGCGATCCCAAGGCTGAGTAGTCCCACCGATAACCAGCGTGCCTCGACGAATAACCGCCCGCTCCACAGCGGCGAGCTACTGGCGATTACGACGGCTGCGGCCGCGCCGATCATCGCGGCGACGCGGAGCGGATGTGTGCGTGGCAGGCCCGCCGAGCGGACTTCGCGGGTGGTTTCTGGCAGCAAGCCGTTGGCGGCGCCGGTGAACAGGCCGAACGCCCCCCAGAACACCCCGAATACCGAGAAGCCACTGGGAGAGAGGTCACGGGCGGCCAGATACACCAACAGGTAGCCGCACAGTGCGGTGAGCAGGGTCGCGGTGCCGACCCGGGCCACACTGCCGCGCGCGATCGGCCCACGCGAGGCTCCCGTGGCTGTCATCGGGACGGCGCTTCCGGCCGACTGACCCGATGCATTTGAAAATGATAAGTGTCAGACGCCGACCGTCTGCGGCGGCGATCTCCTTCGCTTATTGTGAGCGGCTGTCAGGAAGGACCCATGGCAGCCTTACGCGTCTTCGGCTTCTCGTTCGGCCTGACCGCGCTGGCCCTGTTGGCCGGGTATGTGCACGGTGGTCTCAACGCGCTCTATTTGCTGTTGGTGCTGGCTGTCCTCGAGGTGTCGCTGTCGTTCGACAACGCCATTATCAACGCCGCGATTCTGCAGCGGATGACCCCGTTTTGGCAGCAGATGTTCCTGACGATCGGGATTCTCATCGCGGTATTCGGCATGCGGCTGGTCTTCCCGCTGCTCGTTGTCTGGGCGACCGCCGGCATCGACCCGGTTCGCGCGATGGAGATGGCTCTCAGTCCGCCACCGCGCGGCGCGCTGGAGTTTCCGGACGGGTCGCCCAGCTATCAAAAGTTGATCACCTCGGCGCACCCACAGATTGCGGCATTCGGCGGGATCTTCCTGCTCATGCTGTTCCTGGATTTTGTTTTTTATGACCGAGATATCAAGTGGCTCAGGTTGATCGAGATCCCATTCGCCCGTATCGGACGGCTCGGTCAGGTGGCAGTGGTGGTGGCCGCCATCGTGCTGGTCCTCGTCGGCACGCTGTTGACGCACTCCAGCGGGGAGCGCGCGACGGTACTGACGGCGGGGCTGCTTGGCCTGGTGACGTATCTGGTGGTCAACGGTTTGAGCCGGGCGTTCCGGCCATCGGATTCCGGGCCGGTTGTGACAGGCGGCAAGGCCGGCTTCGCTTTGTTCCTCTACCTTGAGGTTCTCGACGCCGCATTCTCGTTCGACGGAGTCACCGGCGCCTTCGCGATCACCTCCGACCCGATCATCATCGCGCTGGGTCTCGGGCTGGTGGGCTCGATGTTCGTCAGGTCGATCACCGTCTACCTGGTCCACCAGGACACGCTGGACCGCTATGTGTACCTGGAACATGGAGCGCACTGGGCGATTGGCGCGCTGGCGGTGATCATGTTGCTGTCCGTCGAGCCGAGGCTCCAGATACCCCAGGCGGCCACCGCTTCGGTGGGCGTGGTCTTCGTTGGGGCGGCGTTGAGTTGGAGCGTGCTGCGCAATCGACGCAATGCCTTGCTTAACGCAAGCGTCAGTGCTCGGCGGCCTTGAACCGCTCCACCGAACGCTGCACCTCCGCCTCGGCTTCCGCGCGGCCAACCCAGTCCGCCGCCTTCACGAACTTGCCCGGTTCCAGGGCTTTGTATTGCGAGAAAAAGTGCTTGATGACATCCAATTCGAAGGACGGAACGTCCCCGATGTCTTGAATGTGATCCCATCGATGGTCGCCGGCGGGAACGCACAAAACCTTGTCGTCGCCGCCGGCCTCGTCGACCATCTGGAACATGCCCACCGGGCGCGCCTGCACCAGGACGCCGGGGAAGACCGGCTCCGGAAGAAGCATCAGCACATCCAGTGGGTCGCCGTCTTCACCGAGGGTGTCCTCGATGAAGCCATAGTTGGTCGGGTAGGCCATCGACGTGTAGAGGTAGCGGTCCAGACGCACCCGTCCGGTCTCATGATCGACCTCATACTTATTCCGTTGGCCTTTCGGAATCTCGATGGTCACGTCGAATTGCACCACTTCGGCTCCTTGCTTCTGGATGGGTCTGGATAAGTCCTTTTCGTCGCGGATCCACCCTAGTCGAGGTTTGTCCGGCCGATTCGGCAGAATAGGAGCAGACAGTCAGGAGAGTGATGGGTCCTACTCGCTGGCGGAAATCCACCCACGTGTTCGTCGGGTTGGCCGTGCTGGCGTTTGTCGCCATTGTGGGGGCGGCGACGTTTTTCACCACGGCCGGTCACGGCAACGCTGGTGCGCACGCCCCGGTACCGCCACCGCGGGCGCCGACGGTCAAACCGGGAATGGTGCCCGTCGCCGACACTGCCGGGGTACCCAGCGTCGGCGGGCTGGCGGCTGCGCTGGGGGCGGTGGCAGCCGACCCCAACCTCGGCCGGTTAGGGGGTCGGATCACCGACGCCATGACCGGAAGAGAGCTCTGGCAGGTTGCCGACGACGTGCCACTGGTGCCGGCCTCCACCAACAAGGTCCTGACCGCGGCCGCGGCGCTGCTGACACTGGATCGTGAGGCCCGGATCAACACCCGGGTCGTTGCCGGTGGCCCGAACCCGCAGGGGCCCGTCGTGCTGGTCGGTGCCGGTGATCCAACGCTGTCGGCTGTGGCACCCGGCCAGGACACCTGGTACCGGGGTGCGCCGCGGATCAGCGACCTGGTCGAACAGGTTCATCGCAGCGGAGTGACGCCGACGTCGGTGCAAGTGGACACCTCGGCGTTCAGTGGTCCGACCCTGGCGCCCGGCTGGGATCCGACTGACATCGACAATGGCGACATCGCCCCCATCGAATCGGTGATGATCGACGCCGGGCGTATTCAGCCGTCGACGGTCAACTCGCGGCGGTCGAAGACCCCGGCACTGGATGCCGGGCGGGAGCTGGCCAAGGGCCTTGGGCTGGATCCCGGGGCGGTGACGGTCGCCGCGGCACCGTCTGGGGCGCGGCAGTTGGCCGTTGTGCAGTCCGCGCCGCTGGTCCTGCGGTTGTCCGAGATGATGAACGCCTCCGACAACGTGTTGGCCGAGTGCATTGCCCGGGAGGTGGCCGCCGCCATCAACCGGCCGCAGAGCTTCGCCGGCGCGGTCGACGCGGTGACCAACCGGTTGAGCACCGCGCACGTCGACATCACCGGCGCAGCGCTGGTGGATTCCAGTGGGCTTTCGATCGACGACCGGCTGACGGCCAAGACGCTCGACGGCGCGGTGCAAGCGGCGGCGGGGCCCGATCAGCCGGCGATGCGTCCGCTGCTGGATCTGCTTCCGATCGCCGGCGGCAGCGGCACGCTGGCCGACAGGTTTCTCGATCCGGCCAGCAACCAGGGGCCGGCCGGCTGGTTGCGAGCCAAGACCGGCTCGTTGACCGCCATCAACTCGTTGGTCGGGGTGGTCACCGATAGCAGCGGACGCGTGCTCACCTTCGCGTTCATCTCCAATGCCGCCGGCCCCAATGGTCGCAACGTGATGGACGCCCTGGCCACCAGACTGTGGACGTGTGGGTGCGCATGACCCCAACCTCTGACCTGACTCTCGGTACCGCGGTGGACTGGCGCTTCGCGGCGACCGTCGGTCAGCGGCTGGCCCGGCCGGGTCCGCCGTCCAGCGACTACACCCGCCGCCAGGCGATCGACGAATTGACCAGCGCGGCCTTGAAAGCCGAACCGCCGGTATGCGATGTCACCGGCCTGGTCACCAATGGCGCGGTGCCCGCCGCCCACGTCATCGACCGGCCGGCGTGGATCCGGGCGGCTGCCGAGTCGATGCGGGTGATGACGAACGGAAGCGAGAAGCCGCGCGGGTTTCTGACCGGCCGGATCACTGGCGCCCAAACGGGCGCCGTGCTGGCGTTTGTGTCCTCTGGGATCCTCGGTCAGTACGACCCGTTCGCAACCGCACAAGACGGCCGTCTGCTGCTGGTGTATCCCAACGTCATCGCGGTCGAGCGGCAACTGCGGATCGAGCCCTCCGATTTCCGGTTGTGGGTATGCCTGCACGAGGTGACGCACCGGGTGCAGTTCACCGCCAATCGGTGGCTGTCCGGTTACATGTCGCAGGCGCTCGGGGAGTTGACTCAGGACGCCGGTGAAGACATCGGGCTGGTGGCGCGCCGGCTGGCCGAGTTCGTCCGCAACCGGGGTGACGGGGCGTCCGCAGCGGAGGCCAGCGCGTCGGGCATTGTCGGCTTGGTGCGCGCCGTACAGTCCGAGCCGCAGCGCAAAGCACTGGATCAGCTCCTGGTGCTCGGCACACTGCTGGAGGGCCACGCCGACCACGTGATGGATGCTGTCGGGCCGCTGGTGGTCCCGTCGGTGGCCACCATCCGCCGCCGGTTCGACGAACGTCGGCATCGCAAGCAACCTCCGCTGCAGCGCCTGCTGCGCGCCCTGCTGGGGCTCGAGGCGAAGCTCAGCCAGTACACCCGTGGCAAGGCGTTCGTCGATCACGTGGTGGGCCGGGTCGGAATGGAGCGGTTCAACACGGTCTGGTCGGGCCCCGAGACGCTGCCGCTGCCCGAAGAGATAGAAGAACCGCGGTTATGGATCGACAGGGTGCTGTAGGGCAACTGCGTGCGGCTGTCGGGGCGTTCGCCAGTACCTACCTCGCGACGGACGAACCGTGGTGCGTCGCGCTTTCCGGCGGCCCGGACTCGTTGGCGCTCACCGCTGTCGCTGCGGGGCTGCGGCCTACCACCGCGCTGATTGTCGATCACGGCCTGCAGTCCGATTCAGCCGCTGTCGCCGACGCCGCACGCACGCAAGCGGGCGCCCTGGGATGTGTTGACGCGCAAGTGCTTTGCGTGCAGGTGGGCAACCCGTCCGGTCCAGGAGGTGGTCCCGAGGCGGCGGCCCGCGCCGCCCGGTACGCCGTGTTGGGCGCCCACCGCAAGGGCCCGGTGTTGTTGGCCCACACGCTCGATGATCAAGCCGAGACGGTGCTGCTGGGTCTGGGCCGCGGTTCGGGGGCGCGCTCGATCGCTGGGATGCGCCCGCATGATCCGCCGTGGTGCCGGCCATTGCTGGGTGTGCGGCGCGCTGTCACGCATGCCGCGTGCCGCGAGCTGGGCCTGACGGCGTGGGACGATCCGCACAACACCGACCGCCGCTTCACCCGAACCCGGCTGCGCCATGAGGTGCTGCCACTGCTGGAAGACGTGCTGGGCGGCGGGGTGGCCGAGGCGCTGGCCCGCACCGCGACGGCGCTGCGTGAGGACACCGAGCTGATCGACACGTTCGCCGCGCAGGCGCTGCCCCATGTCGTGGCCGAGTCCGGTCTACGGACCGACGCCCTGGCCGCGCTGCCCGACCCGGTCCGACGCCGGGTGATTCGCGGCTGGCTGCTCGCCGGTGGCGCGACCGGGCTGACCGATAAGCAGATCCGCGGCGTGGGCACGCTGGTCACCGACTGGCGTGGGCAGGGCGGGGTGGCGGTCGGGTCCAAGTTGCGCGGCCAGCGATTGATCGCGGGGCGGCGCGACGGGGTACTGACATTGCGGCGCGAGCCTGTGTAACGCGGGCTGCCATTGGTTGTTCGGCCACCGGCGTGGCACGCTGTGGTCGTGACCCACAGCTCCTCGGCGATCACCCCACAGCAGACGGCGGAGCTGTATCCGGGGGATATCAAGTCGGTGCTGCTGACCACGGAGCAAATTCAGGCCCGCATTGCCGAGCTCGGCGAGAAAATCGGCAACGATTACGGCGGCCCCGCCGCTGAGACTGGCCAGGATCTGCTGTTGATCACCGTGCTCAAGGGCGCTGTGATGTTCGTCACCGACCTGGCGCGCGCGATTCCGGTGCCCACGCAGTTCGAATTCATGGCCGTCAGCTCTTACGGGTCCTCGACGTCCTCGTCGGGTGTGGTGCGGATCCTCAAGGACCTGGACCGCGATATTCACGATCGCGATGTGTTGATCGTCGAGGACGTCGTCGACTCGGGTCTGACCTTGTCGTGGCTATTGCGCAACCTGACCAGCCGGCATCCGCGCTCGCTGCGGGTATGCACGCTGCTGCGTAAGCCGGACGCGGTGGGCGCCAACGTCGAGATCGCCTATGTGGGCTTCGACATTCCCAACGAGTTTGTGGTGGGCTACGGCCTGGACTACGACGAGCGCTATCGCGACCTGTCCTACATCGGGACGCTCGACCCGAGGGTCTACCAGGAGTAGACCGGGTCTTAATCCAGCTCCCACACCGCGGTGACCGAGAAGCTCACCGTCTGCTGGCCGGGTTCGAGCGGCACTGCGGCGGGCATGGCCCGCTGTGGCGCGGCCGGAACTCCCGCTGCGGGCGTGCTGCCCGTCTCCGAGATGGAAAGCACCTTGCCCAGCGTGAGCCCGGACAGCTGCGCGTACTGGTCGGCACGGTTCTTGGCGTCGTTGAAAGCTCGCGCACGCGCGTCCTTTACCAGCTGTGAGTCATCGGCGATGGAGTAGCTGACTGAGCTGATCCGGGTGGCGTCGCCGCCGGTGCCGACGATCAGGGCCAGCATCCGTGATGCGGTGTCGGTCGGGTGGATCTTGATCTCGATTGCGTTGGTAGCGCGGTAGCCGGTGATTTTGGCGGCACCGTTGGGCTCGGGACTGCCGTATTGCGGCTGCAGCGTGACCTCGGTGGTGCTGATGTTCTTGCGCTCCAAGCCGGCGCTGACCAGCGCGTCGATGACCGCCTGCTGACGGTCATTCGTTTGGTTCATCGCGGCGGTGACGTCGGGTGCGGTGAACTCGATTCCGACGCCGGCGGTCAAGGTGTCCGGGACGCCTTGGACTTGCCCCGAACCCAAAACCGTCACCTGACGCGGATTCGCCCCGGGCGCCGGCTCCGGGGTGGGGGAATCGCACCCCGTCAGCGCGGCTAAAGCCACCGCGGTAGCCGCCACGGCAATCCACCTCATGTCTGGCACCCTAGCCGGATCCCTGCTCAGAAGGGTGGGTCATCGGGCAGGGATGCCGGGGCCGCTTCGTCAGGGGTCCAGTCCTCGGGGAGTTCCTCCGGCTCTCTGGGATCGTTCACCCAGGTGCAGAAGGGACTGGTACTCGGTGTGCCCTTGAAGAGAAACAGCATGTCACGCATGTGGTTTCGGAATTTGCGCGCTCCGATTTCCCGCTTGCGGGCTTCTTCCAGTTGGCGGCGGGCTTCATTGACGGGTCGCAGCTCCCGGTTATGCTTGCGCGCCTGAGCGATTCGAGCGCTTCGCTGCTTCGATCGGCTTCGTGCGTTGGGCGTCGGTGCCGCGCACGCCGGCCCGCGCGGCGGCGGGAAAAGATCAGCGCCGGCCGGCGATGTCCAGTAGGTCCGCCCAGTGGGCGAGCGCCATGTCACGGTACCGTCAGGAAGCTGACTATCGAGCCATCCGCCGTGAAAAGTCTTGAGTCGATGATGTTGACGGCAAAGGCATTTGAGGTTCTCGGCCACAGTGAGCCCGCCGGCGGACGGATTCCCGTGGTTGAAGGGGATGGTGTGATCGATGTCGCAGACCATGGCCGGTCGGCTGCATCCGGGAAAGCGGCAGGTGAGATCGCGGCAACGGATGGCGCGCTCGAGTGCCGCCGATGGTTGGTAGCGCAGCGCTGCTGCCGGACTGGTCAGCGGATCGGCAAGGCGCAACGACGCGGCGGCGGCGGCGGCCAACTTGCGAACCTGCGCGGCATCGATGACCCCGTAGCCCTCCAGATAGCCGGGCGCAGTGCTGTCGCCATGGACGGTTTGGTCGCTGGCTACCACGTTGATGACCACCTGCGCCCCGCCCGGTTCGCGATTGGTGTCGCTTTCGGTGGATTTGGCAGGGCAGTCGGTCTGTCCGCAGCCGCAGGCCAGGCGGCCGCCCTGGGCCAGCGCCGCCAGCGCGTCAGCACGGCGCTGATCAACTGTGCGCGGGTCAGCCGGGCACACTTGCTTGGCAAGCTTGGAGAGTCGTCGGTCAAAGGCCGTCGCGGCCGAGGCGGCGACAGTGCCGTAGAGCTCGGCCATCCCGTTGTCGAGGGCGTTGATTCCGATGTGACGGTCGTCTTCGGCGGCGGCGCGTCGCTCACGGGCGGCGTCTGGATCGGTAGCCCGCACCGCGGCGTCGACAGCGTTGACGATCCGCTGCCTCGACCAGCCGTGCCACTTGCCGATACGCGCGGCCAGCGACTGATCAACTTTGGCAATAAGCTCGTCATCAGTGATCAAATCGGTGCGGCTGATGATCAACTGCACTGTCCGCCAATCGGTTCGGCCGTCGGCCAGCAGAGCCGCAACTTCAGGCAACCTCGTGTCAAGTGCCTCGGCGTTCGACACCAGGTAGGTGGCCGCCATCGGGGACAGGTTCATCGCGGCGGCTATCTCGGCGGCGGTCTGCTCAAATGCATCGATACGTGCGTGCCCGCGCAAGTGTTCGGCCCGCTCGGTGGCTGCCGCCCGGTGTCGGAGCAGTGCTGCCACTGCGGCCATCCGCCGGGCGATCAGCGCTGACTCCTGCCGATGCGTGGACTCGACCACCGCGACCAAGGCGGCGGGGTCCAGGGATGACACGCTATCGAACATACATTCGACTATAGTCCTACCGTCCGACAAACTTCGGCGCGCGCCGGCCCTACGGTGTGACGAGAATTTTGCAGTGCCGTTCGGGGTCGGCGAGGTCATCGAATGCCGCGCCCACGCCGTCCAACCCGACCTCTCCGGTGATCAACGGGGCGACGTCGATGTCGCCCTCGGCCAGCGCGCGCAGCGAGTCGGCGAACTCCTCCGGGTTGTAGGCAAGGACGAACTGCACGTTGATCTCTTTGGCGATGGCGAAGAACGGATGAACGGTGTCGGGCTGCATGCACACTCCGGCAACGACCAACCGGGTGCCCGGCCGTGCCCGCAACAAAACGTCGTCGATGATTCCGGGCACCCCGACCGCCTCGAACACCACTGCGGCTTTGACGGTGTCGAATGGCGAGCCCAGCGCCGGGTCTAGCACCTGGTGCGCGCCCATTGTGGTGGCCAATTCCCGCCGCTTCGATGAAAAATCGGCTGCGACCACGCTTTCAACACCGCGCGCCCGAAGCGACGCGATGATGGCGATGCCGATCGGACCGCAGCCAAGCACCAGAGCGGTCTCGCCGCGCTGGATGTTCGACTTGTTGACAGCATGCAGACCCACCGCCATGGGTTCGGTCAGCGCGGCATGTTTGAAGTCCAGGCCGTTGGGGATCGGTAGCAGCAGCGGTGCAGCCAATAGCATCCGTTCCGCGTAGCCGCCGATTGTGCTGTTGCTGTACACGATTGGTTCGACGCCCTTGGCGGACAGCAGGATCGGAAGCGACGTGACCAAGGTTCCGGGTGACTGGGTTTCGGTGTCAGGCCCGGCCTCCAGTACCTCGGCGCTGAACTCGTGACCCATGAAGATGTCACGGCCCATATCGACATCCATCCCGGTGCCGGCACCACCTGCCATCTGACCTCCCAGCGCCAGTACGTCGGCGCCGTGGGAGGCGAAATGCAGGTCGGAGCCGCAGATTCCACACGCGCGCACGGCGACGAGCACTTGGCCGGGTCCGGGCACAGGGTCGGGCACGTCGTCCCGATAGACCATCCGCTTGTCTCGCAAAACTGCGGCACGCATCAGTTAGCCACGCCTTTCTGTTCTTCGACATGCTCGGTGATGGCTTTCACCACGGCCTGACCGGCACGGCCGATCAACTGGTCACGTTTGCCTGCGGCCCAGTCATGAGATGAGCGCGACGCCTCCAGTTGTCCCTTGAAGTAGGGAATCACCTTGCGTGCGACCAGGTCGTAGCAGTGGTACGTCGCTTCCGGCGAAGCCCAGTCGTGGCCGAGCATCAGCAGTGTGCCAAAACCACCTGACCGTTCGAGCAGGTCCTCGATATGCGCGATCGCGTCGTCAGGTGTGCCGATGCAGCAATTGCCTTTGGCCGCATACTCGGCGACGAACTCTCGGGGTGACTGGGCGCCGTCGACCGAGTTCGACAACGGTACGAACCCGGCGGCGCCGAAGTAGTTGGCGAAATCCTGCAGCCCGTAGGTGCAGTCGTCGATCGCCTGGTCCCGGCTGTCCGCAATGTGCATGATGCTCAGCACCCGCCAATCGAACCGGTCCGGCTCGTCTCGGCCGACTTTGGCGGCCTGTTCGCGCACCACGTCCCAGGTGTTGTCCAGCGCGGCGTATCCGCCGGGCACCGACATCGACAGCGAAAGCAGCGATGTGCCCAGCGCACCGGCCAGTCGTGGCCCCGACGGTGAAATCATCGCAGCCGTGGATATCTCCGGATACGGCCAGGTGTACGGGCGGATGTGCAACTGCGCATCGCGCAGGGTGAACCAGTCGGAGTGGCGGTCGATTCGTTCGGTCGGAGCTGCGCGGAACAGCGCGAGGATCGCCTCCAGCGACTCCTGCATCATCCGCCGCTGCTCGATCGGGTCGATGCCCATCATGTAGGCATCTGACGGCAGCGCGCCGGGACCGGTACCGAACATGACCCGGCCGCGAGTCAGGTGATCCAGCAGCACCCACCGGTCGGCCACCATCAGTGGATGGTGATAGGGGAGCGAGACCACTCCGGTACCGAGCCGGATGTGCTTGGTCCGCTCCGCCGCGGCGGCGATGAACACTTCCGGGCAGGCGATCAGCTCGTAGCCGCCGGAGTGGTGTTCGCCGAACCACGCTTCGTCAAAGCCGAGGCGATCCAGCGCGACGACGCGCTCCATGTCGTATTCCAATGCCACCGTTGGGGATTGGCCGATCGGATGAAACGGTGTGATAAAAACACCGAAACGCAGTGGGGCGCTCATCGCAATTCCAATCCGTTGAGGAAGTCCAACAGTGTTGCGTTTACCTCGCCGGGCCGCTCCTGCTGTATCCAGTGGCCCGCGCCATCGATCATCACCTGCCGGTAGGGGCCGGAGAATATTTCCGACGCGCGGTCGACACGGGTGAACGACAACACCGGATCCGCTGTCCCGGCGATGAATAACGACGGCACAGAGATTTTGGCATTTCCCAGTTCGGGGGCCAGTTCGGCGGTGGTTTCCCAGTTGCGGTCGAAATTGCGATACCAGTTCAGGCCGCCGGTGAACCCGGTCCGGGAAAACTCGCTGATGTAATGGTCGAGCTCGTTCTGGCTGATCCAGTCCGGCAGCCCGTCTGGTTCGGGAAGGCGATCGATGAAGCCTTCCGGGCCGGGGGCCACCATCCGCATCGCGGCGAGCTGGTCGCCGGATGCCCGCAGGCTACCCATCATGCGGCGCATCGTGCGGGCGGGGTCACCGTCGAGTTCGGCATCGGCGACGCCGGGTTCCTGGAAATAGAGAATGTAGAAGAAGTTCTCGCCGACTATTTTGCGAAACGCCTGCGTTGGCGGCACCTGCGCTCGGGGCAGCGCCGGGACGCTCAACGCGGCAACCGCCGTGACCCGGTCGGGATGCAGCAGTGGCGCATTCCACACCACGACGGCCCCCCAGTCGTGACCGACCCAGACCGCCTGCTCGGCGCCGATGTCGTCGAGCAGCCCGACGATATCCGCGGTCAACTCGTGGATGTTGTAAGCGTCGATCGCATCCGGACGAGAAGAACCGCCGTAGCCGCGCTGATCGGGAGCCAGCACGTGGTAGCCGGCCTCGGCGAGGGCCGGAATTTGGTGGCGCCATGAATAGGCCAGCTCAGGAAAGCCGTGGGCCAGGACCACCACAGGTGCGCCGCGATCCCCGGCTTCGATCACCCGCAGCTGCACACCATTCGTGTCGACTAACCGTTCGGTTGATGAGAGGGGCACGGTCTCACCAAATCACAACGGCCCCGTGCTGAGAAGGGCTTGTTCTGCGCGCCCAGGCTGGGCGCCCGCCGCTGCGCCCCGGCTCCGCCGGAGCTGCGGCCCCGGCTCCGCCGGAGCTGCGCCCCGGCTCCGCCGGAGCTGGCGATCGCCACTGGCGGTAGCCTGGACTTTTCCAGCTGCGAGTTATCGGGGAAGGACCTGGCCGTAACGGCCGATGATTGATGAACCGGAAAAACGTGATTCGCACCGTCACGGCGATCGCTGTAGTGGTGCTGCTCGGCTGGTCGTTCTTCTATTTCAGCGACGACACCCGCGGTTACAAGCCCGTCGACACGTCAGTGGCGATGGCTCAGATCAGCAGCGACAACGTCAAGAGCGCTCAGATCGACGACCGCGAACAGCAACTGCGGTTGACCCTGAAGAAGGGTGACAACGACACCGACAACTCCGACAAGGTGATCACCAAATTCCCCAACGGGTACGCCGTCGACCTGTTCAACGCGCTCAACGCCAAGAACGCAAAGGTCAGCACCGTCGTCAACGAGGGCAGCATCTTGGGTGAGTTGCTGGTCTACGTGCTGCCGCTGCTGTTGCTGGTGGGCCTGTTCGTGATGTTCTCCCGCATGCAGGGCGGCGCCCGGATGGGCTTCGGATTCGGCAAATCGCGCGCCAAGCAGCTGTCCAAAGACATGCCCAAGACCACCTTCGAAGACGTGGCGGGGGTTGACGAGGCGGTCGAGGAGCTCTACGAGATCAAGGACTTCCTGCAGAACCCGTCTCGGTACCAGGCGTTGGGTGCCAAGATCCCCAAGGGTGTGCTGCTGTACGGGCCGCCTGGAACGGGCAAGACGCTGCTGGCTCGCGCGGTGGCCGGTGAAGCCGGAGTGCCGTTCTTCACTATTTCCGGCTCCGATTTCGTCGAGATGTTCGTCGGTGTCGGTGCCTCGCGGGTGCGCGATCTGTTCGACCAGGCCAAGCAGAACAGCCCGTGCATCATCTTCGTCGACGAGATCGACGCGGTGGGTCGCCAGCGTGGCGCCGGGCTGGGCGGTGGCCACGACGAGCGCGAGCAGACGCTCAACCAGCTGCTGGTCGAGATGGACGGTTTCGGCGAACGCGCCGGCGTCATCCTGATCGCGGCGACCAACCGGCCCGACATCCTGGATCCGGCACTGTTGCGGCCGGGTCGCTTCGACCGGCAGATCCCGGTGTCCAACCCCGACCTGGCGGGCCGCCGCGCGGTGCTGCGAGTGCATTCCAAGGGCAAGCCGATCGCTCCCGACGCCGACCTGGACGGACTGGCCAAGCGCACCGTCGGCATGACCGGCGCGGACCTGGCCAACGTGATCAACGAGTCAGCGCTGCTGACCGCCCGGGAGAACGGAACCGTCATCACCGGCCCCGCCCTGGAAGAGGCGGTAGACCGGGTGATCGGCGGGCCGCGCCGTAAGGGCCGCATCATCAGCGAGCACGAGAAGAAGATCACCGCCTATCACGAGGGCGGGCACACCCTGGCGGCCTGGGCAATGCCCGACATCGACCCGGTCTACAAGGTGACGATCCTGGCGCGTGGCCGCACCGGCGGGCACGCGGTCGCGGTACCGGAGGAAGATAAGGGCCTGCGGACCCGCTCGGAGATGATCGCGCAACTGGTGTTCGCGATGGGTGGGCGCGCGGCCGAGGAACTGGTGTTTCGCGAGCCGACGACCGGCGCGGTGTCGGATATCGAGCAGGCCACCAAAATCGCGCGCGCGATGGTCACCGAATTCGGCATGAGCTCCAAGCTCGGCGCCGTCAAGTACGGCACCGAACACGGCGACCCGTTCCTGGGCCGGACCATGGGCAATCAGGCCGACTACTCCCACGAGGTTGCCCGCGACATCGACGACGAGGTCCGCAAGCTCATCGAGGCCGCACACACCGAAGCGTGGGAGATCCTCACCGAATACCGCGACGTACTCGACACTTTGGCCGGCGAGCTGCTGGAAAAAGAAACCCTGCACCGGCCCGAGCTGGAAGGAATCTTCGCCGACGTAGAAAAGCGTCCCCGGCTCACCATCTTCGACGATTTCGGTGGACGCATCCCGTCGGACAAGCCGCCGATCAAGACGCCCGGCGAGCTGGCGATCGAGCGCGGCGAGCCCTGGCCCCCGCCGGTTGCCGAGCCGGCGTTCAAGACAGCTATCGCGCAGGCTAGCAAAGCCGCCGAAGCCGCGCAGGCGGAGGCTGATAGAAACGCCAACGGCGACAACGGTTCTCACGCAGCCACCCAGCCCGACTACGGTGCTCCGGCCGGCTGGCATGCGCCCGGTTGGCCGCCGCAGCAGCAGTCGGGCCACTGGTATCCGCCCGCACAACCCTCGCAACCCTCACAACCCCCACGACCCCCACAACCCCCACAGCCGCCCTATTGGCCGCCGCCGGCACCCGGTTATCCGGGCCACCCCGGCCAGCCGGGCCAGGCCTATCCCCCCTATCCTCCGTACCCGCCCCACCCGCCGTCTGGTCAATCCACACCGGATGCCGACAAGTCCGCTGACCAACGGGACGAGGATGTCAGTCGGCCCAACCCGCCGGCCCACGGCTGACGAACGGAGCATTCGATGGCGCTGCCGGGTTTGGGGCCGGATTCCCGCATCGCGATGCCGCGGGTCCGGACGTTCGACCAGCCACGTGCCGAGGCCGCGATCCGCGAGTTGCTGCATGCGATCGGCGAAGACCCGGAGCGAGATGGTTTGCGGGACACTCCCGCGCGTGTCGCTCGCGCGTACCGCGAGATGTTCTCCGGGCTTTACACCGATCCCGACTCAGTGCTGAACACCATGTTCGACGAAGAACACAACGAGCTGGTGATCGTCAAGGAAATTCCGATGTACTCCACCTGCGAGCATCATCTGGTGTCGTTTCATGGTGTGGCCCATGTCGGTTACATCCCGGGCAAGCACGGCCGGGTGACCGGCCTGTCGAAGATCGCCCGGCTGGTAGACCTTTACGCCAAGCGCCCCCAGGTGCAAGAGCGGCTCACCAGCCAGATCGCCGACGCCCTGGTGAACAAACTCGATCCGGGTGGGGTGATCGTCGTCGTCGAGGCCGAGCACCTGTGTATGGCGATGCGCGGCGTCCGCAAGCCGGGCGCCGTCACCACGACGTCGGCGGTGCGTGGCCAGTTCAAAACCGATGCCGCTTCTCGAGCCGAAGCGCTGGATCTCATCCTGCGTAAGTGAGTCGGCGCGCCTGTGCAGGTTATGGGGGTTCTGAACGTCACTGACGACTCGTTCTCAGATGGTGGACGTTATCTCGATGCAGACAGCGCCGTGGCGCACGGTCTGGCGATGGCTGCCGAAGGCGCGGGGATCGTCGATGTCGGGGGTGAGTCGACCCGGCCCGGTGCCACTCGGGTCGATCCTCGGGTTGAGCTGTCTCGCGTGATTCCGGTCGTCAAAGACCTTGTAGCACATGGTATTACAGTCAGCATCGACACCATGCACGCGGATGTCGCACGGGCGGCGCTACAGAGCGGCGCGCGGATCGTCAACGACGTTTCCGGCGGACGAGCCGATCCGGCGATGGCGCACCTGTTGGCTGAAGCCGGCGTGCCATGGGTGCTGATGCACTGGCGCTCGGTGTCGGCCGAGTGCCCGCATGCGGCGCCGCTCTACCACGATGTGGTGGCCGAAGTGCGCGCCGAGCTGCTCGCCAGCGTTGACGACGCGGTGGACGCGGGTGTCGACCCTACAAAGCTGGTGATCGACCCCGGGCTTGGCTTCGCCAAGACGGGACAACATAACTGGGCTCTGCTGCAAGCATTGCCCGAGTTGGTGGCCACCGGGATCCCGGTATTGCTGGGCGCCTCCCGTAAACGGTTCCTCGGAACGTTGTTGGCGGGGCCCGATGGGTCACCGCGACCACCCGACGGGCGTGAGACGGCGACCGCGGTGATCTCCGCGCTGGCCGCCCTTTATGGGGCTTGGGGTGTGCGGGTGCATGACGTGCGGGCCACGGTCGATGCCCTGAAGGTCGTCGGCGCTTGGAAACAGACCGGGACGCACCCAGAAATGGCTGGCAGCGATGGCTGACCGAATCGAATTGCGCGGCTTGACAGTCCATGGCCGACACGGAGTGCTCGACCACGAGCGCGTCAACGGGCAGGACTTCGTGGTGGATATCACCGTGTGGATCGACCTGGCCGACGCCGCCGCCAGCGACGATCTGGCCGACACCTACGACTACGCCGCATTGGCCCAGCTGGCCGCCGATATCGTCGCCGGACCGCCACGCAAGCTGATCGAAACCGTTGGCGCCCAGATTGCCGACCAGGTGATGGACGCCCCACGCGTGCACGCCGTCGAGGTGGTGGTGCACAAACCGCAGGCTCCGATCCCGCACCAGTTCGCTGATGTCGCCGTGGTGGTGCGGCGCTCGCGGCGCGGCGGCCGCGGTTCGGTGATCCCGGCAGGCGGAGTGTGATGACCCGCGTCGTACTGTCCATCGGCTCCAACCTGGGTGACCGGCTGGCACGGCTGCAGTCGGTCGTGGACGGGCTGGGCGAGACGGTGCGAGCGGTCTCTCCGGTCTATGAGACTGACCCCTGGGGTCGCCTGGAGCAGGGGCCGTTCCTCAACGCGGTGCTGATAGCCGACGATCCGGCCCGCGACGGGCAGGCCTGGCTGCGCCGGGCGCAGGAATTCGAGCGGGCAGCGGGCCGGATTCGCGGCGAGCGCTGGGGCCCGCGCACCCTGGATGTGGACCTGATCGCCTGCTACTCCGCGGACGCGGAGGTGATCAGCCTGGAAAGCAACCTGACGCTGCCGCACCCATTGGCCCATCTGCGGGCCTTCGTGATGATCCCGTGGCTGGCCGTCGACCCGGATGCTGAGCTGACGGTACCGGGCGGGCCGCGGCGCGTCGATCAGTTGCTGGCTGACGTGGAGCCGGCCGACCGGGACAGCGTGCGCTTGTACGGGCGGACGCTGGAAAGCTGATGGGACCGACCCGCAAACGTGACCTGACGGCCGCAGTGGTCGGCGCTGCGGTGCTGGGCTATCTGCTGGTTGTCGTCCTGTACCGATGGTTTCCTCCCATCACGGTGTGGACCGGCCTGTCGCTGCTCGCGGTCGCTATCGCTGAGGCGCTGTGGGCGCGCTATGTGCGGACCAAGATCAGCGACGACGAAATCGGCGCCGGGCCCGGATGGCTGCACCCCCTGGCGGTGGCGCGCAGCCTGATGGTGGCCAAGGCGTCGGCCTGGGTGGGTGCGCTGGTGCTGGGTTGGTGGGTCGGGGTGTTGGCATACTTCCTCCCGCGGCGGTCGTGGCTGCGGGTCGCCAACGAAGACACCACTGGAACGGTGGTGGCGGCCGTCAGCGCGCTGGCGTTAGTGGTCGCCGCTCTGTGGCTGCAGCACAGCTGCAAATCTCCGCCGGATCCGACCGAGCACGGCGAGGGCGCGGAGAGTTAACTTTGCTCGGCGACGACAAGACACACCGGTTAACCCAGGTGAGAATCGCCGGATTGGTGCGACACGCTCAGTGACCTCGCCCAGGTACAGTCGGTCCATGACCGTTCTGTCCCGCGGCGCCCGGGTGCGGCGCGGCGGTCGCAGGCCGGGTTGGGTGCTCTTGACGGCGTTGCTGGTCCTCGCGCTGGGGGCCAGTTCCGCACTGGTTTTCACCGATCGTGTGGAACTGCTCAAGCTCGCTGTGATCCTGGCGCTGTGGGCCGCAGTTGCTGGCGCGTTCGTGTCGGTGCTCTATCGCCGGCAAAGTGACGCCGACCAATCCCGCGTGCGTGATCTGAAACTGGTCTACGACTTGCAGCTGGACCGGGAAATCTCGGCCCGCCGCGAATACGAGCTGACGGTGGAGTCGCAGCTACGTCGCGAACTGGCCTCTGAGCTGCGCGCTCATGCTGCCGACGAGGTGGCGGCACTGCGCGCGGAACTCGTCGCGCTGCGCACCCACTTGGAGGTCTTGTTCGACACGGACTTCGAGAACCGCCCGGCGCTGGGAAGTACGGAATCAGAGGCCACGCCCAGACGTGCTTACAGCGATTGGGCGCGAAATGGCGAGAGCGGACCAGTCGACTGGGTGGCCAGCGATCGGGTTACCTCGGTCCGCAACGACCCCCCCGCCGGCCGCGCCGACGAAGCCTCGATCATCGATGTTCCCGAGGAGCCGCTATTGCCGCCGCGGCAACCGGCTGCGCGGGAACACGTCCGGTACGAGGCTCCCCATGAGGCGTTCTACCAGGCCCCTGAGCCGCGATTCGAGCCTCGCCACTGGCCACCACCACACCCCACGCCAGATCCCACGCCAGATCCCACGCCAGAGCCCACCCCGGAACCGCAGCGGCGGGATTGGCGGCCGGTCGCCGCCGACGGACATTGGTTGCCTCCCGGAAGAGCGGGAAGTCACTGGTCAGGCTTGGATTCCTCGGATTCGCCAGCTGCGCCGGCTCCGGAGCCGGCGGGCCGGCGGCGGCGCGCCCGGCATTACACCCCCGACCAATACACCCCCGACCAATCCGAATACGTTCAGCCGCCAACCGAGCCGCCACCGGTATACGGCGAGTCCGGTCGCCGGGCGCGGTCGCGCCATTCGGCGGAGTACCGCGACTATGGCGTCAGCAACTTCACGGCCAGGAGCGAGCCCCCGGCGCCACCGCCGCCACCGCCACCCGCTGCTGCACCGCCGCCACCGCCACCCGCCCCGCCGGCGCCGCCGAAGCTGGCTCCCGCCGCCCCGCCTCCGGAGCCGGCGTCCCGGCACCGCGGCCCAGAATCGCCGGACGGATCGGATCGACGAGCCGCGGATACCGGTGGCCAGTCGGTTGCCGACCTCCTGGCGCGACTGCAGGTTCAGCCGGGCGGAGGTGGCCGGCGTCGTCGCCGTGACGACTGACACTTCGGCCTGGTTCAGATATCGACTACAGTCTTAGTGACCGTCCGGTACCCGTTATGCGGGACTGGAACGAACGAATCATCTGTGAGGTCGTCTGCGATGGTGCAGTTCGACGGTTTGCGCCCGGCCAGGCTGAAGGTGGGGATCATCTCCGCCGGCCGGGTAGGCACCGCGCTGGGTGTCGCGCTGGAGCGCGCAGACCACGTCGTCGTGGCGTGCAGCGCCATCGCGCACGCTTCCCGGCAGCGGGCGCAGCGTTGGTTGCCCGACACTCCGGTGTTAGCGCCGCCGGACGTCGCCGGCTGCGCTGAGCTGCTGCTATTGGCGGTTCCTGACAGCGAGCTGGCCGGCCTGGTCTCTGGTTTGGCGGCGACCTCGGCGGTGCGGCCGCAGACGATCGTGGCGCACACCTCCGGGGCCAACGGGATCGGCATTCTTGCGCCGCTGGCGCCACGCTGCATACCGCTGGCAATTCACCCGGCGATGACGTTCACCGGCTCCGACGAGGACATCAGCCGGCTGCCCGACACCTGCTTCGGGATCACCGCAGCCGACGAAGTCGGGTATGCGATCGCGCAATCGCTGGTCCTGGAAATGGGTGGGGAGCCATTCTGCGTCCGCGAGGATGCCCGCGTCCTCTACCACGCCGCTCTGGCCCATGCGGGTAACCACATTGTCACGGTGCTCGCCGACGCGCTGGAGGCGCTGCGGGCCGCGCTGCGCGGCAGCGAACTGCTCGGCCAGCAATGTGTCGCTGACCAGCCCGGAGGGATCGCCGAACGCATCGTCGGGCCGCTGGCCCGGGCGGCGCTGGAGAACACCCTGCAGCGCGGTCAGGCCGCCCTCACCGGCCCGGTTGCCCGCGGTGACGCAGCCGCGGTCGCCGGGCATCTGGCCGCGCTGGCTCAGGTTGACCCGGAACTGGCCCAGGCGTATCGAGTCAACGCCCTGCGGACCGCCCAGCGCGCACATGCCCCCGACGCCGTCGTCGAGGTGCTGGCGCCATGACGTCGATGCCGGCCTTCAAGGCGGGCGAGCTCAACGTCTACTCGGCGCCGCGCGATGTGACAGACGTCAGCCGCGCGCTGCGGCACACCGGCCGGCGGGTGATGTTGGTACCCACCATGGGAGCGCTGCACGCCGGGCACTTGGCGCTGGTGCGCGCCGCCAGACGGGTGCCAGGTTCGGTGGTCGTGGTGTCGATCTTCGTCAATCCGCTGCAATTCGGTGCCGGCGAAGACCTCGACGCCTACCCCCGGACCCTCGATGACGACCTGGCGTTGCTGCGCGGCGAAGGCGTCGAAATGGTCTTCGCGCCGACCCCCGCGGCGATGTATCCGAACGGTCTGCGCACCACCGTGCAGCCCGGTCCGCTGGCGGCCGAGCTCGAGGGTGGTCCCCGGCCAACCCATTTCGCCGGCGTGCTGACCGTCGTGCTCAAGCTGCTGCAGATCGTGCGTCCCGACCGGGTGTTCTTCGGCGAGAAGGACTACCAGCAGCTGGTGCTGATACGGCAGATGGTCGTCGACCTGCACGTCGATGTTGCGGTGGTTCCGGTGCCGACCGTCCGAGAATCCGACGGCTTGGCGATGTCGTCGCGCAACCGCTATCTCGACCCCGCGCAGCGTGAACTGGCCGGGACGCTCTCCGCGGCGCTGACGGCCGCGGTGCACGCCGCGCCGGCCGGAGCACCGGCGGCGCTGGCCGCAGCCCGCGCAGTGTTAGACGCCGTGTCTGGTCTGACCGTCGACTACCTGCAGCTGCGCGATGCGGAGCTTGGTCCGGTGCGGGCCGACCAACCCGGTCGGCTGCTGGTTGCCGCCCGGGTGGGGAGCACCAGACTGCTGGACAACATCGCGATCGAATTGGGAGCTTCGCCGGCACCTGCGGGGCCGGACGGACGGCAAGCAAGCTTTGAATCAGCTAGGAGGAATTGATGTTACGGACGATGCTGAAGTCGAAAATCCACCGCGCCACAGTCACTCAGGCCGACCTGCACTACGTCGGCTCGGTGACCATCGACGCCGACTTGATGGACGCCGCGGACCTGCTCGAGGGCGAACAGGTGACCATCGTCGACATCGACAACGGCGCCCGGCTCGTGACCTACGCGATCACCGGCGAGCGTGGCACCGGTGTGATCGGAATCAACGGCGCCGCAGCGCATCTGGTTCATCCGGGCGACCTGGTGATCTTGATCGCGTACGGAACCATGCAGGAGGCCGAGGCACGCGCCTACCAACCGCGGATCGTCTTCGTCGACGCCGCGAACAAGCCGATCGACTTGGGTCACGATCCAGGCTCCGCGCCCTTCGACATATCCGCCGCAGCGGAGCTGCTCGACCCCCGGATCGGTGCGCGGTAGCCGTGCTGCTGGCCATCGACGTCCGCAACACCCACACCGTCGTCGGGCTGGTGTCCGGATCCAAGGAGCACGCAAAGGTCGTGCAGCAGTGGCGGATTCGCACCGAGTCCGAAGCCACCGCCGACGAACTGGCGCTGACCATCGACGGCCTGATCGGTGACGACTCCGAGCGACTCACCGGCGCCGCCGCCCTGTCGACCGTCCCGTCGGTGCTGCACGAGGTGCGGGTCATGCTCGATCAGTACTGGCCGTCGGTGCCGCACGTGCTGATCGAGCCGGGGGTGCGTACCGGTATTCCGTTGCTGGTCGACAATCCGAAGGAAGTCGGCGCCGACCGGATCGTGAATTGCCTGGCCGCGTTCCACAAGTTCCATCAGGCCGCCATCGTCGTCGATTTCGGCTCGTCGATCTGTGTGGACGTGGTGTCGGCCAAGGGGGAGTTTCTCGGCGGTGCCATCGCGCCCGGGGTGCAGGTGTCTTCGGATGCCGCTGCGGCCCGCTCTGCTGCGCTGCGACGCGTCGAGTTGTCCCGGCCCCGGTCGGTGGTGGGCAAGAACACCGTCGAATCCATGCAGGCGGGTGCGGTGTTCGGCTTTGCCGGGCTGGTCGACGGTTTGGTGACGCGCGTCCGCGAGGACGTGGACGGCTTTTCCGGCGACCTGGGCGATCAGGTCGCTGTTGTGGCCACCGGACACACCGCCCCACTGCTGCTGCCCGAACTGCACACCGTCGACCATTACGACCAGCACTTGACCCTGAACGGCCTGCGGCTGGTCTTCGAACGCAACCGAGACGTCCAGCGCGGCCGGCTGAAGACGGCACGCTGAACCGCCCCGCCTGCAGGCTGCGCACAGGGCGGCTTGCTGAGGTGATTTAAGCTGGCACGTCGTGACATCTGCTGAGCCTCCAGAAGCCGACGCAGACCTTCCCGAGCAGTTCCTGATTCGCCGGGATAAGCGTGCTCGACTCTTGGCGGAGGGGCGCGACCCTTATCCGGTCGCGATCGAGCGCACCCACACCCTGGCCCAGGTCCGCGCCGCCCATCCCGACCTGCCGGTCGACTCCGCCACCGATGACATCGTCGGTGTCGCGGGTCGGGTGATATTCGCGCGAAATTCCGGGAAATTGTGCTTTGCCACGCTGCAAGACGGCGACGGCACCAATCTGCAGGTGATGATCAGCCTGGACAAAGTCGGTCAGGAATCGCTTGACGCGTGGAAGGCCGACGTCGACCTCGGCGACATCGTCTATGTGCATGGCAACGTCATCAGCTCACGACGTGGCGAGTTGTCCGTTCTTGCCGATTCTTGGCAGATGGCCTCCAAGTCGTTGCGGCCGCTGCCCGTCGCGCACAAGGAAATGAGCGAAGAGTCGCGGGTTCGGCAGCGCTATGTCGACCTGATTGTCCGTCCGGAAGCGCGTGCGGTGGCCCGTCAGCGAATCGCCGTCGTCCGCGCGATACGCAACGCGCTGCAACGACGTGGGTTTTCCGAAGTCGAGACGCCTATCTTGCAGACGCTGGCCGGTGGAGCTGCGGCCCGGCCTTTCACCACACATTCCAATGCCCTGGACATCGATCTCTACCTGCGCATCGCGCCGGAACTGTTCCTCAAGCGCTGTGTGGTCGGTGGTTTCGACAAGGTCTTCGAACTAAATCGAGTGTTCCGCAACGAAGGATCCGATTCCACGCATTCACCGGAATTCTCGATGCTGGAGACCTACCAGACCTACGGAACCTATGACGATTCGGCGGTCGTCACCCGCGAGCTTATTCAAGAGGTGGCCGACGAGGCGATCGGGACCAGGCATCTGCAGCTGCCCGACGGCAGCGTCTACGACATAGACGGAGAATGGGCTTCGATACAAATGTATCCGTCCCTGTCCGCGGCGCTGGGTGAAGAGATCACGCCGCAGACTTCGGTCGATCGGCTACGCGCCATCGCGGATCGGCTGGGCCGCGAGATCGGCCTTCAGATACCTGACGACCGCGGCTACGGGCACGGGAAACTGGTCGAGGAACTGTGGGAGCACACAGTCGGCAATACCCTGACCGCACCCACTTTTGTCAAGGATTTCCCTGTGGAGACAACGCCATTGACGCGCCAGCACCGCAGAATCCCGGGCGTGACCGAGAAGTGGGATCTCTACCTGCGCGGGGTTGAACTGGCGACCGGGTACTCCGAATTAAACGATCCAGTTGTACAGCGGGAGAGATTCGCCCAACAAGCTCGCGCGGCAGCCGCGGGCGATGACGAAGCGATGGTGCTTGACGAAGATTTTCTCGCCGCCCTGGAGTACGCGATGCCGCCGTGCACCGGAACCGGAATGGGTATCGATCGGTTGTTGATGTCTTTGACCGGGTTGTCAATTCGAGACACAGTTTTGTTCCCGATTGTTCGTCCCCACTCGAACTGAACTGTACGCGTTGTGTCCAGATTGAGTATGCTGCGTTGTTATGGCAGATTAGTGACCGGGGAGGTCGATCCAATCTGCTCAGCAACTGCTCACAAAAGAAACGCGAGGGTAAGCTAATGGCGAAGAAAGTTACCGTCACCTTGGTCGATGATTTCGATGGTGCCGGCTCCGCCGACGAAACAGTCGAATTTGGGCTTGACGGGGTGACCTATGAGATCGACCTTTCCACCAAGAATGCCGCAAAACTGCGCGGCGATCTGAAGCAATGGGTAGCGGCCGGCCGTCGTGTCGGTGGTCGGCGCCGTGGACGTTCCGGCTCTGGCCGCGGCCGTGGCGCCATCGACCGTGAGCAGAGCGCCGCGATCCGGGAATGGGCGCGCCGTAACGGGCACAATGTGTCGACTCGTGGCCGTATCCCGGCCGACGTCATCGACGCATTCCACGCGGCGTCTTAACAGACCATTTACCGGCGGCAGGGCCGCGGCGGGCTCGGACGCCGGTACTTTCATTTTCGCTGGCGGCGAACTGATCGCCGCCGACCAGATGAAACGATTCGCCTGGTTTCGTCGTTTATCCAGTTACGGCTCTGTCGTGACAGGGAGATGGGCAAGCGGCCCGAGACCGCAAGGTTAGGAACCCTGGCAGGCCGACCATTACAGTGGACGGTAGGTACGCGATGCCCCGACGGCTGTACCGATGGTGAGGGAGAGCAGGTAACCACCGATGTTCGAACGATTTACCGACCGTGCCCGCAGGGTGGTCGTTCTGGCGCAAGAAGAGGCCAGGATGCTCAACCACAACTACATCGGCACCGAGCACATCCTGTTGGGTCTGATCCACGAAGGCGAAGGCGTTGCAGCGAAGTCGCTGGAATCGCTGGGAATCTCGTTGGAGGGCGTCCGCAGCCAGGTCGAAGAGATCATCGGCCAGGGCCAGCAGGCGCCGTCGGGGCACATCCCGTTCACCCCGCGCGCCAAAAAGGTCCTTGAGCTGAGCTTGCGCGAGGCGCTGCAGCTCGGCCACAACTACATCGGCACAGAGCACATTTTGCTGGGTCTGATCCGGGAAGGTGAGGGCGTGGCCGCCCAGGTGCTGGTCAAGCTCGGCGCCGAGCTGACCCGGGTGCGCCAGCAGGTGATCCAGCTGCTGTCGGGCTACCAGGGCAAGGAAGCCGCAGAAGCCGGCACAGGTGGCCGTGGCGGTGAGTCGGGCAGCCCGTCTACGTCGTTGGTGCTCGACCAGTTCGGGCGCAACCTGACGGCTGCCGCGATGGAAGGCAAGCTGGACCCGGTCATCGGCCGCGAGAAGGAAATCGAGCGGGTGATGCAGGTGCTTTCCCGGCGCACCAAGAACAACCCGGTGCTGATCGGCGAGCCCGGCGTCGGCAAGACCGCTGTTGTCGAAGGCCTGGCGCAGGCCATCGTGCACGGCGAGGTCCCCGAGACGCTGAAAGACAAGCAGCTCTACACCCTGGACCTGGGATCGCTGGTGGCGGGCAGCCGGTACCGCGGTGACTTCGAGGAACGCCTGAAGAAGGTGCTCAAGGAGATCAACACCCGCGGCGACATCATCCTGTTCATCGA